>Ga0163149_10000507_pt1 | contig 51835 bp, 59 predicted proteins | sample OliLakLV19MP5G1_FD_148604 | JGI IMG/M metagenome (GOLD analysis project Ga0163149, IMG submission 148604) | Freshwater microbial mat bacterial communities from Lake Vanda, McMurdo Dry Valleys, Antarctica - Oligotrophic Lake LV.19.MP5.G1 | ecosystem: Environmental > Aquatic > Freshwater > Lake >...
GATTCCTGAACGGCGCGTTTGTGGCGTTTCGCGGCAGTTGGAACCGGAATGCCGGAACGGGTTATAAAATCGTGTTTGTACCCTTTAATGCGGCAACTGGACGGCCTCAAGGTTATTATGAGGATTTTCTGACGGGTTTTCTGACAGATCCGTCGGGCCCGAAAACTTGGGGGCGGCCTGTTGGTTTGCTGGTTTTACCTGATGGGAGTTTGCTGTTTACTGAGGAAGCGAATAACCGGATTTATCGGGTTCAGTATCGCGGCTGAGAATCGGGCGAGGACTTGTTTTAGATGAGACGGCGGTTGAAACCGCGTCTACACAAACGATGTCCGCCTCCGCGGACTGAAGAACATCGCCTATTTTTAAATGCCCGGTTTTCTTCAACCCGCGGAGGCGGGTTTTGTCTGTATAGACGCGGTTTCAACCGCCCGGTCTTCTAAAATCCCGAACCTGGTTGTTTGAGAAACTCTGCTTCTTCGGGAGTTGTTTCGCGTCCCAGAATTTGATTGCGGTGGGGAAATCTGCCAAAACGTTCGATTATTTTTAAATGCCGAATTGCGAAATCTATGACTGAACCGCTGTCAGGTTCGCCGCTTAGTTGGCGAAATAATTCCACAGATTTTTGCTGGTGTTCTAAGTTTTCGCTGTGTTCAAAAGGCAGGTAAATAAACCATTTTTGGACAGTCAGCAATTGGCGATCGAAGTTATTTTTAACAGCGTGTTGGGCGGCGGCTAAGGCTTTGCTGTCTGTGGCGAAGGCTGGGCTTGTTTCGCGAAACATATTGCGCGGAAATTGATCGAGCAGTATGATTAATGCTAGGCAGTTTTCCGGGGAATCTTGCCAGGAGTCGAGTTGACCGGAGGCTGCTAGTTCGTATTGCTGTAGAAAGTTCGCTCGCACTTGGGCATCAAAGTCCGCATCTTTCTCAAACCACTTTTTTTGGACTTTGCCAAACTCAGGAGAGTGCGATCGACCAAACCAAAAATCTAAAACTTCATTCATTAGCAATCTAGTATGCGATTGATTTTTGGATTAAAGCTTCTGTGTCTGTAGTTGCACAAAACGTGCTATATGTGCAACTACAAACCACGGCGATTAATGATTAGCAATAATGACTTAGGAACCTTTGTTGTGCGGTGCTTAAAGTTAGGAACTAGCAAACAGTCTGTCCCAAGTTTTGCCTCCCACAACTCCGTCTACAGGAATATGAGCTTGCCGCTGAAATTTCTTCACTGCTGTGAGAGTTGTCGGGCCGAACACGCCATCAATTACGATCGGGTGTGAGGACAAGCCCCGCGCGTTCAACAACTTTTGCAGTTTCTTCACATCTTCCCCTTTCGAGCCGCATTTTAAAATCCTTTTATGGTGTCTCACTGCTGGTCGATGGCAATCATTAGTGTAGCAAACTTCCGAGTCCGCTGCATAGTTGGCTCTACTTGTGCCCGTCAAAACTAATAGGGCGAGAACTGCTAGTAAATAATAAAAAGTCTGTGATCCGGCCATACTTTCCCTGTTAATTTTTCAAGCGTTTTTTGCAAGTTGGACGATTGTTTGAGGGTGAGAAACCGGGTTTCTGGGATGGGGGCATCCAATCTTGATTCACCGGGTTTCTGGCAACAGTCAACCGACATTCTACAATATAAGTGGCTTTACTGCAAAATCTCCGATCGTGCAAGTTAAATTTTGTTGCTGTTTGGTAGCAGCAAAGGTAACAATTACTTCGCAAGCAACTGCAACCGTCAGCATTACCAAGTTTCGCGCCAGCGGGTAATCGCAAACGTCATCATTCGCGGCTGAAGGAACCCGATAGTGTTGGTTCCAAATTATTTCGGAGTAATCTGCAGCTAATCCGACGTGTACGCATGGAAGGGAGGCACTCGCACAGTAATCCTTGACTGCTTGCCGCCCGACACTGTTATCAAAAGTATCGATCGCAACGGCGCTGTTGGCAAGCAGCCGATCGGCATTGGCGGGTGTCAATTCCTTTGAGTGCGCGTCAATGCTGACTCCCAAGGCGCGGTACAGGTTGTTGGCGAGAATTTTGGCTTTGAATGCGCCGATATCCGATCGATAGTAGGGTTGAGTGGATAGGTTGCGCTCTTCGATGCGATCGCGATCGATGACTTTTAACTGACAAAAGCCCGATCGCGCCAGACTTTCTGTAATATTCGCACCCAAAGCACCCGCCCCGCACACCGTTACCGGGAAATTTTTGATCTGCGACATGACTGCGGCACTTCTGTAAAGTTGTTCGTGAAAAAATATACTCATGACAGTTGACAGTTGACAGTTGATAGTTGACAGAATTGATGATTTTTATCGATTTTCGACGACTCCGACTAATGACTGCAAGTCGAAATCATTGTCCAAGCCACTGAGACAAATGCCAGCACTCATCACAGTTAAGTCATTTTTGGCGATCGCAGAACTATGATGTTCTCCACTGCCGCTAGTCCATTCAACCAGCCAATAATCTTTGCGATCGCAAAAATCCCGCAATTCCCCGCCGCCCATCTTCAAAGCCCGCTGCAAGCGCTGTTCTGCCTGCACATTCGGATCTAAATGTTTAATATTTCGGGAGACCAATTCGTAAACAGTTCGCATTTCCGGCGTCATCCCTTTAAAGCAAACTTCTTCAGGTAAAATCAATTTTTTCAAAGCTATTCTCAACTTCTCAGACGGCAGCGGATCGGCGCGCCTGTCAATTTCTTCAAACCACAAACAATCACCGTCCCACCGCGCCACAATCGGCTCGAACTGCGAGCCTTTAGTTACTAAATGGACTGGTACGGGTTCAGCAACACCAGTGCGCTGTTTAGCATCAGATTCATTAACCGGATAAGCCAGCCAAGTTTGCCCTTGTAGTACGCAAGCCAAATGCAAGCGAATCGGCATGAGTAGTTGCAAATACTCTGCCACTTGCGGCAAAATAGGCTCCTCAATTACAGCAGCAACGTTCTCATTTACAGGCTCAAAAATAGCCCATCCTTCAAAGTTTTGCGGCTGCGGTTGAAACAGATAAGTCATGCCACCTATCCTTGTCCGCACCCTTCCTCCCCGAACGCAGGGGGCAAGAAATTGGGTATCGAGTAGCTGCGCTTCTTGGGCCGCGATTTGGCTGAGAATTTTGCGGATATCTGCCACTGAATTGACCTCCGTAATCTTACTCTTTTTTACAGAACGTACTTTTAATTTAAGCAATCCTAAAGATTTGTAAACCCTCTTGACACGAATCAATATCCTAATATAATATTGAGCAAGCCTCCAAATTTAACCTTATAGATATCTCAAGTAAATATGCTGCCAAAGCTATTTTCTAAGTTGGTTGTAGTGACAGCTCTGACACTTCCTATTTTTGGCTCAGTCCAGGTAGCTAAAGCTCAGGACACCTATGGAGCTACTGCTTATTCTCCGACTTCTGACGCCACTGGTATTAGTTGGGATCATGCTACAGAGAAAGAAGCACTAAACGCAGCAGTAGCCGTCTGCAATGAACAAAGCGGAGGTGCGAACGACTGCGAACCCCTGACATCTAATAGTAATAATTGTGGAGCGATCGCAGTAGGCAAAGGAGGAGCCGGTGCGGGCTGGGGCGACGATAAAGCAGCAGCAGAAGCTCAAGCTCTCGCAGGTTGCAGCGAACTAGATGGCGGCAACTGTAAAGTCCAGCTTTCAGCTTGCAACAACTAATTAAACGGATAAAAATCGGTGTAAGAGGTGTATATGTTGGCTGCTAAAAAAGCTTAAAAAATAGTAAATGTATGGTGTGCATTGCACACCATACCAAATACAACTCAGCTAAAATTAGGGTACGCAATGCACACCCTACGCAGTTAATCTCCTACTTCGGAAGTAACTGCATCAGGTGGCAGCAAACTTTCTAATCTATCTTTAGACCAGTATTCAGTAGGGTAAGCAAGTGCAATAATATCAGAGAGTCGAATCAGCCAAGTAACTTGTCCGTAAGCATCGATATTTTCCGCCTGTTCGTTAGGGGGAACTATCACCAAAAGTTCCGCAAACTCCCCGAACAAATTAATCGGGATGCCGCCGAAACTGCTATTATTTGTTTTAATCCAAACTTTACTGCCTCGATCGAGAGCTTCTTGGAGTCGCTGGCAGAGCAAACTGGATTTTTTGACCTGGGATTTTTTGGCTTTCGTCTTTTTTCCCATAGTTTTAAGAAGTTAAAGTAGTTGTATTGTGGGTTGCACAGTGGGTTGCACAGTTCGTTAGACAGTGGGTTGAGATTTAGTGCGAGCGCGGTTTGGTATTGAAACGGACAAAAGGAAAAAGAGCGATCGCCCCGTCGCTACCCCATTACTCTAGTCTATAAGAAAGTGCTGTACTGCGATCGTAATAACAATTTAATCGCAAAATCGCGAAATGACACCAGTTCCCCAAAAATGCGACTCTAGCCAAGCTTAAAACCCTTAATTCATCAGTGATTCCCAATCTAAAATCTAAAATCTAAAATCTAAAATGGTATGACCTGCGGTATCGTGTTACAAAGTCAGTCAACGAGGCCCGTGTTTCTACTGTGCCCAAATACAGTATAATCGGCGGAATCTTCCCAATCGTTTAAATAAAACAATGGACTGGCGAAAGCTCATTCATCCAAACCCGAAAGCTTCCACAAATCAACCAGCAGCACCAGAAACTCGATTATCTGTAGAATTTTTGCTAGGGCTCTTTGCTGCGGGATGGACTCAACAGCAGGTGTTAGAGAAATATCCTGCACTGACTTCGGAAAAGCTGCGCGCGGCTTTGGCTGCGACAGATTCCCAGTTAGTGTCATCCATCGCTAATCCAGAGTTACTAGAAATTATCGAGCAAACTAGAGAAGAATTGAAAATAGGGAGAAAGTTGTCGCTTGAGGATATTGAGGGAGATGTTTGGGAGTAAAGTGCGATCGTACTACTATCTCACTCATCTTGTTTACTGAATCTATTTCCATTGGCTTAGTTACAAGTGCTAACCCTGCTAGAATTTGTCGGACTCTATCCTGAGAGACTCTGCCAATCTTATCTACCAAGAAAGCTTTATCTACTGTCAAAACTTGAGACACATTCACTACACTTTGGTCTCCTAGATTAGCTTCTCCGGCTTCAAGTAATACATTACCCATCGCCTTAGCTCGTCTGAGATTAGTAGTCAATGCACAAACAATTACAGTTCTGATTTGGGAACTGTTCAGGACATCGTTTTGAATCACGACATAAGGACGGAGATAACCGGGTTCCGAACCTATCGGCTGTCCTAAATCTATCCAGTAGATATCTCCCTGACAAATTATCATTCTGTGTCTGCCAAATATCGATGATGTTGACGCATTCCCTCCAGCATAACTTTTTCTGACGGATCTAGTCCATCTGCATAGGCTTCATTGATGCTTTTGAGAAGTTCTTGTTGATGATGGCGACGCAAGTAGTCTTCTATTGCTAGAATAAACAGTTGTTTTTCAGGAATCTGCATCTCATTTGCCAGGATGGATACTTGGTTATAGAGTGAATCAGGGAGGGAAAGATCAGTTTTTATGTTAGCCATGAGGTTGTACCTGTTTGATTGACTATAATTCTAGTTTAGCTTAAGCGCGATCGCTCTGCCTAATATAAAACTATTACTTAATGCGATAATTCCAGGTTTTGATAGCTAAGTCTATAAACCATCCTAAATTAGTGGGTGTCTCCTTTTGGTAATTTTCCCACCATTCCCTAGTAGTGCTATCAATAGGTGGAGTAATTCCTTTAAGAAGATACAAAAGTAAGAAAAAAGTGTTGTAATGACCGACTGTAGATTGCACCAAATACATATTAGGTTGGCACCATTTTAACATTCCATGTCTAGTCATTCCTGAATATGTATTAGGTTGAGGTTGCTCTTTTAAGTTGATAGTATCTTTGGTACAAACAACCCATTCTATAGAAGAATTGGGAGAAAAAGGGTTGCTTCCTTTTTTCAAAACAAATCCAAATCGAGTTACCGGTGTTTTGATGTTTTTACTAACTGCTGTTGGCAACCAAAGAAATAAAACGATTCCGTTAGTAGTGTTAGTTATTTCTGCCAGTTTTTTGTGGTTCTCTCCATCCCCAGTTCCATACAATATTTTTCTGTAAGTGGTACTAACCATTTCGTTTACTTTTGGCTGCGACAAAAACAACGTTCGCAACTTTTTAAAATCTGTATGATAGTCTAGGTGGAGCCTACCTACAAAATTGAAAGTAAAAGCAGGTAAACTGCTACTCTCTAAATTAGGATAAATTTCTGGCAACCCAAATACAGGGTAAGAAATTTCATAAATTTGACTTAATAGTTTAAATTTGCCTGAATTATTATGGTTTTCTACGGCAAATTCCCAAAAATCCAAATCATCTTCAAATTTTGATGCTTCTTTATCTGTATAATTATCTTTATGAAAGCCCGGTGCGATCGCGATCATTTTTACGGGCAATGAATAGTCAATTTTATCGTCAAAAGACTTAGTGCTTAGAATTGCTTTTCGATAGCGAGTTAGCTGCGAAACTAATCCTCGGTCTTCTTCATTCTTTAACTCAATAATTACAGGCTGATTTTCAGATTTTGTAGAGCATAATAAATCGCATCGCTGCATTTGTGCAGTATGCTGCCTTTTAATTTTAAGTAAGGATGGAAATATTTCCTCGAATTTCTCATCTATATAATCTTCCAAATCCATCTCGGATTGAAACCTGATTTCACCACCGACATAAATCAACTTGCGACTAGCATTTTTCACCCTCTCATTAAACCTTTTACCTTGCGCTGACAGATGTTTAGATTTGAGGTATCGCACAGTAATACTCCTAGAGAATGAGCATTGCCCACCAGCATAACTGACGGGCAATCCCATTCTATCACTTGTCATCCCTGACCGGCAAAGCCACATCCAGAATTTCCATCAACAACTCCAGCCGCGAAGGGCGAGACAACATCGGCACCAAGTTCGGCAGCGAGTAATAATCACCCGCAAAGGTAAACGTTTCCACTGACACTTGCTTGTCCTTCAATTGGTTCTCAACATAATCGCAGTAAGCGCCAACTCGCACAATCACCACATCAGGAATTACCCCCAAACTGCGGCAGTAATTCTGATAAGCATCTGCAAAATAAGGTGCAGAATTTTCGCCTTCATCTGTTACCATAATGAACTGCTCAACCACTTGCTTCTTAATCCGCATTGCTTCCACCGCGCAACCGCAGCTAGTGCCGCCACCAGCGCGAATGTGCTTGAAAGCGCGCTCCCAATCGGTCAATTCGCTGCCGTTTGCTACCACTGGGTAGGGCATTGTGTCAAAGGCGTAGACGAACAGCGCAGCGTCGGAAATGCCCGATATCATAGCAGCTAGACGCTTGCCAACTTCGATCGCACTTTCCATCGAACCAGACTTGTCAACCAACAAACCGGTGGCTTTAACAATCTTGCCGCGCTTCTTCACCTGTTCGTTTGTCACCGCTTCCAGCTTCGCCGCCGTTGCTGCGTCGAACTTCGCGCCCGCACCCGCAACACTCGCTTTGTAAGCAGAAACCCGATCGCACTTTGTGGCTTCATCCAGCTTCGAGTCAATCAACAGCTTGACATCCGGGTGATCCATCGCGCCGCGAGACTGAATCGATTTCAGGTTGTTGATGACTTCCTGCGGCGACATCGAGTTAATCAGCGCGGCCAAAACTGTTGGCGTTAGCTGTTTGATTGCACCAACTGCGATCGTATACGGAATCTTGTACTCAACAATCAAATTCGCTTGTTCCGCAGGTGTCGCCGCCTTTGCCAACTGCTTCAAAACGAATGCTAGAGAGTCTTCCGGCGGATTGTCCTTAAACAGAATAGCATTAGCTCGATCGCTCGGCTTGACGTGCAAAGTTGCGTATAAGTGCTTCATTGCTTTGCGGTTGCGTAGGGCGGCGCGATCGAAAAACTGTGCATTCTTTTCCCGCGATTTCAGATAGCGAGTGACAGCAGTGCGCGCACTCCGAGGCACCTTATTTTGATGCTGTTTCATAAAGTCCACAATCCGCGAAACCTCGTAGGGAGGGAACTCTTGCAGCATCATAAAACCGGCATCTCGGTGTTCCGTCAGCGCCGAAGTTAGCAAATTTCCGACAAAAACTTCCTTGTGATCGCGCACGTCGCCTTGACGCTGATACCAAACTGCTAAATGACCGTAAAAAATTGGGTCTAATTCGACAATTAGTTTGTGAATTTCTGTCACCTTTTCCAGTTGGCGGTGAGGTGTGGTGAGCAGACTGTTGAGCATTTCTAAACGTAAATCGCGCTCTGCTGTATTCATTGGTGCTGCCTCCAGTTTCGATTTTTGGTTTTCGATTTTTGGTTTTCGATTTTAATAAGCTGTTCCACATTTAGTTTGTATTTTTGGGGCTGGCAAGATGCCCACCCCACATGATTTTCAATAAAACCAAGGTACAAATATCGGTACATTAGGGCCCTTATAGTTAGGAAAGTGTGTAAGCTTTATCTGTTAGGACGCGAAGTGATAAAATTAATGTCAATCGCAGTTAAGACTGAAGTAATTTAGTTTGTATTAAGGACTTCACTTATTAAAAAAAAATAGAGGTTCCGCGCAAGTTAGCAAAGCGTTTTGACAGTTCGATTGCTCTACCCCTGAGCTACAGCCCCTTAAACGGGACTGACAGGATTTGAACCTGTGACTAATCGGTTAAATTGTGTGTATGCGCTTCACATATTGGGGCGCGTAACTGAAAATTAAAGAGCGGATATTCTGGCAATGACGACCAATTGCGTCTCTTACCTGATGCAACAAAAAACAGAATTAAAATCAAAATATTAAACCAGTAAAAGTCACATCGCGCAAGTTAAGAAAGCCATTTGCACATACGCAGGAGTTGAACCCGCGACCTTTTCTTTAAATAGAAATGCTCTACCAAGAGCTAGTATGTAAGCTTCTTTTGTTAGGGCGCGAAGTGGAACTTTCAACCGCCTTACCGATCTAAAAAAATCAGGCATAAGAGGCGGCGCACAAGTCATAGAAGCTTTGTTTTTTACCCCAGAGGGCGAGTAGGAATTGAGCCTACAATTCGATTTTAAGTCGAATTTACCAGTTTGTAAGCTTCTTTAGTTGGGGTGCGCCCCCTGATAGCTGAGCAAATTTTTGTTCCGCGCAAGTATGAAAAGCTGTTGACAATTTCTAGCGTGTTTACCATTTCACCATAAAAGCCGAAGCCTTTAGCGGGACTTGAACCCGCAATCTTTTCAGAACTAGATCCTTAATGTGTGTAGGCTTCTCGAATTAGGGCGCGGAATAAAAGTTAATTCCTAGCCGTAAACGGCTTCTGGGCGGACAATTAAATCACCGTTGGGACGACGATCCAGCACGTAAGACTCGAAGCGATCGCCCTTGACATCAAAATGCTGTGCAAGACGTTCCTTAATAGCCTTGTCGCCCATTCCTGCGGCGATACCGAGTTGGTTTTCTGCCAAGTCGTAGGAACGTCCTTCAAAACGAATGTGAACCATTACCGATACCTCTCGCGAGCGATTTTGGATTGGTAGCTTATCTGCTCTTGAAATTGGCTTTTGTCAGGCTTATAAAATTGCCAGTATCGGTAAAAATTCACGAAATCTGATAATCTTTACTGAAAGAAGCGCCGTTCTAAGTGATAAGCTTGTTTGATGTTGCGGATTTCCTCAGCCTTTTTGGTTGATTCCAATCTGGCAGAGATTGTCTGTTCTGAATCCGCATGAAATCCGTTAAAATTAGACTGATTCGGTACCATCTCTGGCTCGGAGGGAGTCAGCTTGTAACCGAACAGTTTGGTGTAAAGTAAAAACATGACAATTCAGTCTCTGTTAAAAGACTTTCAAATTGATGTTCCTTGAAATTTCGATCGATATTTAGTTGTCAAGGTTCAGAATTGTACGGAAAATAAAGGTTTTTGGTTTTCCTGCGTTTTCCATACCTATATACTACATACATACTACAAAGGTGTCAAGGGGGTGGGAAAAGTTTTTTTTCAGGACTTCGCACTTGACCAAAGAAACCGGGTTTTTTACGAAAATACTTCGGTACACCCACAGATTCGGTAAAAAACCCGGTTTCTGGGGACTCTCGTTCGATCGCCCGCTGTAACATCGATTAAACATCCTTAACATAAGAAATCTTATCGCGAATATTATGGAAGTCGGCTGACTCGTAAAGTCGCAATGCACCTGAAGGATTTGCAGTATCGACACCGATAATAGCAGTCTCGACACCGGCAGCTTTCAGCCGATGCAAACCAGCCAGCAACATAGCTCGTCCCAATCCAATTTTGCGGAAGCCGCGCCGCGTGCCGAGAGACATAATCCAGCCTTCGTTTCGTCCAGTGCGATCGCACTTTTCGGTGCTAATTTCGCAATAACAGAAAGCTGCAAAAGTCCCGTCAGCAGCCACTGCAATTAAGTCTAAATCCTTTCTATAACTGGGTTGGGCTAAATCGTATTTGAATTTCTCGACTGTTAAATCGTGGTGATTCCAGTGGTCGATAAACGATTGATTGTACAGTTCTACCCAAGCTTCGGCATCCTGTTCGCCGGGGAATAGACGCAGCGTAAAACCTTCGGGGAATTGCGGTTCTGCGATCGGTTCAGAAAGCGATCGCGCCATGCGCCAAAAATGGCGATCGACTATAAAACCGCAACTTTCCAGCACAGAAATGCGATCGGCATCTACCGCGTTAACCCAGGATCGCAACTTCACGCGCGCGCCCCGCCATGATGCCACCTCGCGCATCCGCGTTTCGCCCCAAGCCACTGCCGCCGCTTCCACATCCCCGCAGCGCGCATCGGGGTGGACGCGAAACCACAGCCAACCGTCGATCGGCTCTCCAGTTTCCGCAATCGACAACTCTGCGAAACCGATTAATTTGCCGCTGGCATCTTCCCAAAGGCAGATATCGCGCGCTGGATTTCGGGAAGGTTCGCTAAATTTTTGTCCTAATTCCGAGATGGAAGTGCCTTCATCGAGCCGATCGACTTCTTCGCAAGTATTCATTAAATGCGCGATCGCAGTTAAATCGCTTTCGCCGGCATAGCGTCTACTCGATACACTTAACATAGCTTGTCAGCTTAGGATGTGAGTTTAAATCACATCTTGCACCATTGCCCACAAGTTTTTCAAGGGCGGGCTCTTTGGCCCACCTCACAAGCAACTTGATGTCTTGTGGAACAGGCATCTTGCCTGTTTTTGACAAGGAGAATGTAGTTTTAGCAACAAAAGTAACAAATTGTTACTTTGTTTCTCAGGAATGAGACGAAGGAATCACCCCAGAGATATATTCAAAAACATCAAGTTAGTCACCAAGTTGACCAACTAAAGATAAGAAATAATTTTTCGTCTAAGTTAAGGAGAACTCAATGCTTGACGCTTTTTCAAGAGCTGTAGTTTCAGCCGATGCCAGCACCTCCACCGTTGGTGATATTGCTGCCCTCAGAGCTTTCGTTGCCAGCGGCAACCGACGCTTGGATGCTGTCAACGCGATCGCCAGCAACGCTAGCTGCATGGTTTCTGACGCTGTTGCCGGTATGATCTGCGAAAACCAAGGCTTGATTCAAGCCGGTGGCAACTGCTACCCTAACCGTCGCATGGCTGCTTGCTTGCGCGATGCAGAAATCATTTTGCGCTATGTCACCTACGCTATTTTGGCTGGTGATGCTTCCGTTCTTGATGACCGTTGCTTGAATGGCTTGAAAGAAACCTACGCAGCTTTGGGCGTGCCCACCACCTCCACCGTGCGTGCTGTTCAAATCATGAAGGCTCAAGCCGCTGCTCACATCCAAGACAACCCCAGCGAAAAATTTGCTGGTGCTAAGTTGCGGAAAATGGGAACAATCGTAGTTGAAGATCGTTGCGCTAGCTTGGTTGCTGAAGCTTCCAGCTACTTCGACCGCATCATTTCTGCACTGAGCTAGTCAATTGCTAATCGCAATCCGCTCAGCAAAATTGAAACTACGCTCACTGTCAAAATCACTTTAGGAGATTTAAGGAAATGAAATCAGTTCTCACCACCGCTATCGCCTCTGCTGATGCAGCAGGTCGCTTTCCTAGCACCTCTGATCTAGAATCAGTTCAAGGTTCTATCCAACGCTCTGCTGCTCGTTTAGAAGCCGCAGAAAAGCTTGGCAACAACCTCGATTCAGTTGCTAAAGAAGCTTATGATGCTTGCATCAAAAAGTATCCTTACTTGAACGAAGCTGGTCAAGCTAACTCCACCGATACTTTCAAAGCAAAATGTGCTCGTGACATCAAGCACTACCTGCGCTTAGTCCAATACTGCCTAGTTGTTGGCGGCACAGGCCCTCTTGATGAATGGGGTATTGCTGGTCAACGCGAAGTTTATCGCGCTTTGAGCTTGCCTACTGCTCCTTACGTTGAAGCATTGAGCTTTGCTCGTAACCGTGGTTGCACTCCTCGCGATATGTCTGCTCAAGCTTTGACTGAGTACAATGCTCTTCTTGACTACGCCATCAACTCCCTGTCCTAATTAATTGACAGGTTTGTGATGTCGTGACTGGGTAGTTTCTACCCCGACAAGTCTGGGAAATCTTGGCTCGTTGCTTTACCGAAATCGGTGAGGTAAGGGTAAAGAATTCCTAGGCTTGTTATTTTGTGTTTTAATATAAAACAGGGCGGTTGAAACCGCGTCTATACAAGCAAAACCCGGATGGTGCGCGGGTTGAAGACCGAGCGGTTAAAATTACGTTATCCTTTCTTTGTCCGCGGAGGCGGACATTGTTTGTATAGGCGCGGTTTCAACCGTCGTCTCAACCGCCGTCTGATCTGAACCGTATTGAATTATTGCAAACTGCTAATTTTATGGATAAACGCTTTTTTAGTTTTTTTAATTTAACGGAAGACCAGGCGATCGCCATTTTAGATACGCCACAAGACCAAATCGGCGAAGAGGATTCCCGCTACATAGCCGCTTCCCATTTGATCAATTTCTCCACAGATCGATCGATCGCAGCACTGATCCGAGCCGTACAGCAAACCGATCCGGTGCTGGAAAACCGGATTGTGCGCCGCAAGTCGGTGGAAACTTTGGGAAGACTACAAGCTGTGTTAGCGTTGCCGGTGATTCGCACCTGTCTGGCCGATAATGATTGCTATACGGTGGAAAATGCAGTTTGGGCGATCGGCGAAATAGGCACTCAAGATGCCGACGTTTTAGAAGAAGTTGCTCAATTGCTGGATAAACCGGGACAAACTTACCGGGTAATTATCCACACCCTGACTAAGTTGGATTATCAACCAGCCTTAGCTAGAATTCGTAAATTTGTCGATGATATTGACCCGCCTACTGCTAGTGCTGCGATCGCCGCAATTTGCCGCTTAACCAGAGACTTTTCTCAAATGGGCAAAGTTGTCGCCATGCTGCAACACAAAAATGTCCTAGGGCGCAGATTATCCATCCAAGATTTGATTGATGCCCGTTACTACGATGCCATCCCCAATATTGCCCGATGTCCCGTATCTTTAGTCTTTCGGCTGAGAGGAATTAGGATGTTAGCATCAGCAGGAATTGCTGACAAATCCCTGACCTTTGCCACCATTCAACCTTATTTGGAACAAACCTTAAGAGATGATCCAGCAGATTTAGATTTAGTGCATAGTTATGAAAAATTACCAGATTTACCATTTCTGATTCACGAATTATACGAAACAGATTTTGGACGTTGCTATTTAGCAGCTAAGACAATTCTCGAAAATTACTCAGATGATGCACCAGCAGCCCTATTTGCCACCTTTGCTGAAGAAGCAAATAATGACTATGGAGCGCATTTTCATGTGGTAAAATTGTTTGGTTGGTTAAAACATAATCCAGCCTACGATTTGTTATTGGAAGCTTTGAATAACTCCCAACCCCAGTTTCAGAAATCCCGTGCGGCGGCTGCGATCGCCCTAGGGGAACTGGGAGAACAACGTGCGATTCCAGAATTGAAAGCTTGTCTGGAAACTAAAATCTGGGATTTGAAGTATGCTGCACTAATGGCCCTGGAAAAACTAGGCGATATCAGCGGTTATGAAGTTGCTGCGGCTGACCAAGATTGGTTGGTTCAAGCTAAAATAGATGCTCATACTTCAGTAACATCCGAACTATCTTAATTTAGGACGGGAGGCAGAAACCGGGTTTTTTTACGACAATACTGCATCCCTGCCTTTAATACTGGTGAAAAACCCGGTTTCTTTGATATTTATGCGCCCAGGATTGTTAATTCAGCTTAATCAGAATACCTAAAACCCCAAAAATTATGACAACAGATGCTTTGTTTGAAAAACTAAAACACCCGAATCCTCATATGCGCGATCGGGCAATGTATGAAATAGCCGATTCCCGCGATGAAAATACCATTTCTCGACTGGTAGCCATTTTAGATGATCAAGATGTCGTCTATCGTCGGGCGGCTGTGAAGGCTTTGGGTGCGATCGGTGAGGATGCCATACCACCGGTGGTTGACGCAATGTTAAACAGTGAGAATGTGACTGTGCGAGGGAGTGCGGCGAAGGTATTGGCGCAAATTGCGATTAATTATCCAGAGTTGCCTTTCCCGGAAGTGGGTTTGCAGGGATTGAAAAAGGCGATCGATGACGCTAATCCTGTGGTGCATATTGCAGCGGTGATGGCCTTGGGACAGATGGGATCCTCTGCGTTTGAAATTTTGGTGGAATCGCTGAATACAACGGATAATGTAGCGGTACAGGTGGCGATTGTGAGTGCATTGGCTTCTGTGGGCGATCGGCGTTGTGTAGAAATTCTCACCAGATTTGCCAATGATGAAGCCGTTGATTCCTATGTGCGGGAATCGGCGACAAGTTCTTTATCGCGCTTGGATTTGGTAATGAATTATAAGCGTGCAGATAGTTAGGTTTTTATTGGGGTGATGAAGTATTAAGGCTTTGGCTGTGACGGCTTGTTTTGTGCGATCGCTGCCGATGTTAGTTAGTGCGCGATGAGGTAAGCATGACAGATTGGCTGCGTTGTTGAGTATCAAGGAGGAAAGGGCGATCGCCAAAACCGGAAATTGACAATTAGTGAGAATTGTGCTATCTTTGTTTAACCTGGAAGTAATAAATTAATATCCCTAATATCTTAACTATTTAAAAGCTAATCTCTATGTAAGCAAAAATTGTGATGGTCAGAAAAAATCACCCAAAGCCAGAAGTTGAGGATGCGTTGAGGTACGCCGAAGAAAATGGATGGCGCGTTGATGTTGGTGGTTCTCATGCTTGGGGAAAAATCTACTGCCCCTACAACGATAAAGAGTGTAGAAGTGGGATTTTTTGTATATCTAGTATTTGGAGTACCCCAAAAAACTCAGGGAATCATGGGAAACAAATTCGTCGAGTAGTGGATAACTGCACAAAGCATAACAATGTGAATGAGTCTTCCCCAGAGGAGGAATAAAAAATGAACGAGTATGATTTTACTTTGAAGTTTAATCTGGAAGATTCCCAAGCCGATCCAGATGATTTTATTGAGAAGCTATATGCAGGTGGCTGTAATGATGCCTTGATTGGAGTTGGAAATAAAGGATATGTCGCACTAAATTTTATCCGTGAGGCATCATCGGCTTATGAAGCTATTTCTAGTGCAATTAATGATGTCAAAAGAGTTGTTCCAGCCGCAACTCTGATTGAAGCATCACCAGATTTGGTTGGTTTGACGGACGCAGCTAAAATTCTGGGGTACACTCAGCAGAACATCAGAAATCTCATCATAAAAAGCGACTCAAAATCTCCGATTCCTGTTTATGAAGGTACGGATTCTATTTGGCATTTAGCTGAAATTTTAATTTGGTTGCGCGAAGCTCAGACGTACTCAATTGATGATGCGTTGTTAGACATTGCTCAAACCAATATGAATATTAACATTGCTATGAGTTGGCAAAAAATTGCTCCTGATACCCAAGAAAGTATGAAGGCTTTGGCTGTTTAGGTTGGTTTGTGCGATCGAGATTGTAGGGTGGTCATTTTTGGCTCTAGCACGAACTTTAAGCTTTTACCATTTTCTCCTTTCAACCTTAAAAACATCCTCGATCGCTCGATCCATGACTATTTTGAAAAAAAAGAGTTAAGATAGATATCTAGAGAACATTCAGGTTTCAGTTAGGAGTGATTTTGATGTCTAATCCTACAATTGAAGCAAAAATCAGTCTCCCTGCTAATTTACTAGAAGCGACTGATAAAGCAGTAAACCAGGGAAAAGCGAAAAGTCGTGATGAATTTATTATGCGGGCTATTCGTCGAGAATTAGCCGCGCTGAAACGAGCAGAAATTGATGCAGCACTAGCAGAAATGGCCAGCGATCCAGAATATCAAGCTGAAGTTTTACAAATGGAGGCTGAATTTGCTACAGCTTCTTGGGAGGCGTTTAAATTGGCGGAGTCTCAAGAATGAAAAGAGGAGAGGTTTATATAGCTCGTCTTGATCCTGTGGAAGGTTCTGAACAAGGGGGAAATCGTCCGGTGATTATAGTTAGTCGCGATGCAATTAATTCTAGTAGTCCAGTCGTTTTGGCAGTTCCCTGCACCAGTTATCAACAAAACAAGCGGATTTTTCCATCTCAGGTTTTGATTCTAGCTCCTGATGGAGGATTAGAAAAGGATTCAATTGTTAAAGCGGATCAAGTGCGGGTATTAGCAAAAACTAGACTTTTGCAAATACTGGGAAAGCTTTCGGAGGCAAAAATTGCCGAACTTAATCGCGCTTTAATGATTGCTTTAGATTTACCAGGACAAGATGATGAGAACAGTTAAAAAATGGCATAATTGTGCCAAGTGAACTACAAATTTAGCCCTTTCTCCTTTCAACCTTAAAAACATCCTCAATACTTTTCCCGGATGTTTTCTCCTCCCAGCCCATCGCCATCAAAAAACTCTCCGCCGACGGAGTTTCCACCACATCAACGCCCCATTCTCCCGGTTGTAACGCTTCAGCATCGCTACTCAATGGTGGAGTTTTCTTCAACCCCGCTAAAATCAAAATATCAGGAAAAGCATCATCAACTTTTCCTTGACTCATCCGTTTATCTACCAAAGCTTGAGCACAAAATTCCCCAACTTGAGGCGGAGAAAAATCAGTAGAAAATAAAACTTCTACCATCCAATGCGGATGATTTAATTGACGACATTTAATCTCAGGATATTGGCTTAAACCCTCAACAAATACCAGAGTTAAATCTTCTCGACTTAATTGTGGAAAAACACCCTCTGGTATATCAAAATTGTGAGAAAGTAGCATCCGCCCGGTTCCAGATTCAGTCATATTTTTAGTTACTTAATTTGAGAAATTGCCAACTTAATCACACCTTGAATCGCCACTTCCGATTCCTTGGCTAATGCAGCTTGTAGCGGTTCGATCGCACTTCGATCGCCCACTTTCATCAAAGACAAGGCCGCCGCCCTGCGACTTTCGCCATCGCCATGATGCAGTAACTCAATCAGATTGGGGATTCCAGGCTTATATGCCAGATTTCCTAAAGCAGCAGCAGCCTCGCAACGCACGTCAACATCAACATCCGTCAGAGACTTAATCAAAATCTCGAATAACTCCGGCTTGGGCTCTTCCTGGGCGACTTTGGCGATCGCCCCTACCACCGCCCCACGCACCACAGACGAATCAGAGGCGATCGCCTGATACAAATACTCCTTCGCCCCCGCCCCAATAAACGCCAGCGCCCAAGCCGCATGACCGATCGTACTTTCCGGCAAATCCTTCGTGCCCAAAATATCCAACAAAGCCTGCACAGAAGGTTCCCCAATCCTCGCCAGCGCCCCAATAGACGAACCCTTAACCACCGTATCCTGATCATTCAACAAAGCATGAATTAGATGAGGAACCGCACTAGGATCAGCAATCAAAGTCAGAGTTTTAGCAGCCGCACGTCGCACAACCGGATTAGGATGATTTGCCAAACCATCCAACAAAAAAGGAGTCGCAGCTTCACCAATTTCAGCCAAAGTTTCCGCGAAACGCAGTCGAGTCATCCCCCGCGAATCTCCCATACATTCAACCAACCGCTTCAAAACCTCAGAATCATCAGGATCGAAAGTATCTAAATCTATTTGTTCAGTAACTTCCCGCAGAAAAGCATCTGCTTTTGCATGAGCCAATAAAATTGGATCTTCCTGAGATTGAGCACTAGCATTAACCATAGTTATCCCCTAATTATTAGTAGTTATAGCAGCTAATTGAGTGCGGAGACTCTCAAGTCCAGCATCAATTTTAGCAAGTTCCAGCTCAATTTTAGCCAGGGCTGGTTTCTGGGGTAGCTTTGCCTTTTGTGCCGCTGCGATCGTCTCATTCACCAAACGTTCCCGATACCGCTCAAATTCGGCAATAACTTCCACCAATTCTTCAGCATCTACCTGTGTTGAATCTTCACTTAAATCTGCGGCAGATTTATCATTCTCAGATGGTGTAAACTCTTCGTTTTCAGACATAGTTTTGATAGTTGGATAATTAGTCCGCGTAGGCGGACTTTGTTTTTGTAGCCGCGATTTCAATCGCCGGATTTTTCTTTGTGTGCGCGTAAACTCCGCGATTTCAATCGCCGGGTATTTTTGCTTTAACATGACACCGCAGCCGCCCCAGAAACTCTCAAGCGATTGTGTTCCAACAACTCTTCTAAAACAGACGGAGAAATACAACGACGCTCAGAACAGTATGCCATTTGTTTAACCCCATTGCTCATTTGAACAGTCATCACCCGCACTCGAAAATGATCGTTAATAAACCAACAGCGTTCCTGTCCTTGATTTGTCTCATATTCCGTCTCAATAGTCAATACCCCATCATCAGCAAAATTGTAAATACCAATCACCGGGATGCCTTCAACGTAGCCTCGATTTCGCAGAAACTTACCCATCTTCGGGTTATTAGGATTGGGCACATCGATCAGAATTGCAGCATAATTTTGGTTCGGGATGGCATCATCCAAATTATCTTGCCACATGAAACTGCATCCCCCACTAACCAAAGCAGGATCTACATTTTGCTGTTGACAAACCTCTAAAACTCTGGGATCATCAATTGACAAGACATCAATCATGACATTGGATTCTCCCGACTCATCAGCAGCAGCAGTATCAAAATTATGGACTGTTCGCTGAGTGAACCAAACGCCCTCACTCTTGCGAAAGAAATCCATCATAGTCATCGGTGGTGTTAGCAGCATTTCTGTGTCAACTTAGCGAGAGGAATCAAGCAAGTCCCCTTGTCTGGGGGGATGGGAGGGAAATCGGATCGGATTTTGGTTAAGAAAATTAACTTTCTGGCGATCGCCCATCAATCAAATTCTAGGATAAATGACACCGGACAACTTTGAGCAATTCCATCAATAAATCTTCAAAAAATATAATGGCACTTCGTCAACACTCATTTTTCCTCTCCGAGCCCCTGACTCTCACAGAAGTCTTACAAGCTCTTGAGCAAACTAAAAGTCTAGCTCAAACCAACCTCCAGGGAATCAACCTCAGCCAGATGGATTTATCCGGGATTGACTTGAGCGGGACAAACTTAATCGGGGCAAACCTCAGCAAAACCAATTTCCAAGGTGCAAATCTCCAGGGAGTTGATTTACGGCGGGCGAGTCTCAGAGATGCCAATTTGAGTGGAGCAAATTTACAAGAAAGTTATTTTTTTAGAGCTGATTTACAAGGTTGCAATCTAGCCGATGCCAACTTAGAAGCAGCTAAATTCAAATTAGCTTTATATGATAACAAGACTATGTGGCCAGAAGGATTTAATTACCAAAAATCAGAAGCAATTGGACCAAAAGCTAGTCTGAGCGGGGCTTTTTTGAATGCAGCCAATCTCCGAGGAGCGGATTTGAGTTACTGCAATCTGCGAGGTGCTTATCTCAGCGGAGCAGATTTAACTGGAGCCAATTTAGAGGGAGCGGCTTTAAGCGGGGCTAATCTTCAAAATGCTTTTTTGACCGGTGCTTATTTACGGAATGCCATGTTAATTGGAGTTGAATTGCAGGGAGCAGATTTACGGGCTGCTGATTTGACTGGAGCGAATTTAGAGCAGTTGAAAAGTATTGCTGGTGCTGATTTTAGCTTGGTACAAGGATTGACTGCGGAAGCGAGAGCGATGCTTTGCAGTCGCGATTCCAAGGAGTTAGGTACTTGGAATTGTTTTACTCGGAATAATACAGCTCAGAGTCTTGGTTGTTAAATTGATTCCGGTACAACCGGAATGATTGTCAACCGTTAACTGTCAACTGTTGACTGCTAACTGTTAACAGTTGACTGTCATTGTTCGTTAAACGTCGCAATCGCAGAGACTAGGCGACTGCTTCGCTTCCCTCGCAGTGACAAACAATTCTTCTTCCTTCTTCCTTCTTCCTTCTTCCTCCTATCCGTTACATCCGTTACATCCCGTACATTGCTCGTTGCCGAACTTTCTTCTTCTACAAATGGCGTTCCAAATCGAACAGAAAACCGTGAATATACTCCTCAGTCCACTCCTCACCATAGAACCGCAGAAACATCCCCCTAGCAGGATCTTTAGCAGCACGATAGTTGATATAATTCCGTTGAGCTTGAAGAATTTCGGCTAATTTTTGACTGTCGGTGACTGGTTGCGCGCGATCGACCAAATCGAGATAAGCTTGTAAATAATCCTTAAAAGCATCAAACACCAGAGTTTGCACAGCCTCAGTTTCCTTGGGACGAGTCCACAGAAAAGCCGGAGAAAAGAAAGGTTTTGCCTCTTCAGGAAAATCTCCCCCCCAGGGCAAATCTTTTTGATACTTATTAAAAATCGGTAAAATCGGCTCAGAGTATTGCTTCTGATAAGCAGCATCGTGGAAAAGCGGCTGCATATCCAAAGCAATCAAATGTCCCCCCGGCAAAGTCACCAAATCCGCCCCAAAAAAAGGCAAATCATAATTAATTTGGGGGAAAATCACAAAATTCAGTACCTGGAGAGCATCACCGCCCTCAACATGAGCCGCCCGAATTTGCCGCAGTTTTGGGGATTGAAAGGCATAGCTGGTAGTAACAACCAACTGCTCTTTTTTTCCTTTCCCCGTGATACATTCTTTTTTTTCAAAACCTGCCGGAATCGGATAGGGAGCTAGGTCAAGTCGTTCCCTTAGCAGCGGGATAGCGTAATCTAAAAAAGGCTGATATAGAGTCATTTGTACTTTATTTTTTCCCGGCTGGAATCGCTAAGGGAACAGCATCTTCAAACAAAAACTCGTACAAAAAGCGCTCTGACCATTCATGACCAAAATAGCTGCCAAATAGCCCGGATGCGGGGTCTCTTTCTGCACTATACTGATCGTAATCTTTCTGTGCTTTCACAATCCGCTGAATTTCTTCGGTAGTGTTCAGGGGAGTAGCTTGCTCTAGCATTTTCCAATACAACTGGACGTATTCTTGATAGGCGGGAAACAATTGGTTGACTACTGTTTCTGCGTCTGTTTTGGCAAAGAGCAAATTTTTGGAAAAATACTGGTTGGCATCATAGAACTTCATTTCTAAGTCTTGTACCAAATCGCTGTATTTACTGCGAATTTCGGTCAATGGTTCGATATACTTGTCTATGTAGGCGCGATCGCGAAATAACGGCTGAAAATCTATTACCACCAAGATTTTCTTTTGTCCAAACGCTAAAAAATCAATCCCTAGCAAGGGCACATCGTAATTGTGGTTTGGATAAATCACACTGTTGAAAATTTGCGCCGTTTCCCCAGCATCAATGTAGGTGTAGCGAATTTTTCGCAATTGTGGGCATTGATAGCACCAACTTTGAATCGTGGCGGGATTTTTACCTCTTTCACTCACCACAGATTCCAATCCAGAGGGAATGGGACGGCTCTCTAGTGCAAAGTTCTCAAACAGTTCTTTTTCTAGAAATTGCTGAAATGGCTTAAACATAGATTATAATTTAGCTCCTTCAATCTCTCCCTGAAACAGGATAATAAGCGATCGCCTTAAGTCTCGTCTCTTTTTGGGCTAACAAAGTAATATTTCGTTATGAAACCAAAGCTGCGATCGGACTTAAATCTAATGAAAAATTTGTACCACACTCTCATCTTTGATTTTCTTAAATGTAACAAGTCTTAATAAAACTTCTCATAATTCTAGTCTATAACTTTGATTGTGCCCAATTACCTCAGTACAATTTTAATAGCTATGCAATTAAGTGAAAGAGCAAAACAATTAATTCCCAAAGCCAGAATCGTCAGCTTTGCCACTTGGAAAAACCTCTATCCAGATCAAGTCATTGCCATTTTTCAACAGGCTGACGACGAAAGTCGATATCTCACCGATGAAGATTTAGAAAATATCAAAAATCTGGTTCCCGATACCTCTTTAATGTTAGAACAAGCAAGATTGCTGCGAGAACAAGCACCTAATCTTGTATCGAAGGCCAGGGAAAAGGTGTTAGCCGAGTTTCCTAATATCGCCGAACCAGGCAATGACCTCTATCCTCCTGCACGCGCCGAAGCCTGTTGGCGAGATTTTTGGCACTTCTTGCGCTCCGTCTCCTATAGCATAGCAGGTAAAAATCCAGAATTTACCAGTCAAGCAGGACTAGAAAACATGGAACTACTTTATCAAGAATTGCGAGTTCCTTTGGCGGCGATGCTCTGTGGATTAGAACAATTAAAAACAGTTAGTTTACAGCAATTTAGTTCTGAGGAACAGGATTTATCTGGTCTTTCTTTTGATAATTTAATCGCTGGCTTAAAACAGTTTAGTCAAGCTTGAGCGGTTAACAATCGCAGGAATTACGCACAGGCATTCAAGAAACCGGGTTTTTCACCGATATTACTCGCACTCCAGGCCATATTTCCCGAAAAAACCCCGGTTTCTGCCTCTAGAACTCTATAAAATATTCTTAACTGTTGTCAAGCAAGTTTTCTAAAGCAGCAGCAACCACTCGATGATGGGAGTCTTGCCGCAGTTGACTCAACACTTCCTTCGCCTCTGGAGTATCAAAATGCTTCAAAGCAGATGCAGTGTGCTGACGAATCCCTTCATACTCAGAACCAGCCAGCGCCAATAACCGAGCAAGTGCCGCTGGTTCCTGACTGCTTCCGGCTAAGGCACCAAGTGCATCCACCGCCGCTTCCTGGGTGGTCATATCTTCGCCAGCTAAGGCTTCGATACATACCTCAAAAAGTTCGTTGTAGCACTCCATATCCACCAGAGCGCCCAGAATGCTGCGACGCACCAGCCAGTGGTCATCCTGAATAAAAGTCAGCACTAAATGAGATGCAGCGCATCTACCGAAGAGCGACAGGGAATTTGCTGCTTCGGCTCGCACATTGGGAGTGTTATCAAGTTTGATAATTTGGAGCAAGGCGGCGAAAGATTCCGCGCTTTGTTGTTGTCCAAATCCCCTGCTGACAAAGGAACGTACTAAAAATTCCGGGTCGTTGAGTCGAGCTTTTAGCAATGGAACCGCAATCTCTGGTGTATAATCTTTCAGAGCTGCGATCGCCTTGAGTCGATATTGAAAATCAGAATTTTCTAAAGACGCTTCGATTTCGTGAATATCCATAACCGTAACAGAGCAGGACTTTCCTTACTTTAAACAAAAAGGTTCACTTTGTGCAACTGACCAAAATTATTTTAACGAAATCATTTTTTTACTATAAACCGGGTTGCTTTAAACTCTCTCATCAAATCGAGTCTGAAAACTGCCGTATTTGAACCAATATTGTCGCAGTTCATGATGAGGTGTATGCAAACTTCCTTTCGCTTGATAGAGCATCACTTGTCGATGATTTCCCATCCACACTCGTTTGAGCGGTTTCACAGAAATTAAGCATCCTCCCAGACTGGTGATACATTCCTCAAATCGCTCAACTGTTGGATAGTCTAAAGTTTCAAAAATCAGAAACTGACCGGTGAAAATCAAGTGACGACTTCTAATCCAAGCCTGCATTTTTTTATCGGCTATAGGGGGTAATACCATTTTAGATTTTAGATTTTAGATTTTAGATTTTAGATTTTAGATTTTAGATTTTAGATTTTAGAAACACTCCTGAACACGCTCCCACCAAAGATTTTTTCCTTCTTGCTAACATCCGTTACATCCGTTAGACAATCCGTTGCCGAACTTCCTGCTTCTCTAAATCAAGTTGCCGGCTTTTTTTCATAGAAAAAGAGCGAATAATAAACTCGCTCTAGAGAAAGTAGAAGACACCAAACCTAAATCAAAACAAAAGTGAAGCTTCGGGAGATTTAGCTAACTTCAGTAATGCTCAGAATTTTGCCACCAGTTTTCTGGATATTTTGAATTTGCTGAGACAGTTGAGTATAGCCGACTTCATAGCTCATATTGCTCATTCTGACCTTAGCGCCACCAGATTTGGCCGCGGTAATCCGAAAACGCTTGCCCGTAGTGCTAGAAGTTCCACTCAAACTAATGCTAGAAAGTTTGATTTTTTGAGGTATATTGCTAGCAACAGTCGCAATTAACTGAGCTTTATTGCTGCTATCGCTAGTGGATGCTCCTCCGAGCAAAGAAATCATCCGATTAAAACCGACATTCTTGATGCCGGTTTGACTGCGAATGCTCCGAGGGTAGGGGACGACATTTTCGCCAAAGTTTTGGGTATAATCGTCACTATCGATATAAGAATCGATTTCGGCTTCATAGCCTTTGCCGTTGCAAGTTTGGACGTGCTGAGCAATTTCTGTTTGTTCCAGAGGAGCGCGACCGAGCAAATGCTTGCAGTTTAACTCAATGAACCGATAGGGAGAATTGGTGTTAAAAAAGAGAGATTGATACAGTTCTGATTTTGCCACTTGTCTGACAAATCCACGTACTGTAATATCGCCATTGCGGAGTAAGGATTCGGCACTGGTGAGACGCTGACTTTCCATCAAGTGGACGTTTCCTAATACTTGGCGGTAAGCAGCACGAATTACTAATTGTAAATCGTCTTCTGTTGCATTAGAGCGTAGTTCTACGGGGTCACTGACGAAAGTTGCTGTTAAACTGGACATGGTTTTTTCCTAGACTTAATAAAGTTGTTTTGGACAGTCAAAAAATGTTAGTGTTTCTAGTGATTTTTCTGTTAACAAATAATTCTGAAGTCACAAAAAATTCAGAAGAAATCGGTCACAAAAAAAGTCAGAAGGCTTGAGGATTGCGTCAAAATCAGAAGTCAGAAGCAAGAGAGAGAGTATCCCTGTTTGGCAGAAAGATTGTTTTGCTGTGGGGTGAGCCAGAAAGCCCACCTTTTAGTACAGGCTTTCTGGTCTTTGCCACAAAAAGTACATTTACTGCCAGGATACTCGCCTCATCACTCTATGGCTTAAGCAACTTCGGTGATGCTGACAATTTTTCCGCCAGCGCGATGGATGCGCTGAATTTGCGGAGTCATCTTCCCACCAGAGACAAGATATTCAGTGTTGCTAAGTCGGCGAGGGCTATCAAATTTAGCTCCCTTGACTACAATCTTGAACATTTTTTCGGTGGCATCTTTGGAAGCACTAATGCGACCGCCTGTGGTTGGTAAAGTAATTTTGTTACCACTATTACCGGCTACGAAGTCAACTAAGCGAGAAGCGGTAAAAGCACTGTCAACTCCTGCATAACCTTGATACAAGGAAAGAGTGCGATTATAGCCAACTTGCTTTTGTCCGACTTGACTTTTTGCCCCTTGATAGTAAGGGACGACGTTTTCTCCAAACTTGTCCTGATATTCTTGACTGTCGAGGTAGGAATCAATTTCTGCCTCGTAGCCTTTTTCGATACAGGTGCGAATGTGCTCGGAAAGTTCCGCTTGGTCTAAGGGAGCGCGACCTAACAAATGTTTAAAGTTGAGTTCGACAAAGCGGTAGGGAGCGCAGGATTCAAAATACCGACTGCGATAGAAGTCAGATTTTGCTACAGCGCGGACAAATTCCCGTACTGTCATCGCACCATCGCACAACTGCGATTCTGGCACTGTCAGGCGTTCACTTTCCATCACATGGGGATTACCCAACACTTGTTTGTAAACTGCCCGAATTACAGCCTGGGTATCATCGGCATTGCTAGTAGACCAAAGTTCTACTGGCGTATCTAAAATCACACTCATGGAGTTTCTCCTAAGACTAAATAACGCTTCAAAACTGGGAATTAAGGATTGCTTGCAAACACGCTCAGGGAGATAATTCCCCAAGTCGTGAAGCTAGAAGTTTGAGCGGTTTTTAATTGACAGCGGTGATGCTGGCAATTACGCCGCCTTGTTTGTGGATGCGTTGATATTCTTGGGAAAGTCTGGAAAACGGCACTACATAAACTTGGTTACTCTGCCGAATTTTTTGAATCCGATTCTTAGCAGAAGTGCGATAGCCAGTGACTTCGATACGGAAAACCTTACCCTCGTCACCAGAACCCACGTTGTAAACACTTTTAACAGCCCGCTGTCTATCGGGAAATGACCAACCATCCCCAACTGAACCGCCGGAAGGAGGAATGATTGCTACAGGGGTTTCCTGAATCACGTATTTGTTCAGGACAGGGGATTTTCCAGACAGACTTCCTTTGAAATCGCTGCTGGAAGCACCACGCAAGAGAGCAAACATATGAGTAAACCCAACCATGTTTTGTCCTGGTTGGGTTTTGTAGCCTCGGTAGTAGGGAACGATATTTTCCCCGTAGGCATTTTGGTATTCATCGCTGTCGAGGTAAGAATCAATTTCTGCCTCGAAGCCTTGGGTATCTAAGATAGTGCTATGTCCTCTCATCTCTTCTAGGCCATCGGGAGCGCGACCTAGGAGATGTTTGAAATTGAGTTCCACAAAGCGGTAGCGAGGACAAGTATCGAAAAAGCGAGAACTGTAAACATCTGATTTTGCAAGAGCGCGGACAAATTCGCGTACACTCAATTCACCGCGTTTGAATTGCGATTCAGGAATTGTCGCCCGTTCGCTTTCCATGACGTAAGCATTACCCAAAACTTGCCGATAGACGGCACGAATAATGGTTTCTACTTCTTCTTCTGAACGTCCTGGAATCAGTTCTAAACAGGGTGTTTCTTCAAATAAACTGACTCCAAGTCGAGATGCAGGTCCAAAAACCATTTTAAAAATCTCCACTATTGTGTTATGTGAAAATATACCATAATTAGATGTTATATTAGAAAACTTTACATAATTTAACATAGCCTGGGAGGTGGCTGCTTCACGTACTACAGGTAGTTTTTTTGGTGCAGGAGTATTTTTTGGCGATAGGTGTGGCTGTAGTATGTGCTGCGATCGCCTGTAAATTATTCCCACGAACAATTAGATCTGTGGTAGTTCTGTGGCAAAACTTTGACGCTTTTCAAACCATAAAGAGCCATTATCTGATCCCCAAATCTGTTGATGAGTATTTACATCCATACCGCGATCGAGACTGCTCCAGGTTGTTTCGGTAATTTCTACGTCACTGATGAGGTAGGTTGAACAACCTTTTTTTTCGATGAGACACTGGTTTCCTGGTTCTACACTACCACGAAACATTTCTCCTTCTCGTTTGAAAACCATAGAGCAATTGTAGCGCCGTTGAATACAATCGGGTGTAATTGTCTTGAGTATGCTTAATTCCCGTGCTGCGCCGGCGTACTGCACTGCATCGTTGAGACTATAATTTTCTATATAAATTTGTGATCCCTGGTCAATTAATTTGTGCACTCCTTGACGGTAGGGAGTCCACATATCATGGTCATAAACCTGCTCAGAGTAAAATCCAATGGCATTGAAAAACTCAAAGGGTAATGGCCGGAAAAATATATGTATATGGGCAAATTGTTGGGGCTTTTGAAAGGATTGTTTGTAGTTGCTGAAATCTCCTGCCATCCACTGAGCGAGAGTGATTAAATCGTTGCTTTTAACTGAATTCATAAGCTTTTTTTAACTTGGTTATATAGCACTTGTCAAGGGAGGTACTGATTAGTAATTGGCGATTGGTAAAAAGGTAATTGGTAATTTGCGGCGAGTACCTCACTTGATTGAGAACCGCTATACCATTTATCAAAACTCTGGCTACGCAACAATTATTCGGCTTGTTTCATTGACTCTTTAGGTAAGGTGCGTCGCCCCGATATTGTCGATGAACATTAGGGATTGTTTGTGGCGACGCACCCTACAAATACTGTTGCATGATTTTTGATAATTGGTGTTATTTCGCGGAGAGCGATCGAATTTCTGAGGAAAATGATGCGGTTACTACTCCACTTCCTTTACTTGTTTTGATGAGGGAAACACGAAAGCGCAGGTTGGGATTGGCGAACCAAATTTTTTCTTCGGCTGCGGCGTTATCGTAGCTTGTCAGGAGGACAAAGGTGTCATCGTCTGTGATGTGATAGTCTGCGGCGGCGGGAATGGTTTCGGCATATCCTTGGTCTCGCAGTAATTTACCGCGATTGGGGACTGTCGGATCTGGGATTGGTACGAGGATACAACTGCCCTTCATTTCGGCGTTTTCGTCCCAATCTGTGTGTCCCTCCCAGGTCATTTTGAAGGGAGTGACTGCTTCGGTTGGGTCTATGTCGTAGGACTTGCAGAGGTCGATTACGGCTGTGTCATCGGGTGAGACTGCAACGATATCAATCACTGACTCGATCGCTTCAAAGTGTCGGAATGTCAAGTGATGGGCGCTGCGCTGCGATCGCCATTGTCCGAGGGAGTTGTCTACAAATTGCTGGATGTTCATGGAGATTATTGTACAAGCTGATTGACACAGATATTATTGTCAATAATTTTAAGATTGACAATATCACCACAGCTTGCGGGTATTGGTATTGTAGTATGTTGTTTGAGGATGGGAGTAGAAGGACTTGAACCTTCGACCTTGAGATTAAGAGTCACCTGCTCTAACCAACTGAGCTATACTCCCGCATCTAGGCTACTATAACACAACTGTTCTGAAAAATCAACTATTTTTGTATTTTTTTTTGCCGATCGCCCGCTGGCGAGTTTTCTGTAAGGGCTTAGGAGTTGATGGCGGCGGCAATTCCCGAAGCAGATCTCGTTTTGAGCTTCAAATTGCTCCAACAGCAAAAAGATCGATCGCCCCCAATCACAAATCGCGGGCGATCGATCTTTGTGTAAATTTATTGTAAATTTAATTTAAGGGCGATCGCTCAACCGCATTTATAGCCTCGATCAAAAAGATGAGGTATTCACCAATGAATTAACAATTCCTCAATCCCCCAATCAAAAATCAACAATCAAAAATGTCAAATTCTACCTCTTTATGAGAACAGCTATATATTGACTTAGGAATTAAGTCTTCTATCTTCTGCCTTTAAAAATGGGTGATATAGGAATTGAACCTATCTGGTACTGGTTAAAAGCCTGGTGCATAACCGCTCTCCCAACCACCCTAAAAAAATAATTTTATCTGTAATTACTCAAAAACACATCAAAACTCAGCCCAGCATTTTATCACCCAAAATATAAGGCAACAATTTAGCGATATTTCTAGCATCATCAATTCCTCGGTGATGAGTTCCTTCTAGAGGTAAACCCGCAAGTTCTAAGGCTTTTTCCATGCCGTACCGTTTTGGCAAACCTTGGGTTTCTGAAAACACTTTTTTGAGATTGACGTGAGGATAAGCAATGGGAAAAGGGAGTTGATGAAAGTTGCTATCCTTTTTAAATTGTTTGCGATCGAAGTCGCCCCAGGAACCAAATACACCGTTTGAGTAACCAGACAGCCAGTTTTTCAGCATAGCGCTTGCTTCTGGGTAAGTTGGATCGCGATCGACTTGCGTTTGGGCGATCGATGTTAATGACGTGCAGAATTCGGTAAGAATGGGATGGCGTATGGGTTTGACGAAGCTTTGAAATTCATCAACGATTGTTAGTGTTGTGGATTTTATCATCACTGCTCCAATTTCGATAATTTCCATGTCATTTCGGGCGATCGATCCTTTGTCGCAGCAGGTTGCTTCAAGATCGAGCACGAGATAATAGTTGAACTGTTTTAAATTAATCATAATTTAACCTAAGTTTTAATCGTCGCCGTGTTTCACTCGATAATGCAGCAGCATGAAACCGTTGCTGTAAATTTGGCGATCGCCTAGTTCCAGATTCGTCGGTGCGATCGCCCTCGCAAACATCGGAATTCCCGCCCCGATGACTACCGGATTCAACTTGACAATCATCTCGTCAATCTCAGAAAAAAGAGTTGCCGCTAACTCACCGCCACCGCACAGCCAGATATCTTTACCCGTTTCCTGCTTCAATTCCTGAACCAATCCAACAGCATTGTCCGAAACCAGTGCAACATTCCGATCTGGGCTGGCTGGCATACTGCGCGAAAAGACATACTGTTTCAAGCTGGGATAAGGATTAGTCAAACCCACATTTAGCCCGACTTCATAGGTTTTGCGTCCCATCAAAACAGCATCAAACTGCTTGTTTCCGGCGCGAATTCCTAGTGCTTCGTGAAGGTGCGCCGGAATAGTTTCGGGAAAGCGATCGAACAAATCGGCAAAATGTTCTCCTGACATCGGAAAACAATCAAATGAGCCATCTTCGCGAGCAATAAAACCATCAACGGTGCAAGCAACGTAATATATTAGTTTTCTCATATTTAACGTTTTTTAAGAAGTTTTGGGAATCACCAAGGCTGAAACCATCCTAGCAGTAGTGCTTTTCAAGTGCGCGATCGCCCACATCCCCACAGTCGATCGTCGGAAAGGGCGATCGGTACTCCGAAAGAAGATAAGCTGATGTCAACTAAATATGACTGCTGAAAATGGCCGAACAAGATGAAGCTTCCAAAACCATAAAAGTCACAATGCCCAACCGAATCCATCAAAAGCTCAAGAAGCTGTCTGACGAGTCAGGAATATCCATGTCTAAACTGATGCTCCTGGCAACTATCAAGGAATATAAGCTCATTGATGATAAAGATACCACCGAATAACCCCATTTAGTACCCAGTCTTACCCCATTATGCTATCCTTTAGGGAAATAGTCAACCCTGGAGGTGTACTTATGACTCAAGATCAACTCGAAGCCCTTGTCGATGAACTCGGCTTAGTGGCTGTCGTTAGCCTGCTGGCAACTATTTGCCACAACAAAGCCCGACAAACCTTGTGCATGAAGGGACAAGGGGCTACTCCTTATACCTCTTGGAACAGCAATGGCTTCTTGCTGAAGCAGTTGATGACCAGACTGCGCCCGATCGGCAGTTGCGATCGGGATGTCAACCTTAACAGCAACTGAGGTTCAACCCGTGCAAGGGCGTAAAGCATTGATTTGAGTCGGTTAACTGCCGAGTATGTATGCTTTAACTGTCAGAGTACGGGTTGAAACTCGTCGCTTTTGAATCACGAATGGAGAGGACGGGACTCGAACCCGCATCGATCGACAGCAGCTTTCAGGAAACGCGCTTCCTTACTGCCCGCAAGCAGACGGGAACTGCCCCCATCTCGGACTGTTAATTCCTTTCAGTGCCTCTGCAACCCGCTGCCAGTTTGCGGTTTCAGGGAACGTCGCGAAGCAACTTTTTACCCTACTCAACAAACGCGATCGTCCTTTTGAGAGCCGCTTTACCTAGTTTTTACGGTGCCATTCCAATTAGGCGACCTCCCCAAATTTCCTCCTATTGCTAATTAGGTGGAAATAAATAAATGCAAGAATGTCATTGCGAGGAACGAAGCAATCGCAGGCTTTTCGGATTACTTCGTTGCAATAATGTCATTGCGAGGAACGAAGCAATCGCAGGATTTTAGGATTACTTCGTTGTCTTTTGGGACAGGTAATATATATGTCCATCTACTTACAGGATAACAAATCTATCTGCAAAATCCCAGAATATTTCATTAAGGAAGATGAAGGAATCGAACCCTTACAGGTGTTACCTGTACCCTTGTTTTCAAGACAAGTTGCGAACCATTTAGCGGCATCTTCCATGATGTAAAATATCCATGATTCCTATGGCTAAAACATAGGAAATCCACCGGGGAGGTACTGCCCCTCCTACCTCTGCGTTATCAGCACAGATCCTCGCTTCTCGGATTCCGGTGGTGAACAAATTCCTGCCACATCGCACCGATCATTGTAGGGACACAGCACTGCTGTGTCCCTACAATGATCGGTGCAATCAACCGGATTTGAAATTAAAAGGAAGATGAAGGAATCGAACCTTTACAGTTGCCTGTACCCTGGTTTTCGAGGCCAGTTGCCAACCGTTTAGCGGCATCTTCCAAGGGTGCCTGACGGGACTCGAACCCCCTATTACTGGTTCCACAAACCAGCGCCGCTACCAGTTTGGCTTCAGACACCAGATGGAATCAAGGAGAATCGTAGGCGAAGCCTTCCCGAAGGGTACTCCTAACCTCTTGCGTGCAAAGCAAGCGCTCTACCAATTGAGCTATGACCCCTTTTGTGGTGGATGCTGGTCGGACTCGAACCGACATTTTCCTAGTTGCGAACTAAGTGCTTTTCCGATTAAGCTACAGACCCAATATTGGTGGATTGCGGTCGGATTTGAACCGACATCTTTCTAGCAGCCAGCTAGATGCTTTTCCAGTTAAGCTACGAACCCATTCAGTAGGAGTGGTAGGACTTGAACCCACAACATTCGAGGTAGAAGCTCGACACTCTATCCAGTTGAGTTACACTCCCGTATTTTTTGTTGATTTGCGATATTAATAGGACTAACGCACGGGTGGCCAGAAACCGGGTTTTTTGCGAAAATACTTCGTTTTTACTCGCAAATTCGGTGAAAAACCCGGTTTCTTCGATCCAATACGTAAGTTTTGCAATATAAAAAATTAACCATTCAATGGAATCAACCTCCTTAAATTAAAGTAAAAACAACGAGAGTGGCAGGACTCGAACCCACAACATCCGCGTCCGAAGCGCGGCGCTCTATCCATTGAGCTACACTCCCCTAAATTGGTAGTCCTGACAGGATATTACCCCGCTCTTGCTTGTAGCAAACAGGACTCCAAAAGCGGATGATGGGACTCCAACCCATGCGCTGAGAATGGCACGCTCTGATGCTAGCTTTTACATCACACCCGCAAACAAATTTGATATTTCAGCTTACACAAAACTCTCAATTATCAACAGTTATAAAACCTATCAACTATCAACTGTCAACTATCAACTGTCAACTATCAACTATCAACTGTCAACTGTCAACTGCCAACTGTCAACTGTTTAATTAGCCAAGCGGATAACGAGGCTCGAACTCGTGCCTAGAGTTTGGAAGACTCGAATGCTACCGTTACACTATATCCGCAATTAGTTTAGCGATTTTATCTGTTTAACCTCAACATACAGCCTTTACAAAATTGTCAAGTAAGTTTGCGTTGGACTGATGGGTAAAGTTACTAACCGCTGATTTTTCAAATCTAATTCAATTCCCAGAGCTTCCAGAGGAATCACGCCTAATAAAGGATTCATACCTCCCGGCAATTCCAAACACTCAAACGTACCTTCGCGTCCTACCAAATAAATTTTAGCATCCTGAAAAATTCTGGCTTTGCTAATGCCATTTGCCGTCTCTACATCCACTTCTTTGAGCAATTCTAAACCAAGTTGAGCAATGATACTTGCAGGTAAGCACAATGTTGTTGCACCTGTATCAACTAGCACGTTATTTAGAGTGACTGAACGGATTTGGTCGGGAGGCATAAATCCTCGGGCTGCAACATTCTGATCGGCGCGGTTAGTCACGGTGAGTGTGGTAATAATTTTTCCCATTGAGGTGTTGTCAGTTGCTAGCATAGTTTAACCTTGAACTACTCTACCTCAATTATGGCAAGTTTTTGGGAAACTGTTTTGTTGCAGCAAAACGACAACTGCAAATTTGGGAAGGTGGCGATCGCAATTCTGCCTAAAGAGCGATCGTATTTTCCCAAGCAGGTGGCGAGAGTTGAACTCGCAAGAAAGCTTTACAAGAGCCTCATGTTGCCAATTACATCACACCTGCATTTTTGGTGGCGGGGGCAGGAGTTGAACCTGCTATTAAGAGGCTTATGAGACCTCCAAGCCTACCCAGGCTACGTCACCCGCAATGTCACCAAATGCCCCTGGCTGGATTTGAACCAGCAACCTTCTCGTTCTAAGCGAGACACCTCTTCCAATTGGGCTACAGGGGCAATTTTGTTTAGTTAACCTAACATCTTGAACAATTCTCAACAAGCTTTGAGAAACCGGGTTTCTGACAAAAGATATCGGGTTTTATGCAAAGTATTTGCCAGAAACCCGGTTTCTGCCACAGGTGCAATATCTCAGGTTAAGAGGACTTATGCGCTCAGACTAAAGAAACCGGGTTTTTATCTAATCTGTGGGTTAGTGCGAAAATTTTTCGTAAAAAACCCGGTTTCTGACCCCATATATAAGTCCCTCCAATATTTATGAAAAATTCATGCTCCCGACAGGATTTGAACCTGTAGAAAAATAAGTTCTCGACCTAGCGCGTCTGCCGTTTCGCCACGAGAGCAAATAACAGAAATTGGCGATTAGCCAAGTACCCCTGACAGGATTTGAACCTGCAAAACACCGATTCTGATTCGATGATGTTTTCCAATTACATCACAGGGGTAAAGTCGGGATAGCAGGATTTGAACCTGCAACCTTCGGCTCCCAAAGCCGCCGCGCTACCAAGTTGCGCCACATCCCGTTCATGCTCCCGGTGAGACTCGAACTCACAATCTAAAATAGAACAGATTTTAAGTCTGCCGCGTCTGCCAATTCCGCCACAAGAGCAAGTAAAAACTTAGTTAAAAAATTGGTACTCCTGACTGGATTTGAACCAGTAACACACAAGGTTTGAGCTTGCCGCCTCTGCCAATTGGGCTACAGGAGCATCATCATTACTGCTGTTAGAAAAGCAGAACTCGGAAGGCAGGGTTTGAACCTGCATTGTTCCGCTTTCAAAGAGCGGTGCCATGCCAATTAGGCGACTTCCGAATAATTGAATGCCGGGGTAGGCTTTGAACCTACAAACTGATGCTTCAGAGGCATCCGACTTTGCCAATTTGTCCACCCGGCAATTTAAACAGGAATTGCACATTTCTAACCAAAGAAACCGGGTTTTTTACCTAATCTACGGACTACAGCGAAGAATTTTCGTAAAAAACCCGGTTTCTGGCCACCCGTGCGTAATTCCTATAAAAAAATGGCTGCCTCAGTAGGACTCGAACCTACAACCATCACGTTAACAGCGTGCAGCTCTACCATTGAGCTATGAGGCAACGCAATCCCCCAAGTCAGTGTCGAACTGACGGCCTCTTGTTCTTCACACAAGCGCTCTACCAACTGAGCTATCGGGGGAAAACGGAGAAGGAGGGATTTGAACCCTCGACGGTTGTTAAGCCGCTCTTTCTTAGCAGGAAAGCGCCATAAGCCTCTCGGCCACCTCTCCTCAATGAGCGAGAACGGAGGGATTTGAACCCTCAAATTTTCAGTTGTGCAAACTGAATTGTTGTCCAGTTACAACACATTCTCTCGATCGCAATTGCATATTACATACAGTTGCAAATGGGTCGGGCTGGAATTGAACCAACAACGCTTTAAGCTACTGTTTTACAGACAGCTACCCACACCAATAGGAGGGCCAACCCAATATTGAAAATTTGGTAGGTCGCCGAGGAATTGAACCTCGATCCATCCGCTTAAAAGGCGGCTGCAAAACCATTCTGCCAACGACCCACGCAAAGTGCTGACGGGAGTTGAACCCGCAAATCACTTGGGTGAAAACCAAGCGGCTTAAACCATTTGCCTACAGCACTATTGATTTTAGATTTTAGATTTTAGATTTTAGATTGGGAATTTGCAATTTTTGATTGCGATTTTTGATTGCTCCTGCGAATCAGCAAAAACAGAGGTTAGGGCGGGAGTTGAACCCGCGAAATTCGGTTTTGCAGACCGACGCTTTGAGCCGCTCAGCCACCTAACCTGGGAGTCCCGACGAGGTTTGCACTCGCAATCTTCACCTTGAGAGGGTGACGGCTTGACTTTTGCCTGCGGGACTTTGACGGGAGTAACGAGACTTGAACTCGCAACCTTTCGCTCGACAGGCGACTGCTCTAACCGGTTGAGCTATACCCCCGTGATAATCAACAATAAAACTCTTGCAAAAGTCCTTGTAATCAAATTTTCGGACGGGCAAGATGCCCATCCCACAAAAAGTTTTTTCTCTTGTGGGATGGGCATCTTGCCCGTCCTAGCTATTTTTGCAAGAGGTCTAATATTTTGTCCTTGAATTACTTAAGTTTGGGCGGCTGGCGGTTGATTCCGCGTACTACAACCCGATCGGGCTTTTGTTGCCGGAGTCTACACCGCCAAATGTCCGCAATTATGTGACATGATTAATTATCTATTCAGTTTTCAAGGTTCGTATTGCTTGTGGGCTAAAGCTTTGAAGCTCTTTCCCCTTTGCTATATATTTATACTACATTACGTACTACAGAACTGTCAAGGGGGTAATACAACTTTTTTTTAAATTGTTTTTTTTTCAATGGTGTCGATCGCCCCAACCAACACTCCCACTCCCCCGAACCCACGAAAAATCAGGACATTCGGCTGCTAAACTGGTGCTGTAGCGCGTGGTAAATCCGATGCTGAAACTGTACTACACTCCGATCTCTCTGAATTCTCGCCGTCGCGCGAGGTGGCACTTCTGGAAAAGCAGATTGAGTTTGAGCCGATCGCACTTAACCTCGACGGCGACCAATTTGGGCCGGATTTTCTAGCAATTAACCCCTTCCACCGCATACCGGTGTTGGTGGATGGAGATTTGACTTTGGTTGAGTCGCTGGCAATTCTCGATTATATAGATGCAAAATATCCCACGCCCCCACTGCTACCAACAGAGGCGAAAGCCTTGGGAATTGTGCGGATGGTGTCCATGCTGACTTTAAATGAACTGTTACCGGCAATGTTTCCCTTAACCAGGCAAATGCTGGGTGTGCTGGGAGACATTGAGGAAAAATTGGCACAGTCAAAGATCTACCGGGCGATTGAAATCGCGGCTATACAAACAATGTCCACCTCCGTGGACTCAAGAAACTTCTAACATCCTAAATATATCGGGTGATTGAAATCGCCCTTAATTTCTTCAACCCGCGTCGGCGGGTTTCGTCTGTGTCGGCGCGATTTCAATCGCCCGCTTCCCATCGCCCGCTTCCCATCGCCCATTTCCTGTCGCCCGCTTTGACCCCGCTGTCGATCGCCCGCTGAGACATATTTATCAAAAATAAGGTTTATTTTCCCTGAAATTCCCATTATCATGATCGGCAGTGTGGAGTGAAAGGAATCCCAAGTGACCGGAAATCATCTGTTTCAAAGACTGAGAAAAAAATGGCGTTTTGTGGCGATCGCCCTGGCAGCGGCTGCGATTAGCTTGATCATCGGTATGCTGCTGCCAGGAAACCAACAAGGAAGCGACAACCCTGCAACCGCTGCGGTGCAGGTGCAGAACCTTAACCAATCCTTAACCGTAAATCCGTTAGTAAAAGAGGTTGGGGACAATCAAATAGCGTTTAATGTCGATCGCACAATTGAGCAATTTCTGACTGTATTAGAATCAAAAGAAAAACGTCTCACATTTGTACCACCAGAGCAGTTTCAGGGAACAACTGTTTTTGAGGGAAAAATTAAAGATTCTGAGAAAGTTATTGCTTTAACAGTTGATGACGGCCCGTGGCCGGAAACGACTGAACAAATGCTCGATATTTTTAAGCAAAATGATGTTAAAGCCACATTTTTTTGGATAGGTAAATCTCTAGAAAGTTCTCCTGACATTGCTCGTCGAGTTGTGGCTGAAGGTCACGCGATCGGCAATCATACGTGGCATCACTGGTACGATCAGATGGATGCGGCGACGGCGGCTGATGAAATCGATCGCACGGCTAAACTTATTTACGAAACGACGGGAGTTAAGACTACTTTTTTCCGCCCGCCGGGGGGAGTTTTGAATAATGGCTTGGCTAAGTATGCTAAAGAGCAGAATTATGCTGTTGTGATGTGGTCGGTAACTTCTGCGGATACCGATCCGCGCGCTCAACCGTCGGCTTTTGTGAATAATGTGTTGAAGGGTGCGAAGCCGGGGGCGATCGTTTTGATGCACGACGGCGGGGGCGATCGATCTCGTACTGTTAAGGCTTTACCGGAGATGATTGCTGGTTTGAAACAGCAGGGATATCGGTTTGTGACGATTCCTGAGTTGCTGGAAATGCAAGGGCAATCAGCGTAAGTTGTGCGGGCGATTGCTTGTCTTGGGAGCATCCCGATTTTGTAAAAAGCGTTTTTTAGGAGTGCTAGCAAAATTGGGATGCTCCCCTCGACTAAGGAATACACAGCACACAGGTTATTTAAATCTGTATCCGAGTTACAAAAAATATTATATCGGATATTGAATCAGGGAGAACTGATAATTAAATGGCACAGAAAAGTTAAACATAAAGGTAATGCTGAAGCGTGAAAGTTAAATGGAAAAGAGCTTAATGCTGTTAGAACGTGCTACCATTGGGTGGCACAAGCACGGCTCTTGGTATTACCCTTTTATGGTATACTACTTTATGTCAATAGTACGAAGGAGAAATGTAATGAATTTTAGAACTTTTATTGATATGTCAAAGTGGGGAATCTTACTGAGAATTCTTCCCCTTACAGCACTATTCTGCTTAACGAAATGGTTTGTTCATCAGATGCATTGGGGACTGGGTAAGTCCGATAGTCAGATCGGTTCTCTGTTGGCGGCGGTAACATTCATCTTGGCATTTGTGTTGAACGGAACCCTGAGTGATTACCGTGCCAGCGAAGATATGCCAGACCAGATTGTGAATGCGGTTGAAACGATTCAAGATACAAATTTGCTGATTGCCGCCCGCCAGCCCGACTATGACCCAACTCTGCTTACTCAAGGTTTAGTTGAGATCCTGAACTCTGTTCTACTCTGTTTAAAACAAAATAAGCCATTCTTAAGAGTTGAAAATACTGTTACGAACCTCAACCAATTGTTGGTTCCATTGTCAAAGTTTTGCGAAGCTCCTTTGATGGCTCGCCTTCAAGGTGAACAGGGAAAAGTTCGTCTGGTTATTGCCCGAATTCAAAGAATTCGTAATACAGACTTTCTGCCATCCGCCTATGGCTTGCTCCATACTCTGATAATTGCCGCAAGCTTTGCTCTGTTGACAACTTATACCGAATATTTCATTGCCAATTTGTTGGTTTCAGGTTTTCTATTTACGTCATTCATGTATTTGTTGTTTCTCATCTACGATCTTGACAATCCTTTTGAGTACGACGGTAAATCAAGTGCGGATATTGATTTGTCACCTCTAGAGCATTCGTACCATCGACTGAGTACGAGTCTATCGGAAATCAATGATCCTTAAATACCTGTGTAATTAGTTGGTGGCGGGAGTAACCAATTAATGATACAGATTTCTCAGGAATGTTTGAAATTAAATCAGTAAGGTAGTATCTGCCAACCCGTTGAGCGCGACTTTTAACTTCCAACGGATGTGAAGACGTGCTACATCCCAAAGCGAATCGCTCGATGATTCCCACCAAAGATGATAAATTGCCCCTTTCTATCCAGACTGTCGCACGGCTTTTTTCCACTCCTTTTCCATCTTGATCGTGAAGCTATCTTCTGAAAGATATCCTCTGATTAAGATCAGCGCTTCAGACAATCCTTGGGATAGTTCAATCAAGAGGAGGTAAGGTTGATCCATACTGTTATTTTGTTGTTATTCCAAGTTTAAGTTAATTTGCCTACTTGGCGCTCAGATTTATCAATTTAGCCCGCCTTGCTATTCCCAAAAGCGGAACTGATTTTCCAAGGATTTTTGAAGGGTTTTTTCTATTACTTAGAGAAGACTTCTATCGCAACGGCAAAAATTAACACTGACGAAAATGCCGATCGCCCAAATCCCTAAAAAAACACCGATTAATTCCCGTGCCCGCATCTCCACAACCCAGCCCAAACCACCGTCACTGGCTGCACTCCTTAGATACCTGCCCGAGTACCAACACCTGGGCGATCGCCCGCGCGGCCCAACTGCACCACGGAGATGTAGTATTTACTAAGCGGCAAACCAGCGGGCGCGGGCAACACGATCGCACCTGGCACGCCCCAAGCGGTGTTTTGACTGCTAGTTTTGTACTCGACAACCTTAATCCCAATCTGTTGCCCGGACTCAGTTTAGCAGTCGGTTTGGCCGTGATTTTCGCGATCGAGGATTTAGTTCCCGAATGTCGCGATACGTTGCGGCTGAAATGGCCAAATGATGTTTGGATCGATCGCCACAAATTAGCCGGAATTCTCTGTGAAGCCACTTCCGGCAACAATTTTGGCACTCGCGCCGTTGTGGGAATTGGACTCAACCGCTGCGTAGATTTTGCGGCTGCGGGATTGGATGCCAGGGCGATCGGCAATGCGGTAAGCCTGCATTCTATTGCTAGTAATGTACCCGATGAACTGTGTTTGCTCGATCGACTGCGGCACTATTTACTCCAACTAGCCGATATGTTTTCCACCACCGACAGGCCACCCGAAAAGTCCGGTTTAGCGCTACTTTTGCCGGAATTGCGCCGCCGCGATGCGCTGATTGGGTGTAATGTGGCGATCGAGCTTGCCTCGGAAACCATCTGCGGACAAGCGGCGGGTATTGACGGATGCGGCCGGTTGTTAGTATGCTTGGCGGGCGATCGAATACAAGCAATTACCTCCGGGCGAGTGCGATTAAATTAAAAATCATTAATCACACCAAATCCGCCTTTAATACCGCCGACTTCTTCTTCTTCAGTCCGCGGAGGCGGACTTCGTTTGTGTAGTCGCGGTTTCTAACCGCCGACTCTTATTTACTTCGTTTGTGTAGTCGCGGTTTCTAACCGCCGACTCTTATTTACCAATTCTCAATTCTCAATTACTAATTACCGATTACCGATTACCGATTCCCAATTCCCAATTCCCAATTATCAATTCCCAATTCCCAAATTTAATTTACCACCTCAAATATGACCAATCTGCTCAGCCACAGCGGTTGATTAGCCTCCACACCTTCAGGACGGCCCTTAGTAGAAGCAACTTGAATTCTATTGCCATTTATCCCTTGTTTAACCAGAGCAGCTTTCACATTTATCGCCCTTTCCAGAGCCAACTTTTGATTTTCCGCAGGACTGCTGTTAAAATCGCTGTAACCAACTACCCTCAAACTCTTCGTGCTATTTTCCTCCATATATTCCTTGACTTTCCCAAGCTTTTGTGCTACGTCTTTCGGCGATAAAATTGCCGAACCCACACCAAAATAAAGGCGAACATCTATCGCCTGTGACGGCGGTTGAGTGCCTATTCCCACTGTATTTGTTACAGACTTCACCCCCGGAATTTTCTCAAAAGCTTGAGTGATTTTCTGAGCATCTGTCGCTTTGCTCACGCTCCCTGCAACGGCGACTTTTCCCTCTGCATAGCGAGCCGAGATATTAATGCTTTCTAATTTATTCAAAAGAGCCACAGTCCGCTTGACATCGGCTTCTGTTAAAACTGGATCTGGAGGTACTTCAACGGCTATAATTTTATTGTCAATTCTTAATTTGGGAGCGGCTTGCTGAGCGATTTTTTCTGCTTTCGCTCGCAGCTTTTGATTCGGCACTCGTCCCGAAATCTCCAACACTTGATCTTTAACATCTGCCACAAGACGATAAACCGATAACTCTGGAACAGATTGTAAAGCTAAATTTGTATCTGCTTCTAAAGTCGCTGAAATTCCGCTGCGGTATTGATGAATACCCCAAGGTACGCCAATTAAACCTAACGCTGCCAAACCGATTATTGGTAAAATTGGAATTTTAGCAGATTTAACTTTTACCTCTGTATCTATTAACTTTTGCAAATTCAATTTTACTTCTGGAGGTACACTGGTTGGATCTCCGTTAAATGCCTGAATTTTATCCCCGTATTCTTGAACAATATTTTTGAATATCGCTCGCATTTTGTACTTAAACCACTGGCGAGTTCCTCCTTGGATAACTACTGCTAAATAACACGAACCGGCTACTTCCAATACGATCGAAGATGTCCCGTATTCTATGGCATCAATCTCTGCAATATTTCCCGATTGAGATATGCAGTCGTTGACAAAAGAGCGAATAGCAGTCAGCATCCCCGATATCATTTCTGATTCTAGCTCTTCGCTTTCAGACGGCTGCACTGCCGAAATTACTAAGCCTGATGCTGCTTGGATTAAAAATACAGCTTTAACAGTCAATGGTGTTGTTTCTTTCATCAGCAATTCAGCTTCAGAAATTCCCTGCAATTTGGCTTTAATTTTGCGAGTAATTCCCTCTGGGCTTAAGGATGATTCGAGTTTTTCGTTGATATGCCGCATCGTCTCGGCCATGTATTTTAAAATTGTGCTGCCGATGATCGGATAGAGTGCATCTGACATGGCTTCTTGTTTGAGAGCAATTTGCTGTCTGATGGCAGAGGCCATTTCCGGTGCGATCGCCATTGCAATTTCATCGGGCGATTCACTGATTCTGTTGCTGATTCCCACAGGAAGAGACGCGGCTATGGCTAATCCCATCGACTGCCTGTTTTCTCGGGTTTTGATATTAATTACTTCATCAATTATCGGAGCTATGGTTTCGGCAAATAATTGTCTTGACTCATTAATTGTTTGGAGCATCATTTGCGGGAAAATCATTTTAATTTTCGCCACTAATTCTTCCCGATCGCCTCCCCATTCCGCATCAGTTATTTTGCGATCGAGCTCCTCTACTTTACCGTTGAGATTGTAATTATAACCTACCGCTTCATCTAATAATGGTAAAATAGATTGGATGACCGACTTTTCCAGTTGGGTGTGATGGCTAACCATCAGCTCGTCAATCAAAGGTTTTAGTAAATCGGTAAACAAGTCTGTCGATTCATAAATCCGGTGTTCGATCGCCACAATCTGTTGTTCGATATTCGCGAGTCTTTGATCAATCCTTTTATTCTGAATGATGGCATCGACAGCGGGGGCGATCGCAGATTCTATCTCTAGCTTTGCTTCCCCGATGTTTCGGGACAGCATTTCTACAATCACTGGCATTATTCTTGCCATCAACCCTTCTATCTCGGCTAAAACTTGCTGTTGAACTTCGACAATCTTAGTTTCATTATTTAATATTTGTGCTGCAATACCGCTGTTTTGAATAGCCGTGTTGACACCAGGTGCGATCGCCTCTCTCACCTCTAACTTTGTCTCCTCGATTTTCCGGTTCAGCGACTCGATCATTAACGGCATTAACCTTGCCATTATATCTTCCGGCTGAGATTTTTGCTGTCGCTGAAGATTATTTAGTCTACTTTCTACATCGCTCAATTTTCCTTGAACTTCTCTTTGAAGAATTGCTGATTCTATCAAAGGTTCAATCGTCGCTGCTACCTGTAATTTTGATTCATCGATTTTTTGATTCAGCAAATCAGTTATTGCGGGCATTAGCATCGCCATTATCTCTTCTGGCTTCTGAATTGGCGACTGTTGTGTAGCCAGTCGGCTTTCGATGATGCTCAATACTTTTTCTTCTATTTCTACCCAAGCTATTCTTACCTGTACTGAGGGGGTAACAGCTTCTACAATCTCTGATTTTAATTCACTAATTTTGCGGTTCAGCAATTCGCTAACTACTGGTACTAGCTGCTTGATTAAATCTTCCGGTTGCTGCTGGTAACGCTGCTGAATATTCGCAACTCTATCTTCAATTCTTACTACGTGTTCTTCAAGTCCGTTTTGATTGTGAATTACTTGATTGACTTTTGGTGCGATCGCCGAAGCTACCTCTAACTTAGATTCCTCTACCTTGCGGGTTAGCAGATCGCCCACCACCGGCATCAGCCGTTGCATTAACTGTTCTGAATTCGGCAGTTGCTGCTGGTTGAAGTTAGCAATTTGATTTTCCAAATCCGCTAATTTTGCCTGCAATTCGAGCGGATTATTATTATTACTGCTAGCGAGTGCGATCGCCTTTTTTAATTCCGACTTCAACCCCTCTAATTCATCTCTCACTAACTCAGGAATTAACGGTTTCAGTAAAGTCATCAACTCTTGGGGTTCAGACATCAACTTCTCAAAATTTTCTAACCTTTGTTCCACGCTCAAAACATTACTGTAAAATTCCGGTAAATCCCTTTCAAACAGCAGTTGCTGCAACCGCTTAAACTCCTCTACTGCTTGTTCTAACTCTTCCTCAGACGGTCGATTTTTTTTAGATACCTTCCCGGCTATAGATAAATCTGGTTCCTCATTATTGTTTTCTCGTCTTTGAGAGGGGATCTCTTCATCATTAGTTAATACTTCCGGTACAATACTCGGTGATTCGATCAGAAAAGACAATTGTTTGCGCCGATTTTCCTCATCCTCTAATCGCTGAACCGACTTTTCCGAAAGCGGTAATTTCAGCTCGCTTGGCTCTTTTTTGGATTTTTTCAATAACTGAAATTCAGTCAGTATGATTAGCAATTCCTGAAGTTGCTCTCCAGCTTTAGAACTTGCCTGAGTTGCATCAGAAACTTCTTTTTCTGACTGATATATTTTGCCTGAATTATCATTATATTCTGCCATACTGAGCTACCAAAAGTTGATTTTTATCGACCGAAGGAAATTACCAGCTTGCTTGCCGCCTCACCCCAGCGAAAATCAATAGGAATGACACAATTTTTCCAAGCGTCAGGCGTACTAAAGCTATCGCCCTATTTTAACTGCTGTTCTGCGACTAGCCAACTGAGCCGCTAACTGCAATGCTGCCTTCATGCTGGAGGCATCCGCAACCCCTTGACCTACAATATCAAAAGCTGTGCCGTGATCCGGAGATGTGCGGACAAAAGGCAAGCCAATTGTAGTGTTGACTGCTTTATCGAAAGCCATCAATTTTACTGGAATCAACCCCTGGTCGTGGTACATTGCCAAGTAACCGTCGTGAGCTTCTGTGGCTAAACCGTACCAAACTTTAGCCGGTTTTACCCACAGGGTATCGGGGGGGACTGGCCCGTCTAACTGCACTTGAGGAAAGCGATCGCGCTGCGTTTCCAACCACGGTATCATCCAATCTTGCTCTTCATTTCCCAGTTTGCCATTTTCCCCACTGTGAGGGTTTAAGCCAGAAATCGCAATTTTCGGTCTTTCCAGCCCAAAATCTTCCCGCAAACAGTCTATCAGTAATTCTAGTTTTTCACTCAGTAATTCGGGACTCAACGCATCGGGGACTTGACGCAGGGAAATATGTGTGGTAGCGAGTAAAGTTACCAGCGTCCAGCCGCTGTGAGGAGATGTGGCGGCAAACAGCATTCCGAACCGCTGCGATTTCGCCCTTTCTGCGAGGAGTTCTGTTTGTCCGGGATAATTGTAACCGGCCGCCTGCCAGCAAGTTTTGGAAATGGGGCCGGTGACAATGGCCGAGAATTCGCCGGCAAGGGTACGGGCGATCGCCTGTTCCATATACGCAAAGCTAGCCGCCCCGCTAGCTGCACTACCCACACCGGGGACAATTTCGCCCCACTTGCTGTCTGGTTCGATATCAATAATATTTAATGTTTCGGGATTTGCCGCTTCTGCTGCTGGATTGCTCGATCGCAACTTATCGTAAGTTTGCTGCAAAACTATCCTAGAACCTATAACCGTTACCATCAAAGCAGCAGCGGGATCTGCCAATGCCTTGAGAATCACTTCCGGGCCAATTCCCGCCGGATCTCCCAGAGTTACAGCTAGTTTTGATTCCCGATCGAGACTCAAGGCAGTTTTCTCCAACAAAATACAGGAATTTCGGCACTGAAATTCTAGCATTCATGTACCTGGTTGCCCCAAATTATATTATCTTTATTTAATGCGATCGCCCAATTAGACATATAAAACCATGAATCCTGAAATTTTCAATGCAGCCTTTTTGTCCTTTTCCCTAATTTTCGTGGGTATAGGCGGAGGCTTCCTCCTGCTCAAACTGCAAGGCGGCGAAGAATAAGTTTTTGCAACAATCATTCAGAAGTCTTCTAAATTAAGCCTTCTAGCTTCTGCCTGCCACCCATAGCCAGCCTGCTGCCGAAGCTTTTAAGTCCAAAATGAGAAAAAATCAGGCTTTTGTTAAGTTTTTATAAAAAACATAACGAAAACCTGATACTATCTTATAGAAAGTTTAAGATTCATAAATTAATCCCTAGATGACTTTATTGATTGTAGGAGCCACAGGCACCCTCGGCCGCCAAATAGCCCGCCGCGCCCTAGACGAGGGCTACCAGGTGCGCTGTTTAGTCAGAAATTACAGAAAAGCTGCATTTTTGAAAGAATGGGGCGCTGAACTCGTACCGGGGAACCTTTGTCAGCCCGACAGCTTGATTCCTGCACTAGAAGGCGTCACTGCTATCATCGATGCAGCAACAGCCAGCGCGGCAGATTCTGTCAGCATCAAAAGAGTAGACTGGGACGGAAAAGTATCGCTAATCCAAGCAGCAGCAGCAGCAGGCATCAAGCGTTACATCTTCTTTTCCTTTCTCGATGCTGAGAAATATCCGCAAGTTCCCTTGTTGGAAATCAAGCGCTGTACCGAGCTTTTCTTAGCAGAATCCGGTCTAGATTACACAATCTTGAGACCTTGCGGATTTTTGCAAGGACTGGTGAACCTGTACGCAATGCCGATTTTGGATGGTCAGGCAGTCTGGCTGCCCAACAAGCCGTCAGCCCTTGCTTATATGAACACTCAGGACGTGGCAAAGTTTGCCGTCCGAGCTCTTACCGTTCCCGAAACCGAGAAAAAAACCTTTCCGGTGGTGGGAAATCGAGCTTGGGATGCTGAGGAAATTGTGCGGTTGTGCGAGCGGCTTTCTGGCAAACAAGCCAAAATCACCCGCACGCCAGATGCCTTGTTGCAGGCTACTCGTCAATTTGCTAAGTTCTTTCAGTGGAGTTGGAACGTAGCTGACAGATTGGCTTTTTCAGAAGTTTTAGCAGCCGGAAAACCCTTGAAAGCTTCGATGGATGAAGTTTATAGCGTCTTCGGAATTGACCCCAAAGAAACTACTACTTTGGAGTCTTATCTCGAAGAATACTTTAATCTGATTATGAAGAAGCTCAAGGAAATAGAGTACGAGCAGCTTAAGACTAAAAAACGGAGTAAACAAAAAATGCCCTTTACATTTTAAAGTGCCGAAAGCTGGGATTATATACAACGACGTTAAACCTGTGGCTTGTCGCATCGCCGCAGAGTTGGAAGACAAGCTGACTGCCCGCGGCTGGGAGGTTTGCTCGGTTTCTGGTTCGGGAGGAATTCTGGGCTATTCTAGCCCCGATCGCCCGATGTGCCACAATCCGATCGACCAACTCGTCCCCCCCGGTTTTGACAGCGACATGGAGTTTGCAGTGGTTTTGGGCGGCGACGGTACGGTGCTGTCGGCATTTCGCCAAGTTGCTCCCATCGGAATACCGCTGCTGACTGTCAATACCGGTCACATGGGCTTTTTAACAGAAACTTACCTAAACTTGCTCCCGCAAGCTTTGGAAAAGGCGATCGCCGGAGAATACGAAATCGAAGAAAGGTCAATGCTGGCCGTGCGGCTGTTTCGGGACAATGCCTGCCTTTGGGAAGCGCTTTGTCTCAATGAAATGGTGCTGCACCGGGAACCGCTGACTTGTATGTGTCATTTTGAAGTGGCGATCGGTCAGCACGCCTCTATTGACATTGCCGCAGATGGAGTAATTATCTCGACTCCGACAGGATCGACAGCTTACGCCCTTTCTGCGGGCGGGCCTGTAATTATTCCGGGAGTGCCGGTGCTGCAATTGATCCCTATTTGCCCCCATTCGATGGCTTCGCGGGCTTTGGTGTTTTCCAACACCGAGCCGGTCAAAATTTTGCCGGCGAGTCCGAATCGCCTGGTAATGGTGGTAGATGGGAACGGCGGATGTTATGTTTTGCCGGAGGATTGGGTGCAAGTCGAGCGATCGCCCTACCCAGCGCGTTTTGTTCGGATACAATCCTTTGAGTTTTTCCACATTTTGCGGGAAAAATTAGGCTGGGGTTTGCCTCACATTGCTAAACCGAGTTCCGTTGAGTTGCCTTAATAGTTGTTGGTAATTAGCGGAGTGTAGCGGAGGGCTAAAGTCCCGTCCTTTTAGGGCGGGTTTTTCTTCGCCTTCAGGTTTCTAAGTTTTTTCGCAGGATAAGGCTCGATCGGAATCTCCTACGGAATCCTTAATTCTCGATCGAGATTCCGAACCATATCCAAGGTGAGGCAGCGTTTACGAGATAACGGTATAGTTGGAGTGTCTTCATTTCTATTCACTCTGCTTAGGACGGATTTCAAATTCTGAACGTGCCCGGAAGAAACAGACCTCAAACTCGAAGAAGAAATTAGCTTGCCCCAAAATCAAAGGTACATTGGTTGCTTGTGTCCAGGCAAATGCCAGGTCAATGATTTTGTAGGGAAATCTCTGAGCGTCAATCATTCTGTTCTTGTTGTTTTGTCGTCAGAAGATTCATTAAAACATTGGCAGCCTCAGAGCAATTGTAAGGCGACCAGACCGGATACTCTCGATCGGCAACAAAAAAGTTTGTTGCATCTTCTTCTTTGACCAGTTCTGTTGCCAGAAACTGCATCAGCCGAAGCTTGTCAATTTTTGAAAGTTCCTGGATTTTGGACTTGAGTTCAGCCAATGGCATTTAAAAATCTCCTCGTTTGAGGTTTGGCGAAAAGATTGGATCTACTAGCTTGTTGCATGGGTGCGCGATCGAATCGTATCTATTGATTCTACCAATTTTCTGTAGGTCAAGCTCTCGATCGAGATTCCGAATCCTCTCGAAAGTCAAGCAGCGTTTGCGAGATAACGGCTAAGATAAGCGGCGGCAAAAAAATTCACACTCAGCGCCCATGTCTTTCGTCCGTCCGCTTTATCGACTTGTTAGCCCGGTGCTCGCTACAACTAATTTAGTACCTCCATATGACCGACTTATAATCTTGTACTATCTTTGTTGCTTTTGCCAATGTTACATTTTTTGCAAAGGGTCTGTAGATTAATCATGTCATCAGAACCACCTTTTGACCGAGGAATGATATGGTCAACTTCTAATAAAACTCCATCCTCTCGTGAGGATCTACCGCAGCTAAGACATTTCCATTTATCCCTAGCCAGAACTGCCCACCATTTACCAGCACGGACAAAAGAATAACTATCTAGCTCAGGAATCTCTGAAAGCCCAAGATTTTCTTCCTCTTCTCCTTCTTCTATCTCATCCTCAATATTGGGAAGCTTGACATACCATTCCTTAAACTGTTCAAGCATTTTTGCAAGCTCAGGTTCTTCTCCCTCAGCGATACAAATAAATGACTCCTCCAACGCATAGAGTAATACGAATGCAATAATTAATTCATCAAACCCTCGTCCAGAACTCACAGGGAAATAATATTTCGGTGAAAAGAGCGTTATATATTTGTCCTTTAAAAGAATTAAATTATGCAAAGGTAGGAATGAATTATAAGAAATATGAGCTAAGGATAATAATGGAAGCAGAATCTCGCTGTGCTTTTCGACTAAGGCTGAAATTTCGGCTATGTGGGCATCATCAACATATTGACGAAATGGTAGTAAATTAACGTGCATCGTACCATTAGGCAACACATTGAATGTCAGATATGAAACGTGCAGAACAAAAGGAGTACCATCTCTTTTGATAATTCTCAGAGGTCTATCACGCCTTCTTTTTCCTGCCACTCCAATATGAACAAAGCCATAGTCTTTATTTTCCTTAGCCTTCTCACGATGACTAGGACAATAAACAAATGTCATTCTATCGTATGGGTTAACATGGTAAACATCCGCTACAACATCAAGGGTGTGACGTAAGAGTATCTCTAAACGTGGAAAAAAATAGTTCTGTAAAGTTGAGAGTCTAGTCTTAGTATCAGGAATATTAAAAATTTGAGTATCTCTTTTCTCAAAAATTAATTTATCAATGCTGTTAGAGCCTTGCACGTTCTTAACTCAACTGGTATTCAAATATATGTGGTAAGAGCTTGCTAGTTTGCACTATTCCCAATTTTTAGGGTGAGATCATCCAACAGATAGCTCTTATGGACTACTCCAACCCTAAACAAAGCTGGCTAACTTATAATTGTATCGCAGTTGCGGTACAATACTGGATATAATCGAATAATACCGCAGCTTGATGATGATGTATGTCAACCTGTTCTTACTCCCTATCGGAATCTCCTTTCCTCGATCGAATTCGCCGCACGATTCGACTCAATCACTTAAGCCACCGCACTGAAAAAAGCTATCTTTATTAGATTTTAGATTAGAGAGCATTTAGAGTCGATCTCACACTCTCGGCGATCGGCTGTATGAAGGCATGAATATTCAAAGAGCAACGGGATTGACTACTATTTCTACTGACGCTTTAAACTGTCCAATCTTCGATCGATAACCCTGTTACTTTACCAAAATCTCTATGATTACGGGTTAACAAAATCAACCCACGGAACATGGCAATTGCCGCGATCCGAGCATCCATCTTTGCCAGTTGAATCCGTTGTGACTGTAATCGATCAAATGTTGTAGCCGCACCTGTATCGAATGAGACAAGGGGCAACACTTTGAAGTCACTAACGAGCCGCGCCATCATTGTATACCCTCTCACTACGTCATCCGGGTTACGAGCACGATTAATATAAGCGTGACAGCCAAGCATCTGTTCATGAAACGTTACAGTCGATACGGCAAAATCTGATAGCGGGTACTGAGCCATGCGCGTCGAAAGGTTGCTAAAATCTATGCCTGCTTGACGTTGAAGAATACTCAGATGATCTGTATCCAGTAAATATTTCATAGCTCATCTTGAGCTTCGAGGAGAGACTCATCCCCTTGGCGAATCGCTCGTCCATAGGCAAGTAGCTCTTCAAAGGCAGGTTCATCTTTGAAAGACCCTATAATTTGTTGCAACCAATTCGTCGGTTGAGAAGCCACAATTTGCTTCTGCAACTCAGAGATCGCTGCTTCCACTGCTGCAAGCCGTTCCTCTAAAGAAGTGTTAATTGCCATTTGAGTTTCCCTAATTAATCCTTCCTATCCTATAAAAAATGATGAAAAAATACCCCTTGGGCGACAAGTTTTCATCAAAAAGTAATTTCATGCCGATAAGGTCGCGGTCATAAACCGACGCTCACGGTCAGCAGCATAAGCAATACAGGCTTTTAAATCTTCTCGCGTCAAATCGGGGAAATCATCTAGAATTTCTGCTTCGGTCATCTCGGAAGCCAGGTACTCAAGCACTTCATAAACCGTAATTCGCAAGCCGCGTACACAAGGCTTACCACCGCGTTTATTTGCTTCGATCGTGATGTGGTCTCGGTAGTTCATAAGAAACACTCGGTAATACCATTTTTCTGTGAAGCTGCATAGAATGTATCCTTTACAGGAAAGGATTTCAGGCTTCCCATTCTGTGCAGCTTCATACAGAATTACTATAAGTGGGAAACTCAGCGTCTTCAGACCTGAGAGGGAAACGACCTGCCAACTGCCAAAGTTTTATTCTTCTACCCGATAGCCCAATTCTGCCAAACGAGTGCGCGACTGCCGCCACTTCGGCTGCACCTTGACAAATAACTCCAAATATACCTTACCCTCAATCAACTTTTGAATCTGTTCGCGGGCCGCACTGCCGATCGATGGGAATATTTTGGAGGAGGTCTAGGTGTTTTTGAATGCGGTTTAGTTCGTTTTTGTCGATCGCGCCATAGTACAGTTCGGCTCTGGTGATAACGCTAATAGTTAGGTTATGGCTACCGATTTGACGTATACCATTTTTCTTTCATATGTGCTATGGATGAAGTCTGAGCCCCCCCTTAGTAAGGG
>Ga0163149_10000515_pt1 | contig 51469 bp, 43 predicted proteins | sample OliLakLV19MP5G1_FD_148604 | JGI IMG/M metagenome (GOLD analysis project Ga0163149, IMG submission 148604) | Freshwater microbial mat bacterial communities from Lake Vanda, McMurdo Dry Valleys, Antarctica - Oligotrophic Lake LV.19.MP5.G1 | ecosystem: Environmental > Aquatic > Freshwater > Lake >...
ACCTACAACGAAGGCAAGCCGGAGGCCGATCAACTCAAGCCGCTGGACGCGAGCGCCGAAGCCTGGCCGCAGCTCAACAAGCTCGCCTTCTGGATGGCCACCGGCAGCGGCAAGACGCTGGTGATGCACGCCAACATCCTCCAGTTCCAGCATTACCTGGGCGTTCATGGCCGTCGCAAGGAGCTGAACCGCATCATCCTGCTCACCCCGAACGAAGGGCTCTCCCAGCAGCACCTGCGCGAGTTCAAGGCCGCGGGAATCGGCGCCGAGCTGTTCAACAAGGACGGGCGCGGCCTGTTCACCGGACAGGCAGTGGAGATTCTCGAGGTCACGCGCCTGCGCGACGAGATGGGCGACAGGACCGTGGCGGTGGACGCCTTCGAGGGCAACAACCTGGTGCTGGTGGACGAGGGACACCGCGGTGCTTCGGGCGGCGGCGACGGCGCGTGGATGCGCTTTCGCAACGCGCTTTGCGAGAAAGGCTTCTCGTTCGAGTACTCGGCCACCTTCGGCCAGGCGGTGAAGGGCAACGCCGCGCTCACCGACCTTTACGCCAAGAACACGCTGTTCGACTATTCGTACCGCTACTTCTACGGCGACGGCTTCGGCAAGGACTACCAGATCCTGAATCTGGATGAAGGCACGCAGAAGGATCATCTGGAGGTCTACCTCGTCGCCTGTCTGCTCTCGTTCTTTCAGCAGCAGCGGCTCTATCGCGACCGGGAAGGCGCCTTCCGGCCGTTCCAGATCGAGAAGCCGCTGTGGATCTTCGTCGGTGGCAGCGTCACGGCGACGCTCGCCGCGAAAGACGCTTCGGACATCGTGGAGATCCTCCAGTTCCTTGCGCGTTATGTGAGCGACCGCGCCGGCAGCATCCAGCGCATTGACCGGGTGTTGAACCACGGGCTCGAAACCGCTACCGGCAAGAACCTGTTCGCGCAGCGCTTCATGTACCTCAACACTTGCGGTCTGTCGGCGGCGCAGGTCTTTGAAGAGACGCTGGCCACGCTGTTCAACGCGCCGGGTGGCGGGCGGCTCTACGTGGAGAACCTGAAAGGGGCCACCGGTGAGGTCGCGTTGCGCCTCGGCGCCGAGAACGACGCCTTCGGTGTGATCAACGTTGGCGACGATGCCAAACTGGTCAAGCTGTGTGAGGACAAGGGGCTGAGCACCGGCGAGCGCGAGTTTGCGGGCTCGCTCTTTCACGAGATCAACAAGGCCCATTCGCCCGTCAACTTGCTCATCGGCTCCAAGAAGTTCACCGAGGGCTGGTCGAGCTGGCGCGTCTCGACGATGGGCCTGATGCACGTGGGCAAGGGCGAAGGCGCGCAGATCATCCAGCTCTTCGGGCGCGGTGTGCGTTTGAAGGGCTACGGCCAGCCGTGGAGCCTCAAGCGCTCTGACAAGGCCCGACTTCCCGAGGGCATAGAGCCGCCCAAGCACATTGGTGTGCTGGAGACCCTGGGCATCTTTGGCATCCACGCCGACTACATGGCGCAGTTCCGTGATTTCCTCGAGGAGGAGGGACTGCCCACCAACGACGACCGCATCGAGTTCCTGCTGCCGGTCATCAAGAACCTGGGCACGCAGAAGCTCAAGACGATCCGGCTCAAGAAGACGATCAACGGCGTGAGCACCGAGTTCGGCGACGCCTTCCGCAAGCTCGCGCCGGTGCCGACCGTCGCCAAGCCCGAACCGACGAAGGAACCCGCGACCCAGTACCTGCAGAAGAACCAGGTGGTGGTGAACTGGTACCCGAAGATTCAGGCGATGCCGACGCCGCGCCCAACGAGGCGCACCTGACCGCACGCCACGTGGCTTTTCTCGATGTGGATGCGCTCACCTTCGAGCTCGAGCGCTTCAAAGCCGAGCGCGGCTGGTACAACCTCAACCTGACCCGCCAGGCCATCGTGGAGCTGCTCGCCGACACCACGTGGTATCGGCTGCAGATCCCCGAGAGTGAACTCGCCTTCGACTCCTACGTGCGCGTGCGCCTGTGGGGCGAGATCGCACTGTCGCTGCTCAAGAAGTACACCGAGCGGTATTACACCTTCCGCAAGCGCGAATGGGAGATGCCGCACCTCGAGTATCGCGAGCTGGAGGGCGACGACCCGAACTTCCTCTGTGTGAAGGAATCGCCGGGCGAGAGTTACTACCGCATCCTGCTCGACCGGTCGCAGGAGGAGATTGTTGCCAAGCTGGAAGAGCTCAAGGCGTCGATCGAGAAAGGTGACCTCAAGCCGTGGGAGTTTCGCGGCATGAAGGCGCTCTGGTTCGGCAAGCACCTGTACCAGCCACTGCTCTACCTGGATAGCGGCATCGTCGAGATCAGTCCGGCGCCACTGAACAAGGGGGAACGGCTGTTTGTCGAGGATCTGAAGGCATTCCACGACAGCGAGGCAGAGTTCTTCAAGACGCGCGAGCTCTACTTGCTCCGCAACCTGAGTAAGGGCCGCGGCGTCGGCTTCTTCGAAGCAGACAACTTCCATCCCGACTTCATCCTTTGGTTGCTGGTCGGTGGGAAGCAACATGTGATCTTCGTCGATCCCAAGGGCATCAGGCACCTCGGCCGCGACGATCCGAAGATCAAGTTCTACGAGATGATCAAGGTCCTCGAGAAGCGCCTTGGCGACACGAACGTTCGGCTCGAATCATTCATCGTGTCGAACACGCCATCGAACACGATGCAGGCAGTGTGGAGCATGAACAAGAGTTGCATGCGCAAGCGACACATCCTCTTTCAAGAGGAGGATCAGGCTACGTATGTGCGGTCGATGCTGGATGAGGTGACGGGCGGCGCGGGATGAATCTTGAGACGTAGCTCGGGGAAACCCGTTGAGACTCACTTGAATGTGCTTCGCTCGACCGCTCGCTTCACCAGATCAGTCAACTCCATCGCCACAATCACTCGTCGTCACCTTCTGGAGAATCTGTCCCCTGCCCGCTTATAACGCCGCTCCGCCGCTGCTTTCTTTTCAGCCGCCTCCGCCTCTTGCCGCATCGTTTCGAAGATCTGATCCACAGCAGGGAGAATCGCGCCGGAAAGCGCGCGCACGCCGTCCGCCGCGAAAAGAAGGTGCTTCTCGGGGAGCCTTCCCTTCGCATTGAGCGCGGCGAATCCGCCGGCCCGCAGCGCATCCTTCGCGTCATCCGAGAGCCGCCCCCCGTAGGCAAAGCCCGCGCTCAGACCTGCGTTGTGGGCTTTTTCCGCCATGCCGACCGCGTTGAGCATCTGCGTCTGCACTTCTCTGTCAACGACGATTCAACGCGCAAAATGCTCCTGTACCGCGCGACCAGAGCGTCCCAGCAGACTCGCTGAAAGACCTATCGCAAACCCTGTGCGCGTGTTTCGGTCTCGAATTGCGTCGTGCGCCTCCGCGTACGAGCCCGCAAACTGGGCCATGAGCGCCAGCGCGTCGAGCGGCCCTGGCAAGAGCACATGGAACGCCATCGACCCGAACTTGGCCACGCCTGAGCCAACTCGCGCGAGGCGCGTCGCTGCTTTGATGTCTGCACCTGCGGTGCCTGCGACCGCGCTCTCGACCTTCGCGGCGCCGGTGGTGGCGGCGGTGCTAGGCACCTCGACCACTGGCGCGGTCCTGACGCTGGTGGGTGTTCGGATCTTCGGTTCGCTCTTGGGGGCGCTCTTCACCCTCCTCCCGGCGGTGTTGGGGGCCTGGAAAATTTGTGTCGAGGCCAGTCTCACCTCCTCCAATTCACGAACTCGCGATCGCAAGCGTTCTATGTCGTTCGCAATCTCCCGAGCGGCTGCAGCGTCACGTCCACCTCGGCCTTCAATGCTCACCAATCCTCGCTTGACCGAGGCAAGATCCCGGCTCCTTGGCGGATCGGGAATATTCTTCGTTACGAGCGCTCGTCCGGCGATGAGCGCTTCCCGCAGTTGACGCTGCCTCGTCGCTAGATCCGCCAACTTATCTATGTCTGCCGCTAATCCCGCTGCAGCGGCTGCACTCGAACCGCCCGACCCCGCGATCGTCTGCAATCCGCGCTCGACATCGCGGACGGACGCTACGTTCGCTGCTTGCCCCAGCTTCTGGAGGACGAGGTCGTTGGCGACCATTACGGCGTCATCCAATGTCTGCCGTGCTACGCCGATCCCGGTCCGTTCCGACACCCGCACTTGGCCCACGCCCGTGACAACGGCCAGTGCGGCCGCGCGAGCGTCCGCCTCGTGAGGCGCGGACGAGGAGACCCCCGGCATCCGCCGCCCGGCACCACCACTCTGCTGCACCACATGCGCCAACTCGTGTGCAGGGAGAAACCGCGCTCCGAGCGAATCAGCCGAAGGCTGCCCCGCACCGAGAACGATGTGATTCCCGACGGTATAGGCCCGCGCCTGGACCGCCGCCGCGGACGACGCTGCGCCAATGTCGGAATGGACTCGTACGCCGCTGAAATCGGGACTGAAGCGCGATTCCATCGAGGCGCGGGTCGCAGCGTTGAGGGGTTGGCCCGGCGAGCGCAATACTGCGTCGACGGCCGGTGGCGTCGCTCCTGCTGCTGGAGGATGCGTTGGGATGCGTCGAATGTCGTGCCGAACGAGCGATGTCGACTGATGGCCGATCGTGTCTGGCGCTTGAAGCGTCGAAATCGCAGTGCGACCAAACGAATCGTGGGCGCGGCCGGAGACTAGCGACTTGCCTGCCGTAGTCTCTTGAGCTGCGTCGTGCGGTTTCCGAGCGAACGTGCGCATGCGATCCCGCTCTGCCTTTGATCATCCAAACGAACTCTCGATTATCCCAGCCCCACACTCAGCAGCATGCTTAGCGGCGCATTCACGGTGTCGATGAACGTGTGCGCCTTCGCTGGATCCATCAGCCACAGCCAGTCGTCGAAGAGAAACTCGAACCGCTCAGAAAGAAGCGCGATGCGTCCCATCACGGTGAAGCCGAACGCGGATCCGAAGAAGATCATCAAGTACCAAACGCCGACGCGCGCGACTTTACCGAATCCACCCTTGTGCTCGAACGAGAAGAAGAAGTACGCGAGCACGCAGAGGATGCCCACGAGCATCGTGATGTTGCCAAGCGACGCGGATAGATCGAATGCTCCCGACGCGTCCGTCGCGTAGAGGGGAACGATGGAGTTTGAAATCTGTCCAAGCAAGTCCGCTTGCACGAACGCAACGAACTTGATGGCGGCGGTCGTGCCGAAGATAAACGCGAGCGCCCACGTTGAGAGCCAGCCGCCCTTGGGCAAAAGCCGCATAAGTAAGAGCACGCTGAGAACGAGCGGGACGAGCGTCAGCCACTGGGGCGACGCGTCCTCCGGAAGTGCCGGAAGCGCCCACTCGCGCATCACGCCTGGCATGAGCTTGCCGAGCAAGTTCTGCACGATCGTCGACCAGAACCCGACGACCATCCAATACGCCGCCGACACACCAACGAGCAGCGACTCCGCAAGTTTGTAGAGCGGATTGTCGCCCCACAGAAATGAAAAGATCGCGAACGTGCAGAGCGCCGCGATCCAGACACCGATCGTGTCGCGCCAACTTATTCCAACGTTCTTCGCGCCAGCGGCTATCTCGGCACGCGCGGCGAACGGGCTCCGGGTCTCTGGTTCCTTCCAACTGATTGGCGCGACGCCTTCAATCCGTACGACACCCGGTCGAAGCAATTGACTGCTGTCAACGGGCAACCACGCGCGTTCGGCCTTCTCGTCGGCGTTGCCGCCAATCGGCGGCGGCACGTCTACCAAGACGAACGACTTGTCGACGATTCGCTCGTAGCGCTTCCCCGGCAGCTCCCCCGCTCGAATCGAAGCGAGCACGCCGAAGAGAATGAAGATGCCGATGACGACGAGGGCTGCGAGATTCGGACGCATTACCGTTTTCCCTCGCGCTTGCGGGCAAACTGCACCACGTTGCCCAAAATAATCAGCGCGACCATGAGCAGGTGCGCTGTGAGCTGCGGTGCCATTCGGCGCTGACCTTCCACGAGGAACTTCTCAGGTCCGCGCGAGGTCTGGAGGGGATACTTCTCGTTGACGAGTGTCTCGTATTCGGCTGCACCCTTGATCGCGCCGAGCATCCCAACAATCTGCTGCGGAATGTACGGATACAAACTCACCGACTGAACCCCCGTCGTGCCAGTGACCAACTTTTCACTTGGATAGGCGGCGACGTAGTACTGCGCCCACTGCTTCGAGCCTGGGTCACCAGCACTGATGACGACCGCGAGATCCATCGCGCGAATGTCGTCAACGCCTGCCATCATCGGGATCTTCGCCAGCGGCGTTCCCAGCTCATCGTTCGGAAATGGCTTTGCGAGATCAGTCACGATGAGTTTGATGACTGTTTCGTTACCTGCCTTGAACCCGAGCTGCATGTAGTCGGTGCCGTAGACGTAGCTCGGGAAGTGAGCCTTCAAAATGTGATTGATTGTCTCCTTCGCCTTCGCCGCCCCCGCTGGCCAGAGCGACATGAAGTACAGCTTGTGACCCTTGGATGCCGCGTGATAGACGAGCGCCTCGGCCATCGGCTTCAACTCTCCCTCGCTTGCGGGGTCATAATCGAACGAGAACAGCAGCTTCGAGCCCGACGGCAGACTGTCGATCGCGTCAAATGTCGCTCTCGCGTGCTGACCCGCGACTTCAGGGAAGCTGATTTGCGCGAGGAGGGGAATCGCTACCGCGAGCCCCATGAGTAGGAACACGATGCGACGGTCAAAGGTTTCGAGAAATCGGATCATGCTGTCTTTCCTAGTGAGACGCGATCACTCTTTACCCAGATAAGGCCGATCGATGCCGAGCAAGATTCGCAACGACGTCGCCGCGATGCCGAGCGCAATGCCGATGACGACCGCGCGACTCCCTGCGGTGCTGATGTACTGCATGAGCCAGCTCAAGAGGTAATCAAGCTTGAGGAACGACAGCGACGGTGGCAACGCATCGGTGAGCCGCGCGACTGCGGTCCGTGCGAGAAGCACGACAAACGCTGTACCGAGAAGCAACGTGGCCTCGACGTTCTTCGCGCGAAACGCCCGGAATGCTGCGCTGGCGACGTAGAAGGCGAGCAGCGCGAACATTGTTCCAGTGAGCGGTGAGAAGACGTACGCGTAGAGCCAGCCCAGCGCTCCGAACGTAGCCTCGGCGTCACCCGACCAGCGATGTGTCGGGTACTGCTCTGCGGGGCGTACGCCAACTTTCCCTAAGCCAACGAACAGCATGACGAAGAAGGAGACGAGCGTCACTGCGGCGTATCCCCAACCCGGACGTCGCGCAGAGATCGCCTCGAGTTGCGCCTTGAGCAGGCTGCCACCGCCAAGAACAAATGCAACCGCCGCGAGAATCGCGAACCACTCCAGCGCCGTCTCGCCTGCTGGCTCGATCCAAGGCGAAAAGAATGACACCATCAGCACGAGGCCGGTCAGCGCGACGATGAGAACTGGGATGGATCGTTTCAACGCGAGGTCTCCGTTATCCCTTGAGTACCACGTCGCGGAGATAGTTCGCCGCTGTCTTCGCCCCGTCCGACCACGGCGCGATTGTTGCGAGCAGGATGCCAACGATCAGTATGACTGCGGTCAGCGCCTTACCGATGTCTTGCCCGCGCAGACTGCCAAGTTGCGTTTGTTCTCCCGACAGATACGCGCTGGCTGCAAAGAACTCTTCGCCAATCAGCGTGTAGTCGCATGCAGCAACGAAGAAGGGGAGCTGAGATGTTTCGGCGGTGCCAGCGATCTGGATCGCCCCGATCTCATTGCCGTTCTCCGCCAGAAGCAAACTTTCGGCGTAAAACTGACCCATGTAGATACAGGTCGCTGGCTTCTCTCGGCGCATGCGACCGGCAACCCACGCGACATAACCAAACTGCTCGTCGGTGATGTAGTTAATGAGGTCGGGGTTGTATGCGTCGGAACGGCCCGCGGCCAGATACGCGCCTTCAACGGCGTCGCGGCAGGCAGTCATCACGAGCGAACGCGCCGTTGGTACTTCGATGCGCGCGTCGTATTCAGCAGCAATCTTGGCCACGCGCGCCAAGACGGTGACGCCCGCGACCGTCTGCACGTTGTCCATATCTTGAATGCCCGGGATGAAGAGGACCGGGCGGCCCATCTCGGTCGCGCGACCAATTGCTTCGTCCACCGCGTCGAGTCCCGCGATATGCCGGATCTTCGCCGGTCGGCCGCCACGCGCGAGCATGATCGAGATGAGAATCGTCGCGCAGAGCGCCATGAGAATCGCGAAGAACCACGTGCGATGGGTGAACCATGGATTCGCCATCGGGCTGGCGGAATTCGCCGCTTCGACTGCCGCACCGCGCGAGCCATCGTCAGCGATCGGACTAACGCGAAAGCGACTGGGCTTTCCGTTCGGAACACCGTCAGCGATTGCTTCGCCCTCGGCGCCGTCCACTTTGACGGCGGAGATCCACAACCCTTGCGTCGCATCGGCGATTTCCGCCGCAGCCGCGCCAGCGGCTTCCGTCGCAACACGCCACGCTTCCGCATCGGGAGTCGCCAGGCCACGACGCTTGGTCTCCGCTTCCAAGGTCTTGCGAACGACATCGCCAGCCGCGGCAACCCGCTGGCTTCGAAGCTCGGACTTGGCCGCGTCCGCTGACAAGAATCGCTCGACAAGCCATTTGGACGGCTGGTCGCCAGTCGCGATCCAAGTGACTTGCACCCTGCCGCCAGCGTCGCCGCTCGCGTCGGTCGCGAGGACTTCAGTGACGGCGGGCGCCTCGGCGATCGCTGTAGAACTCGCGACGAAGAGCGCGGAACACGCGAATATCCGTCGAAAAGCGTCCGACCGTGCGTGTCGTGTCATGCGTGAGCCTCGCTCTTCAACTCTCGATCAACTCCACGTTCGCTCGCGGAACCGTGACACTGTCGCCGGAATCGAGCCGAACCTCAAGCACGCGGGCTTTCGATCCGGACCCGAGCACCTGCGGCTCTGGGGGGAGCGCCTTCACCGTACCGATTCGACCGAAGTACGGATCGCGAATGATGCGAACGAGCGTGCCGAGCTTGAGTTCACCGATCGACGTCTCGGGCGCCAGCGCGACCGACGATGAATCGGCGCTGCGGGCCCCGATCGTGATGAGGATCTCCGGCCTCATCACGCCAGCTCGGATCTGCGTGGCGCCGTTCACGCTCGTCGCGGCGCCAGCGTTCGCCGCGAGCAACGCGTGGGTACGCGATGCCATCGCAATGTCGCCAAATCCCTCGGTAATGATGAACGTGAGGCCGACCTTCTCGCTTCCCGTAATGGCGACACCAAGGTCGTAGCCGAGAAATTCCTTCAGGTCGTGATCGTCGATTCCACCTGCAATCAGCGCGGAAACGCCGATGTCGCGCGCTTTTCGCAGAGCGTCTACCGACATACGTCCGCCTCCGACGACGATCGCGCCGCGCATGTCGTTCGTGAGCAGCGAAGCGTCGAGTGGTTGATCGGGCTTTGTCCCCGCCATTCGCAGCGGCCCGAATGCCTCGCCTCCAATGCCGAAAATCCCCTGCACAAACGCGACCTCGTTCTCGATGATCGCCCCTTCGTGAGGCATAACTTCGACGACTCGTCCGGCGAGGAACGCCTTGACATCGACCGCCTGTTGCTCCCCGCGCACGATCATCTGACCGGTTGTCGCCGAGATCGATTCGATGCTGCCGGTCGCGGGTGACGCCGCGTCTTTCTTCATCATGCCGAAGATGCCCTTCGACCGTGCGACAAGTTCGCCCGTCGACACCGCGTCGCCCACTTTCTTCAACATCAACGAAGGCACATCGCTCGCGGGCACACCGAGCAAATTCGCGAGATTGACTGGAGTGATCTCGCCGTCGGTGAACGTGCGCGCGACGACTTGCGTGGCCCCAACTGAATCACCAACCTTGACGAGCACTTCGCCCGCAACGGGCAGCGATCGACGCACGCGATGAAGCGTGCGGGCGGCGACTTTGAGACCGGGTGTGTAAGCCTTTGCCATAAGGGGAAACTCGAAATTGCCGCTACGCGTACTGCTCAAGCGACTTCACCCAGTTCGAAACCAGCGCGCGGCAGGCAGCGCGATCTTCTGGGAGCGAAAGCGGGCGACCACGGGCGTCGAAGATGATGCCGACTGTTCCGCACTTCACCGTGCGCTCGACGGTCTTTCCGGGACCTGCTCCGACATCAAAGTGACGCTCGGGCGTCACCTCAATCTTGCACGACTCGCCAGCAACGCGAAGTAGTTTGACCTCGCCGACTGTCAGCGATCCCTGCACTGCGGATTGAGTAGCGCTAGCTGACGTCGGCGTTACGCGATACGAGAAACAAGGCTTGCCAAGTTTGCCTTGGCCCTTCGCTGCGACACAGGTTCCAAGGACGACGAGGCAGTCGCGCTCGAAGACGTGCATTGCAGCATCAAGATGCACGCTCGCAAGTACGCCGAGGTGCGGCATCATGAAAATCGAATCTTTCGCGAGCGTCGTGAAACCTTCCGGTTCAAAGCTGTCGACGAGCATTGCCGCCGTTTGTTCCATGCGCGGCGCGTGGCTCAGCACGCCACCCGATGCGACCAAGAGATCAAGTCGCATGTTGTCAACAAGTGAGCCGCTCCCCGTCCCCTGCGCAAATGCGTCGCCGACGGTGCGCTGCTGCTGCACGCCCTTGAGGGATGTCGCGAACTCCTTGTGCTGTTGGTACGCGAGACGGAGCGCTTCGCGCGCGACGGCCTGCTCGAAGACGAGCGCCTCAAGCGTTTGCGGAATGGTCGTCGGCCGAATCATCTTGTTTTTGACGCGGTTCCGCAGCTCGCGCTCATCCATATCGAGATGCACCCAGCGCAGCACTCTGGGCATCGTCGCTTCAGCGCAGACGTTCGAAATGGAATAGCTCATTCCTAAGTTCGCGCTGACGGTGCGATTGAATGCGCCGTCGAAAACGCTGAAAACGTCGGTCGTAGCACCACCAATGTCGACGCACACGGCGTTCAATCGATCTCGGGCCGCGATGCGCTGGAGGATGTCGCCGACCGCGCCGGGTGTTGGCATGATCGGCGCGTCGGACCACGAAATGAGCTTGTCGTAGCCCGGCGCGTGCGCCATCACGTGCTCAAGAAAAACGTCGTGAATCTTGTCGCGCGCGGGCCCGAGATTCTCACGCTCGAGCACTGGACGCAAGTTGTCGACGACGGCGAGATCGAAACCGTTCTTGAAAATCTCGCGCACCTGAGGCGCTGCGTCTTTGTTGCCCGCAAAGATGATCGGGAGTTGGTACTCGCCACCGAATCGCGGACGCGGCTTAGCTGGCGCGATGCGTTCTGCAATCTGAATCACTTGTTGCGTGTTGCCACCGTCAGTACCACCGGAAATCAACACCATGTCCGGGCGCAACTCACGAATCCGCTGAATCTGTTCGTGCGGCTTCCGCTTGTCGTTGGCAGCGATTGTGTCCATGACGATCGCGCCGGCACCAAGCGCCGCGCGTTTTGCGCTCGCTGCGGTCATCTGCGCCACGACACCCGCGACCATCATCTGTAATCCGCCGCCGGCGGAACTCGTCGAGATGTAGATGTCGCAGCCTTCGGTTGCGGTCGCTGGGCGAATGATGTGTCCTTCGTCGTCGATGAAACGGCGGCCGGCGAGTTCGCCCACCTCGGTGAGCGAATTCACGACCCCGACCGTGACGTCAGCGAACGGCTCCTCGACCGTCGTTGGCGCTTCGCCGCGCTGCGTCTGGCGATATTCGTTCCCCACCTTCTGGATCAGAATCGCCTTCGTGGTCGTGCTGCCGCAATCGGTCGCGAGAATCCAGCGGATGGAGTCGAGATCGACCTTCGAATAGACGCGCTCGGCCGAAGTAGACATGGGAATCGAAGAGTACCGGAACCGCCATCGCCGGGTACGTTGGGTGCGATGCCGTCGTCCGATGACAAGCTTGCTTGGTCCTCATGGCCCGCTCGAGAACGCCCTGGAGCGGCGCTGGCCGGACTCGTCGCCGTGACGCTATTCGGCGTCGCTGGAGCCGCATTCTCTGGCAACGTCTACGTCGGCGCGGGCGCCGGATTCGCGCTGTTCTGTTGCCTCCAGCGTTTCTACTTTCCCGTGCGCTGCACGATCGACAACGGTGCCGCTGGCACCGCCACCGTCCGCACTCTGCTCGCGACCCGAACGATGCCGTTGTCGTCCGTCCGTCGCGTCGCCCACGACGGGAAAGCGCTCATGCTGTCGTCAAGTTCGAAATCAACAGCTGCCGATGTCGTCCGCGGATTTCTTCTGCCCCTACCTCGACGCGGCGCGGACGCGATCATTCGCGAGGCACTCTCGCGCCTGGGCACCGACGCTGTGGTGGTGCGGACGTGAGCGGATTTCGCCAACGTCTCGCTGATGGATTTCGCCACGCATTCGATCTTGGCCCCAAGGGACCGATCGAACCAACGCCAGCGCAGCGCGAAACAATCGAGCGCATTCTTGCCGTAGTCGCCCGAAAAGGAATGACCGGGCCTGCGACGCTCTTCTTGGAGTCAGTGCGGCCACTCAACAACATCGGCGCGAGCGCGATCCGCTTCTTCGAGCCCATCGCGTCTGGCGTCGTCGATCAGCGCGCGCTTCGTGATCTTTCGACGTTTCTCGAGCTGCGCGGTTCAATTGACTGGGTCCTGAGCCGGCTCGACGTGCTTGAGCTCGAGGCTGCAAGCGGCACCGTCGAGCCCGAACGCGGCGACGGACGAGCGAAGTGACTCGCTCGCGTCTTCGAGGGCACGAACAGTGGCGGCGATGCGCGTGACGCCGTCCACCGTCGATCGCGCCGACTCACGAAGCTGCGCCGTCGCATCGCTGATCTGCACCGCGCCCGCCGATTGCGATGCCATGCCATCGGTCACGGCGCGGAAGCGGACCGCGTTCTCACCGACCTGACTGATGATCTCAGCCATCCGTCCGCTCGATCGCGCGACTTCGTCGACGCTGCGCCGCACTTTCTCGCTGAACCGGTCCATTTCCATGACGCCGGCAGAAACAGCGGACTGCATGTCCTGAACCATGCGCTCGATCTCCAGCGTCGCGCCGCCGGTTTGATCGGCGAGGCGCCGAATCTCGCGGGCGACGACGAGGAATCCGCGCCCTTGCTCGCCAGCCTTCTCGGCTTCGATCGCTGCATTCACCGACAAGATGTTCGTTTGGTCGGCGACCTTGGTGATCGTCGTGACGACGCCATTGATCGCCGCCGCTCTCTCGTTGATCGCGGCGAGTCGTTCCGCCACCGATTCAGTCGCGCCGTCGAGATCACGCATCGAGCCGTCAACGCTGGCAAGATTCTCGCGAGTGCGCCCCGCGAGTTCCGAAGTGGACATGGCACTCGCTTCGAGCGAGCGCATCGTGCCGGCAAGCTCTTCGCTTGTCGTCGAAATCTGCCGCGCGGCAGCGGCGACCTCGGCTGTCGTCTGTCCAAGTGGAAGTGCTGCGCGGCGCTGGCCCTCGGTCACGCGCACCAACTCATGCACGCCGCGATCGACGGTGGCTGATGCTGCGTGCACTGCGCCGACGAGTAGGCCGAGTCGTTCGGCCATCACGTCGAGTGAGCCGAGCAGCAGCGCTGATTCGTCGCGTCCCGCGGTGGAGGTCGCCCGCGCGGAGAGATCGCCCGCCGCGATTGCGGTGGCAACCGACACGGCATTCCCAAGTCGACGACTCACGGAGACAGAGAGCCACACGATGAGCGCGGTGAGTACCACCAAGCCGGCACCCGCGACGAGCGCGTTCCTCACGGTTTCCATCACGATCGGCGCGGTGATTTCGTCGACTGGTTTCATCAACACTATGCGCGCGCCAAGCGTTCGCGTAGTGCCAGATGCTGCGTAGGTTGCGCGTCCAGAAACCGGATCGGTGACGAGCTCAAGCCGCGCGTCCTTGTTCGCGGCGGCAACGATTGGTCCGAGTACGGACGCGAGCGATGTATCGCGCACGAGTGTTCCAGCAAGCGCGGCTGCATCGAACGAGTCGTGTGAGCCGCCAGCGATGATTGTGCCGCCCGGACTAATGAAGAAGATCCGCACGTTCTCGTCGCGCGCGACGGCGGCGGCTGAGTTCGCCGGACCGTCGAGCGAGTACTCAGCGCCCGCTGCACCAACGAAACGACCACCCACGATGATGGGAAAGGCGACGTCGAGAAAGCGCTCACCATCGCGCACGGCGACTTCACCACCGACGGCAATCGGTTCCGCTGACTCGCCCGAACGTCGCGCTGCGAGGTACGCGGCACCGGACGTCAAGGTTGCGTCGTCGACCACGCGCGGCGTACCACCTGCGGCGCTGTGCGCCACGCGTATTGCGAAGGCTCGACTGTCTTTGCCGCCTCGCGCATCGCGAGCGACCCAGACCGCAGAGATCGCTGGATCACGGGCGACTACCTGCGAGAGGAACGCTCTCGTCGCGGTGGAGTCATCGACGACTCCGGCCGCCTCAGCCTCGGCAATGATGCGCGCTGTGCGAGACGCATCGTTCATTCGGTCCTCGCCGACGCTCCGTGCATATTGCAGCGCTTGCAGAATTCGCGTCTCGCCGACAGACTTGAGCGTGCGGTACTTCTCCGTCATCCCGATCGCGACGATCGCGACGATGAGCAAAACCATCGGCAGTACGCCGAGGACGAGGAGACGACCGGTGAGACTGTGGCGGAATGGGACGTTCATGCGGAGCTGGGACCATGGCGGACACCGACCCGCTCTCGGGCGCGTTGATAGCGTCGTCTCATCGGCTGGACGGGCGTCCGAAGCGCACTTCTGGAGCTGCTCGCTCGCGTTGGCGATCGCTTCTCTTGGGTGCGAGAGGTATCGTGCGGGCATCCGCCGAAGCCCGAGGACGATTCGATGGAGGCCCACCATGAGCACCGCTGCTGCCAAACCAGTCTCAAGTACGGTCACGAACCCAGACACCCCGCACGAGCCGAACGGGCTAGATCGCGATGGTTCGGTTTCGTTCCCCTTCAACCTGAAGGAGTGGGTCGAGAAGAATCGGCACTTGATGAAGCCGCCGGTGGGCAACAAGTACCTTTATAGCGGCAAGGATTTCTTCGTCATGATCATCGCGGGCCCGAACGCCCGGAACGATTTTCATATGACGAGCTCAGAGGAATTCTTCTATCAAATTAAGGGCGATGTCGTCATTCGAGTCATCGACGGCGGCAAACTGAAAGACTGCGTTGTCCGCGAAGGCGATGTCTTCTTCGTTCCGCCAAACGTGCCGCACTCGCCGCAGCGCGGCCCCGACACGATTGGGCTTGTCGTCGAGCGCCGCCGCCCGGCCGGCGAGACTGAGCACCTGATGTTCTTCTGCGAGAAGTGCCACGGTCTGGTCTATGACAACGAGTTCGACTGCAAGGACATCGTCGACCACTTTTCCTCCGCTATGGAGACGTTTTGGGCCGATCCGAAGCTGTCGACGTGTAAGACGTGCGGCACGCGCGTCGTAAAGCCGACGCCGAAGGTCTGAGAGCACTCGCGGCCTGTGGCGCACGGATGCGGATCACCATCGTCATTGGCCCGTTTCTTCCGATGCCGCCGGCTCCGACCGGTGCGATCGAAAAGGTGTGGCACAAACTTGCTGAGGCGTTCGCTGCGAACGGCAACGAGGTGACCGTGATTTGCGCCGCGGCCAGTGGAGGGCCTTCCACGGAGATGTTGTGCGCGGTGCGCTATCTGCGACTCAAGCGAATGAAACGAACCGGGTCGACTCGGTTCGATTTGGTGAAAGATGCCTTGTATTCATGGCGAGCGCGACGACAACTCCCACCCGCCGACGTCACTGTGACGAATTGCTTTTGGCTGCCCGCATTCCTACGAATCTTTAGCTACGGCTCTCGCAGCCGTCGCAACCGAATCGGAGCGCTGAACGTCCACGCTCAACGGTTCCCCAAGAACCAGTTCGGCTTGTATCGCGGTGCCGATCGCATCTCGACTGTGTCGGAGGCAATCGCCGCGGCGATCCGCGAGCAGACGCCGGAACTCGCCTCGATCGTGAAGGTGATTCCGAATCCGGTCGATGTCTCCGTGTTTCGGCCCGACGGCCGAACGGTGCGCGATGAGACTGCACGCACGATCTTGTTCACGGGTCGCATTCACCCCGAGAAAGGGCTTGAGCTGCTCGTTCGCGCATTCATGATCGTTCACCGGGCGGACCCGCGAGCGAAACTCGTACTCGTCGGTCCCACCGCGATCGAGCAAGGTGGCGGCGGTGCGACTTTCGTGCAGCGACTCGTCACACTCGCCGCCAACGCGCCAGTCGAATTTCGTCCGAACATCGCGGATCCCGAGGAACTCGCGACCACGCTGCGATCGTGCGACGTCTATTGCTACCCATCGATCGCGTACTTCGGCGAAGCCTCGCCGGTCGCTCCGCTCGAAGCGATGGCGTGCGGCGCGGTGCCCGTCGTGAGCGACCTGCCGCAGTTTTCTGGATACGTCCGCGACGGCGAGACGGGCCTTGTCTTCCAGCGCGAGGCGTCAGATGCAGCCGAGCGGCTCGCGGCGTGCCTGCACGTCATACTCAACGACCCTGCGCGAGCGAGTGCGCTTCGCGCCGCTGGCGTTATGCGAGCGCGCGAACTCTCCGTCGAACGTGTCGCGGCAGAGCACCTCGCCGACTTCGCTCAACTCGTTGCCTCGCGCCGGGAACACGCTGCATGAGTGACCACAAAGTTCGACTTGAGCCGAAGAGCCAAGCCACCGCATACGTGTCACCGTGGTCGTTCGGCACGCGCGTGCGACTCGCCCTCTGGAGCGCGGTGTGGTTCGTCTTGTTCCGCCCGACGCCCAAGCCGTGTTCGCCGTGGCGCGTGCTGCTGTTGAAGGCGTTCGGCGCGCAAATCTCGGGAACACCGTTCGTGGGCAGCTCCGCTCGCATCAAGATGCCCTGGCACCTCACCCTTGAAGACCGTGCCTGTCTCGCAAGCGAATGCGACGTCTATTCGCTCGGTCCCTGCATCGTGAGGGCGCGAGCGACGGTTGCGCAGAAGGCCTATCTGTGTGCGGGTTCTCACGACCTCACCAGCGAGGCGTTACCTCTGGTGACGGGACCGATCGAGATCGGTGCCGATGCCTTCATCGGTGCCACCGCGATGATTCTGCCCGGCGTGAAAATCGGAGAAGGTGCAGCGGTCGGCGCGGGAAGCGTTGTCACGAAAGACGTCGACCCGTGGACGATCGTCGCGGGAAACCCCGCAAAGTACATCGGTCCGCGCGAGCACCCACGGGCGCCTCGGTGAGTTCCCTCGCGTTTGAATCTGCGGAATCTGCGGATGCTTTGAAAACGCTTCGTCCGCCGCAGTGTTAGGCGGCGTGAAGCTTCGATCGCTGCGGTCGAACCCGATCCGTAAAGAACCCCTCTCTCGACTGAACTCACAGCGCAATCTGCGAACCGAAGTCGACCACGCGCTCGGGCGGCAAGCTGAAGGAGCGCGTTGCATCTGCTGCGTTGCGCGATAGCGCTGCATACAGCAGCTTGCGCCAACGCGACATTTTCGTCGTGCCAGTCGGTACGACTTCGACACGGCGCGAGAAGAACGTTGTGGTCGACGGGTCGTAGTCAAAACCCTGTTCGCGAGCCCGTTCCAGAATTCTCGGAATGTGCGGCGTCTCCATGAAGCCGCATCTCGCCGTTACTTTCCAGAGTCCGTCCGGGAGCCACTCCACCTGCACGCTTCGATGCGCGCTGACCGTCGGCGCGTTGACCGGCATGATGGAAAGAAGGACGACGCGCTCGTGCAGCACATGCGCGTGTTCGACGAAGAACGCTAGCGCGTGCGGCGTGTTGTAGTTCGTCGTCAGAAAGACGGCCGTACCGCGGACGCGCGGAATGTCTTGGGCCCAAATCTGCCCGAGGAATTCGTGGATTGAGGTGCTTTCATCGGCAATGCGTTTGCCGAGCAGGTAACTCCCCTGAAGCCACGTGGAAAGAACTGCAAACACGCCGACCGCGACGAGCAGCGTGAACCAACCGCCGGACAGAATCTTGACTGCGTTTGACGCGAAAAAAAGTAAGTCGACGGTGAGTGCAGCACCGACGATTGGAAGTAACAGACGCCGTTTCCAGCGCCAAAGTCGCCTAGCGACGAGCGCGAACAGAATTGTCGTAATCACCATCTGCGCCGTCACGGCGATGCCGTATGCGCCGGCGAGTCCGGTCGAGGTTCGGAAAATGGCCACGGTGATCAGGCAGCCGATGAGCATCAACCAGTTGATGCCTGGCACGTAAATCTGCCCCGCGTGCTCGTCGGAAGTGTGAACGACTTGAAGTCGCGGCAGGTAGCCGAGACGAATCGCCTGCTGCGTGAGCGAGAAGACTCCCGAAATCATCGCCTGGCTCGCGATGACAGTTGCGATGGTCGCGAGGATCACCATTGGCAACTGGAGCGCGGACGGAACGAGTGCGTAAAACGGGTTCGCCATCGCCTCGGGTTGCGCGAGCACGAGCGCACCCTGACCGAAGTAGTTCAGTGCGAGCGCTGGCGCGACGAACGTGTACCAGCCGAGCCGAATAGGCGCTATTCCGAAGTGCCCCATGTCCGCGTAGAGCGCTTCGCCGCCGGTGATAACGAGCACCACCGCGCCCAGCAGGAGGAACGTGTCGGCGGGCTCACGCGCGAAGAGCGAGATCGCATACCAAGGATTGACGCCGAGCAGCACGCGCGGTTCAAGCATCAGTCCTTTGATTCCAAGGACCGCGATGACGATGAACCAGACGACCATGATGGGGCCGAAGACGCCACCGATCCGTCCGGTCCCGAACTGCTGCACCGCGAAGAGCAGCACAAGAATCACGATCGTCAGCGGCGTCACGAGTGACGAGAGATTCGGGTTGACGACGCTCAGCCCTTCCATCGCCGACAGCACCGAGATGGAGGGCGTGATGATGCCGTCGCCAAACAGAAGTCCGGCACCAAGCATCGCGAGAAGCGCAGCGCCTCGGTAGAGGAGTCCACTCCGAGCTGCGAGGCTGCGCGGAACGAGCGAGAGCAGCGCGAAGATGCCGCCCTCGCCGCGGTTGGCTGCCCGCGTGATGATGAGTAGATATTTGAGACTGACGACGATCGTCATCGCCCAGAAGACGAGCGACAAGACGCCAAGCACCTCAGCCTCATCTAGGTGGCGGAAGCTCCCGCCCGCCTGTCGCGAGAGGTGGTGAAGCGACTCCTTCAGCGCGTACAGCGGGCTCGTACCGATGTCGCCGTACACCACGCCGAGGGCACCGAGTGCGAGACCGAGGCTGGCAGCGAGGGGTTTCCGCGACCGGTGGCCGGCGGAGTGCGTGGGCATAGGTGTTGATGACCGACGAGGCGTCGATCCTTGCAACCTGCGTCGGCACAGTTCAGAGCACGGTCAGACCGTTGAAGGTCACATCAAGGTCTGGCCGCCGCAGGTGGAACGAGAGATCGTACCGCGCGCCGCGTGTGAGCCGATCCCGCGCGAAGAGTACCATGCGACCGATGGCGTCAGGGAAGATCGATCTCCACACGCACATCCTTCCCGAACGGTGGCCGAATCTGCGGCAGCGGTTCGGCTACGGTGGCTGGGTAGAGCTTGAACACACCGGTCTCTGCTGCGCCCGAATGCAGGTTGACGGCCGGTTCTTCCGCGAGATCGATTCGAATTGCTGGGATCCCGCTCGACGCATCTCCGATTGCGATCGATTCGGCGTCTCGATGCAAGTGCTCTCGACGGTGCCGATCCTCTTCTCCTATTGGGCCCGCGCCGCCGACGCGCTCGTTCTTGCGCGTTTGCTCAACGACCACATCGCCGACGTGTGCCGCACCCGCCCTGATCGGTTCGCCGGACTGGGCACGGTGCCGCTCCAAGACCCAGCCCTTGCGATCACCGAACTCGAGCGCTGCATGGGTGAACTCGGGTTGCGCGGCGTCCAGATCGGCACCCACGTTAACCACTGGAACTTAGACGCCCCAGAGCTGTTCCCGTTCTTCCAGCGCTGCGCCGAGTTAGGTGCGGCGGTCTTCGTGCACCCATGGGACATGATGGGACAGGACGCGATGTCGAAGTACTGGCTCCCGTGGCTCGTCGGCATGCCCGCTGAATCGAGCCGCGCGATTACCTCCATGATTTTCGGAGGCGTGTTCGCGCGGTTGCCGTCGCTCAAAGTCTGCTTCGCGCACGGCGGCGGTTCTTTTCCGTTCACGCTCGGTCGCATCGAACACGGATTTCGTGAACGCCCCGATCTCTGCGCGATCGACAACGCGATCTCGCCCCGCGAGACACTCGGCCGCCTATGGTTCGACTCGCTGGTCCACGACATCGACTCGCTTCGGTTCCTGCTGCGACTCGTTGGCGCGGAGCGCATCGCACTCGGCACCGACTACCCGTTTCCGCTCGGTGAACGAGAGCCGGGTCGACTCATCGAGGCGATGACGGAACTCACGAACGCTGAACGCGCCCGACTCCTCTTTGGCACCGCAACCGAGTTCCTCAATCTCCCTTCGTCATGAGCACACTCAACGCCCTCGCCGACGTGAACGCCGCAGCTTTTGAAGCAACGGAGGCCTTCGCGCGACATCTTGATTCCATTGACGAGCTACGAACTCACCGCGCGCACTTCTGTGTTCCGAAGCGACCGAGTGGCGAGGACGCGATTTACCTGTGCGGCAACTCTCTGGGACTCATGCCACGTCGCGCGCGTGAACTTGTTGATCGTGAACTCGACGATTGGGCAGCGCTTGCGGTCGAAGGACATCATGACGCTGCAACCCCGTGGCTCTCGTACCACGAAATTTTTCGCGACTCCGGCGCGCGGCTCGTCGGCGCCCGCCCCGGCGAAGTCGTGATGATGAATTCACTGACGGTGAACTTGCATCTGATGATGGTCTCGTTCTTCCGTCCCCAAGGTCGAAGGACGAAGATCCTCATCGAAGACGGCGCGTTCCCGAGCGACACGTACGCAGTGAAGACGCATCTCGCGTCGCGCGGACTCGATTGGCGCGAACACCTCATACTCGCGGCACCGCGGCCTGGCGAGCACTGTTTGCGAACCGACGATCTCAAGACGCTGATCCTTCGACACGCTGATTCGCTTGCGCTCACGCTCTTGAGCGGTGTGCAATTCTTCAGCGGGCAAGCATTCGATATCGCGAGCATCACGCGTGCTGCACACAATGCTGGCGCCATGGTCGGATGGGACCTCGCGCACGCTGCGGGAAACCTTGAGCTCGAACTCCACGATTGGAATGTCGACTTCGCGTGTTGGTGTTCATACAAGTACTTGAATGCCGGTCCGGGCGCGATCGCCGGGACGTTCGTGCACGAACGCCACGGTCGCGATCATGCGCTGCACCGTTACGCGGGCTGGTGGGGCAACGATCCGGCGACACGATTTCAGATGCAGCTCATCCCCGACTTCGTGCCGCGCGACGGCGCCGACGGTTGGCAGTTGTCGAACCCAACGATTCTCGCGATGGCGCCGCTCAAGGCATCGCTCGACCTCTTCGACGCTGCTGGCATGTCGCGCCTCCGCGCGAAGAGCCGCGTGCTGACTGGCTACCTCGCATGGCTTCTGCGCGAGCTCGCCGGGACGGCGAAGGCTTGGGAAATCATCACGCCCAACGATGCAGAAGCTCGCGGCTGCCAGCTGTCCATGCTGGTACACGATCGCCCGAAAGAACGGTTCGCAGCCTTGGGCGCTGCGGGTGTCATCTGCGACTTCCGCGCGCCAAACGTCATTCGTATCGCACCAACACCGTCGTACAACAGCTTTCTCGATGCGTGGCGGTTCGCACACATCATGACGACGCTGAAGGACTAACAAGAAACCCGTGGCACGGCGAGCACTCATCATCGGCGCTGGACTTGGCGGATCGTTACTCGCCGTATTTCTCGCGCGAGCGGGTTGGCGCGTGCTCGTCGTCGAGCGACGCGGCGACCCGCGCGCGAAGAACTTTGTCGGCGGCCGATCGATCAATCTTGCAATTTCCGCCCGTGGAATCCACGCGCTACAGCGTGCCGGACTCGACCACGAACTACTGCGCCGCGGCATCCGAATGCCTGGCCGAATGATCCACCCGATCACGGGTGCCCCGGTCTTCCAGCGCTATTCGCACGATCCGGGTCGCGCGATCAACTCAGTCAGTCGATCGGGCCTGAATATGTTGCTGTTGAACGCAGCGGCGGCCGAGCCCAACGTTGAGTTCCGGTTCGACCGATGGTGCGCCGACGTTGACTTCGCGCAGCCGGCTGCAATCTTTCGCTGCGGCGACGGAACTTCCGAGCGTGTCGATTCCGACCTCATCGTGGGTGCCGACGGCGCGTACTCCGCCGTGCGCGGCGCGATGCAGAAGACGGATCGCTTCGACTTTAGTCAGGAATACCTCGGACACGGATACAAAGAACTCTGTATTCCAGCGACTGAGAACGGCCAGTTCCGGCTCGAGCGCGACGCGCTTCACATCTGGCCGCGCGGCGGATCAATGATGATCGCGCTTCCTAACCCTGATGGCTCATTCACGTGCACGCTGTTCTGGCCGTTCGAGGGCGCTGGATCCTTCGCCGAGATCCGCGGCGACGACGCGGTACGCGATCACTTCGCGCGCTTCTATCCAGATGCGGTTCCGCACATGCCGACACTCCTTAACGACTTCCGCGCAAATCCCGTCGGGTCTATGGTCACGGTGCGCTGTTCGCCGTGGCACATCAACGGCAACGTGGCATTGCTAGGCGATGCGGCCCACGCAGTCGTGCCGTTCTACGGTCAGGGGGCGAATGCGAGCTTCGAAGACTGCGAGTCGCTCGTCGACGCGCTCGTCACACACCCGAACGATCAGCGCGTGGCTCTCGATCGGTATCAGGCGGCGCGCATCAAGAACGCAAACGCCATTGCCGACATGGCACTCACGAACTTCGTCGAGATGCGCGACAAGACCGCGTCACGACTCTTCCGTGCGAAGAAGACGGCCGAGCACGCCCTCCACGGCGCGCTCGGAAATCGCTATTTGCCGCTCTACGACATGGTGTCTTTCACGACGATCCCCTATGCGGAAGCTCGCGAACGGAGCCAGCGGCAGCAGCGCGCAGTCATTGCCGCTCTGTTCGCAGGCGTCGCTGCCGTGACAGTCGGCGCGGCTTGGTCAATTTTTAGGTAGGCGCGAGGTACGATCTCGTCCGTGAGTCAGACGAAGAAACATCCCACCACAAGTGGCCCGGCGCTGGGTGCGCCAAGTTGCAGCAACTGCGGACACGACCTCACTGGCGCGGTGACGAGCAGTATGTGTCCGGAGTGTGGTCGACCGTTAGTCGAAGTGCTCGTGCGCGATAGTTCGCAGCTCATCAAGTTGATGGGCAAACACTACACGTCCAAGGCGACGCTGTTCGGTATGCCCGCCATCTGCGTGGCGCTCGGGATCGGCGACGATGGCAAGCCAGCGCATGCGCGAGGATGGATCGCGATTGGTGGTCGCGCGACCGGCGTCATCGCAGTGGGCGGTATGGCGCGAGGCGTCGTTGCCGTCGGAGGCCTTTCGGTTGGCGTGTTTACCTTCAGCGGCGTGTCGCTCGGCTTACTCGGCGCGTTCTCGGGAGTCGCGATCTCGCCGTTCGGGCTCGCATTCGGCGGAGTTGCGATTGGGCTCATCGCAGTCGGAGGCGTTGCAATCGGCGGCGTCACTGCGGCGGGCGTCTGCATCGGCTGGTACGCGTGGGGGCCGCCGGGTGCATGCACGGCGAAGTACCTGTTTCGATCCGGTGCTGCTGCGGCTGTCGATCCAGACGCGGCCGCGATGTACGGACGACTGACGTGGCTGTTCGGGCGCAACCTCGCCACCGCCACGGTTCGACCGATGTACTGGCTCCCCGGCGTCGGATCCTTGGTCGCGCTCCTTCTAGCCCTGCCCGCACTCTTCGTCTGGCATCGTCACGGCGACGACGACGTCGAGGCGCCACCCACCACGAAGCCTAGCGACGTAGCGGATGCCGGAATCACTTCGAGACATCGAAAGTACTGATCCCGTGCCACAGCTCTGGGACATCACACCACCGATCACGCCTTCGCTCGCGGTCTGGCCCGGCGACACAGCGCTCACGCGCGAAACACTGTGCACGATCGACGGCGGCGCCAGCGTCACGCTCTCCACTCTGAGAGCGACGGTCCATCTCGGCGCTCACGTAGACGGACCCAACCACTACGGCAGCGGCGCGCCCTCGATCGACGCGCGGAGTCTTGATTTCTATCTCGGTCCATGCCAGGTCATGCGCGCGAACGTTGCGCGCGGCGCTCGGGTGCGCGGGAGCGACCTCGTGTTAGGCGTCGACGCCGTCACTGAGCGACGAATCCTCATTGCGACGCGCACCTATCCCGACGCATCGCGATGGAACGAAGATTTCGCTGCACTCGATCCCGCGCTCATCGACGCGCTGCATGCACGCGGCGTCATGACCATCGGCATCGATACGCCAAGCGTTGATCTCTTCTCGTCGAAGGATCTTCCCGCGCACAGGCGCTTCCTTGCCCACGACATGGCGATCATCGAAGGACTGCGCCTAGCCGACGTGCCCGAGGGGCGCTACGAGCTCATTGCGCTGCCGCTGCCGCTCGTCGGGTTCGACGCAAGCCCGGTACGAGCGGTGCTGCGCGAGTTGGCCTGATAGGCCGACCGCCCTGATTGACCAAAGCTGCTCCTGCCGCGCTTTCGATCATTCGACGACCGCGATGGCCTTCACTTCGACGGCGATCGGGGTCGGCAGCGCGGTAATGCCAAGCGTCGTACGGGTGGGGTTTGGGTTTCCCGGGCCCGCGAAGTACTCGGCGTACACGCGGTTGTAGATCTTGAAGTCGCGCGCGATGTCAGTCAGAAACATCGTGACGTCGGCAATTGCCGTCCAAGGCACGCCTGCGTCGTCACACACAGCTCGCAGGTTGTCAAAGCACGATCGGCATTGGGTTTCGATGTCCGTTGCAGCCACCGAGCCGTCTGCCGCGAACGTCACGCCGGGAATTTCACTCGTTCCGCGCTTGCGCGGTCCGACGCCCGAGAAGAACACGAGATTTCCCACTCTCTTGGCGTGGGGATACGGCCCCACCGGTTCGGGGGCCCGGCTCGAGTGATGGTCCGTCCTCGGAGTTGGTCTCGGGGGAGGGCTGGAGTTCGAGTTAGGCGAAGGTGTATTCATGGAGGCGTTTTGTACAGTCCGCTGATGCTGCCGTCGGATCCCGTCATCGCAATCGTCGGAGCCACTGGTGCGGTTGGAGAGGAATTCCTCTCGATTCTCGCCCAGCGACGCTTCCCGTATCGCACGCTCCGGCTCTTTTCGAGCAAGCGTTCCGCTGGAACGGTGATCGATGTTTCTGGGCGCAAACATCTGGTTGAGGAGCTGACGGAAGACTCGTTCGACGGAGTGCACCTCGCGCTTTTTTCAGCGGGAAAGAACGTCAGCAAGCACTTTGGCCCAATCGCCGTCGCGTCGGGAGCGATGGTGGTGGACAACTCGTCGTGCTTCCGCATGGATCCCAGCGTTCCGTTGGTGGTGCCAGAAGTGAACGGCGACGTACTCGACCGAATCACGAAGCCGTGCATCATCGCGAATCCGAATTGTTCGACGATCATCGCACTCGTCGCGGTGACGCCGTTGCACCGCGCGGTTGGCATAGAGCGCATGGTGGTGAGTACGTACCAAGCTGCGTCCGGCGCCGGCGCGCAGGCCATGAAGGAACTCGAAACGCAAGCACGCGAGTTTGTTGCGGGTTTCCCCTACACCACCAAGATCTTCGGTCGTCAATACCTCTTCAATGTATTTAGTCATAACTCGACGGTCGGTCCAGACGGCTACAACGAAGAAGAGAAGAAGCTGCTCCTTGAGACTCGCAAGATGTGGGACGACACGCGAGTGCGCATCAGCGCGACGTGTGTCCGCGTCCCCACGCTGCGGGCCCATTGCGAGTCGATCAACCTCACTTTCCGAGGTTCGCTGAGCGAAGCTGAAGTGCGCGAAATCTTGGCGCACGCGCCAGGTGTTCGCGTCGTGGATGATCGTTCGGCGAATCACTTTCCCGAGCCGATCGATGCTGCGGGCGGCGACGATGTCCTTGTCGGCCGAATTCGCGCGGATATGGGTCAAGAGCCTGGGAAGGGCGTCGAGCTCTTCGTCGCGGGCGATCAGCTGCGCAAGGGTGCGGCGCTCAACGCGGTGCAGATCGCAGAGCGGTTCGTGCGAAGTAGCGTGACGGCGTAATTGGCCTGTGATGGCGACGCAGTCAACATCGACCCGACGGAGAATCGTTCGCGCGCTGTTGGTGACTGCGCCGCTCATCGCGCCGCTGACGATCGCGACGCTGTGGCTTCGTCTCAATCTGGCGACTCCCACAATTCGCTTTTCCGCCATTGATCAGCTCAATGCGCAGATCGAGAGCGACCGTGAACATGCTGTCTTCCCCGATCTCGACGACGTCCTGTTGTCGATGTCGATGGAGGTCTCGTACGACGCGATTCGGTTCGGTGACGAGGACGAGAGGACGGCCGCAGAACAGTGGCTCAGCGCGCATGGCGATGAGGTCGCGCGGGCACGCCAGCTCATGGAGCGACAGCATCTTGGCCTGCGTTTCGCGCCGACTTTCGCGAGTGGGATTCCGGACCTCGACGGAAGCCTGCTTCTCGCTAACGCGGGAGGTCCTAGCACCACAGCGCCCCTTAGCTTCGTCGCGAGGGCGAGCGGGGCCTTTGCTGGCAAGGAGATGCGCCGGTTTTGACCCGATGGTGTATCCGCAGCGATACATAGAGGGTCGAAACCAAGCATCGACGCAGCCAGCGAAGGCATCCGCTCGGCCGCAACAGAAGGTAAGGGGCGCTGTGGTGCAAGCCTTGGGCGAGCGCGATCGGCATGCCGCATGTTCGGCGCCGACGCGATCGTCGCCGCGCAGGCGGACGATGCGAAACGGGTCACCGACGATTTGTTAGCGCAGGTCCAGCTTGCGACGATCGTGGCCAAAGATGCCCGGGGCAACATCGAGTCGCTCGTCGCCAAGGCGATCACCGCCTACGCCGCGCGAACGACGCGGTGCATCCTCACCGAGTTCCCTGTGTTACTGACAGCAGCCCAGCTTGACGCACTCGACAACGCGTTCGGCAGCATGCCCGAGCGACTGTCGCACCTCGATGTCGCGACAGCGCGTCTTACCGCCGATGACCTGCTTCAGCGTGTCTACACCGATGACGGCGCAGGAGACGGACGCATCACGATGGCGGGAGCGGCATACGCGACCGTAGGCGTCGCGATCGCGTCCGGCAAGAAATCGCCTTCGCTACCGCTCACCTTCTTGGCACTCTCTGTTCCGTCACGGCGCGAGACGAAGCAGGAGTCGGATCGGTATCTCGATGCGTTAATCGCCGAGCTGGAGAAGCCACTGACACAGCAAGACTTCGCTAGCGCGACGTCGTCCATCGATGCTTTTCCGGCCGCCATCGTCGAGGTCACGCCGTCAGTTGCGCAGTCGTGCTCGCTGATGCGGCCGGTGCTGCTCGCTGCCCGAGTCGCGATCGCCGTCTCGCGCCATCGAGCCCTGCACGGCGGCGCCGAGCCTATGTCGATCGAGTCGATCGATGGGGCCGCAGCGGGAATGCCGCTTGTCGATCCATTCGACGGCAAACCACTGCGCTCGCTGTTGCGCGACGGACGCCTCGTCATCTACTCGATTGGTTTCGACGGCGACGACGACGGTGCGCTCTGCCTTCGATTCGACACGCGCTCGACGTTGGTCGACGAGAACCCAATGCAGCCGGCCGGGGGCGCGATTCCCGACTGCGACTGGGTCCTGTTCGGACCGCTGCGCTAAGGAGCGCGACGATCACTTGCCGCGCCACGCCAGCGTGATCCTCTGTCTCGCATTGCGCGCCAGAGGTGTCTGACACCTTCGGTTCAACGAAAGCGGTGTCGGGCACTCGCCGTTGCGCGCCAAGAGTGTCTGACACCTTCGGCTCAATGAAAACGGCGTCGGACACCCGCCGTTACGCGCCAGAGGTGTCTGGCACCTTCGGATCGTTGAAATCGGTGTCGGACACTCACCGTTGCACGCCAGAGGTGTCTGACACCTTCGGTTCAACGAAAGCGGTGTCGGACACTCGCCGTTGCGCGCCAAGAGTGTCTGACACCTCTGGTTGCACGCCAGAGGTGTCTGACACCTTCGACTCGTTGAAGACGGCGGCAGACACCCCGCCCGACAAATGCCGGCCAATCTCGCTTCGCGTCCTATGAATCTCTAACCGCGTGGCCTAAGATCCAAGTGATGCGGTTTCGCCTCGCGCGCATACGCACACTCGCGATCATGCTCGTGGTCGCAATTCCCCTCGTCGGCGGCGCCAGCGCATTCGCGATCACCGCGCCTCCGAACGCGCCGTCGACGGCATCGCCGTCTCCAGATTCCGCTGCGACATATCGCCAAGCATTCGCGTGGTGGAAGGCCGCGCGCCACGTCGAAGACGGCGCGCCGCCGCCTCTCCTCAGCCTTGATGATAGAGATCATGATTGGCGACGGCATTCGAGGCGACGTCACGCCCGAGCTGCGCGCCGCATTGCGAAAGCTCGCGCCATACATCGAACTCATGCGTCAAGCCGCGAGCGCCGATGCGTGCGACTTCGGCATCGATCAGTCGAAGGGTATCGACGCCGACCTCTCTCATCTCGCACCTCTGCGCCAAGCAGCTCGTGTCATGAAGATCGACGCCCAGGTTCGCTTACGCGATGGCGACATCTCGGGTGGGAGCGATAGCCTCGCCTCCATCGCAGGTCTGTCGAAGCACTGCTCCGGCGACAGCGTTGTCGTCTCGAGTCTGGTGAGCGCCTCGATGCTGGCCCTCCAAGACCGCGTGATCGGCGAGGCGTTAGATGTCGGCCTTGATGCGAGCTCCGCGAACAAACTCTTCGAGAGCCTCGCGCCTTTCGACGGCAACGATCCAATGCGGCTTCAAGATGCACTGCGGGCCGAGGCCGCGGCCAACAGCGCCCGGATCGAAAAGGCGCTTGTAGACGGAGCGGGCGCGGGGGATGCGCAGCTCTACAACACCGACGGAGCGCTCGTGCCGTTCGAACCTGACGCCATTCGAACTCAAGCCGCCACGCTCGACTCGATCTATGCAGATGCCGACCGCGCCATGTCATTGAAGGATCGTGACGAAACACGAAAGGCTCTCGAGGCGATCGATGAGCGCGTCAAGAGCGGCGAGTCAGGTGAACTGGCGGCGGCGCTAACGAGCCCCTTCGCGAAGCTCTTCGACTCGAATTGCCGCATCGCGGACATGCTCGCCGCTCGGCGACAGCAACTCGACGACATTCGCTCAGGCAAAGTCGCGCCAGGAAAAGTCGCTAACGCCGCAACTGCATATCTGCGGGCGGCCGCGCTGGTCATGGGCATCGCAGCCGAACAGCAGGCCGAACTTGAGGCGGCGCGGGTGTCGACGGCGACGCTGCCTGAAGAGAATCGCGCAATCGCGCGCCGCTTCATCGCGGCGCTGCGCGAGCCGCTTCGTCGCGCGTTTCGCGACGCATCAGAGCGTGAGCGCTGCGACTTCGCCGTGAGCGGCTTTTCGCGTCCATCGCTCGCGCCGTCGTATGTCGGACCGTTGCGCGGGGCTGTGCGCGTTCTGTTGACTGACGCGCTGCTCGGCGCGGGACCAGACCCGTTGCCCGGCGGCAAGCCAATTGATTTAGAAGAAGCGACCGCAATCGCGCTTCGCCTCGTCGTTCATCTCGGCAAGGATCCTTCGCTGGCGCATTCGCTGCTCGCGACGTCCGTGCTCGTCGACGCGCTTGACGGACTCGAACGGATGAAGTCGTCGGGACGTCTTGACGAACCTGCGAAGAGTCGACTGCGCGAGTTCGCGGCGCTCATCGAGCGACCAGGTCCGCTTGCGTTTTCTCTCGCGTTGAAGAAGGAGCGCGAACTCCTTCGCCGCGCCTACGGTTACGGTCCTTCGGACGCCAACTCTGAATTGCCCATGATGATCGAGAAGGCCATAGCAAGCCGCAGTCCCGAATCGCTCGCGGCGATGCTTCTCGCAACGCAGTTACTCAACGACATCGCCTACGCCATACCGATGCCGAAGCCCGGCGAGCTGCCACCGCTCCTTGAGTGTTGGAGCGCCGAACGCATGCGGGCGCCGCTCATCGGAATCGCTGACCTCGTTCGACCGGAGTCGATCGAGCCGACGCGCAATGCGGCACTCGCCACGCGGCAGCGCATCGCCGACCTTCAGGAAGCCGAATCGCCCGATCTCGACGCGATCCTCAAACTCCTCGCGGGTTTCGCCGCCGACCCGATGCCCGTTGATGTCAGCATCAGAGTCGGCGACGCGGCCACGATGGTCCTGAAGCTTGACGCGCTGCTCGAGGCGGCGAAACCGAGCGGACAGCCGGCCAGTCGCTGATAGTCGGGCCGAGAGAATCTTCCGAATCTCCCGCAACCCCCTTGCTCCACCGGCCGAAAGTCGTTGTGATGCTATGCGTCGCCAAGTATTAGGCGACGCCTCATCGCGACCAGTCTGTCTGCTTGCCTCGGGAGCTCACTCTCATGCGAATCGAAATCGAACTGATGCGCGGCGCCGGACCAGTCGCAATCCTGAAACTACTCGAGCGAGGCGAGATGTACGGCTACGAAATCGTCGAAGCGCTGGCACAGCGCAGCGACGGCCTGCTCACGATGGGTCAGTCAACGCTGTATCCGATGCTCTACAACCTCGAAGCAAAAGATCTCATCGCCAGCCGCTGGGATGACACCGAAGGACGACCGCGGAAGTACTACCGACTCACGGCGAAGGGGAAGAAGAAGCTGGCCGAAGCAACGAAGGAGTGGCGCGGCATCGCAAAGGCGATGAGCGCTCTGGGCGTCCTGACGCACGGAACAGTCGCGGGAGCGTGATCGATGCCCGAATCACTCCCGCTTCGCGATCGATCACCGATTCTGCGCTGGTGGCGCGGCGTGCCCGCACCATCGATGCAGGGGTTAGAACCGCGCCGCCTCCGAGCGGTCACTCGCGCCATCATTGAGGCGGCGGCGCTCCCGCCTCGCCTCTCGAACGCTGTCGATCAAGTCGTCGCTCGCGCGGGCGGCTTCCCATCCGAACGCCGCGACGTCGCGCGTGAGCTGTGTGCGCACTTTGCCGCAGGCGTTGCCAGCGGCACCAACGAGACGCAACTGCTCGCAGCGTTCGGCGATCCGCGTCGCGCTGGCAGACTCCTGAAGCGAGCAATCCGTCGCAAGCGTGGCTGGACGTGGCACACGTGGTGGTGGGCAAGTCGCGCGATGATCGCAACTGCACTGTTCGTTTCTACGGGCTACGGATTGATCGCGTGGAGATTCTGGTCAGCGCGCCCCGCGCTCGCGGGCGACTATCTCAACTCGCTCAATGCCCTTGCACCGATCGGTCCAGAGGGCACGAATGCCTGGCCGATCCTCGGACCAGCTTGTGACGACCTTGAACGTGCGGAATCATTGTTCCAGATGTCGGTCCCCCACGACAAATTCCTCTATCTCTACGGCATCCAGCCACACGACGAGCTCTGGCCCCAAGTTGGTTCCTTGCTATCACGCAGCGCCGAATCGCTTGATGTCCTGCGACTCGCCTCGCGTCTTCCGCACCTCGGCGCGCCTTGGGTGCCGCGTCCTGATGCCAATGATCTGGGGTCGCTCGGCACCGCGCTGTATCGCGTTCACCCGCGGCATGCCGAATTGATGGAGACGGCAGCGAAGTGGCTTTTCCTTGACGCTCGCTTCGCCGCAGAGTCAAGTGATCTCGACCGCGCCGTCGGCAATGTCGAAGCGATCGTTCGGCTAGCCAGTTTACTTTCAGCGCCGCGCGGTAACGAACGCGTCGTCGGTGCGACCATTGCTTGGTGGGCAGCGACGACAGTGATTGACATCGTGATGCGCGCTGGCCCGAAGCTCTCCGATGCGGACCTGCATCGACTCACCCTCGCGCTCGAAACCCCGCACACCTCCGACGGCGCGATCGATCTCGAAGGCTGGCGACTGATCTGGCAAGATCTTGCGGACCGGATCTTCACCGACGGCACGAACGGTCACATAACGTCGAGCGCAATTGGGGCGGCAGATGAGCTGGTCACACAGTCGTATCGCAGTCACTCGAAGACTTCGCCACAGTCCTGGCGGACGCCCGCAGTGTTAGCCATGACCGAAGGCCGCGCCGAAATGACACATCGCTTCGAGAATGCGTTGTCCGCGCTCGTCTCCAAGCACCGCCTTCCACCTTGGGAGCGTCCCAGCGGCACGATCGTTCTGGCTGACGACGCGCCTCTTCCCGAGCGCGTCAACGCGATCCCTGATCTGTTCGTGCGACGCATCGAGTACGCGACCTTCATGCTTCCCCTGTTTGACCTCGAAATAAGCGCCGCGCAAACGGCGCTCGCCGTCGAGCGCTTCCGTCGCGTGAATGGCCGGTTTCCCGACGCGTTGACGGAGCTGCCTGAAGCGGACCTAGTTCGCGTCATTCGCGACCCGTTCGACGGATCCCCGTTGCGATACGCCGCGCACGACGGAAGCGCGAGCTTGTGGAGCGTCGGACCTGATCGTACTGACGAGGGCGGAGACTCGAAGTATCTCCAACAAGGGTACGTCTGGCACCTCCGCGACGCGTATCGAGATCGCCCAGACTTGGTCTCCGTAGGCGACCTGCGTCTGTGGAAGCTCGCGGCACCGGAATTCGCACCATGACGCGCACGCTTCCACTTCGCGATCGTTCGCCGATTCTCTCGACAGCTCTTGATGTCGTACTCCTCGGCCGCGCGCAGCGGGCAGCACATCGCGCCGTCCATAGCAGCGCGACCCCGCCGCGCGTCACAAGCCTCATTCTCTCAGTCGTTCGCGCTGCTGGCGGAAGTTCGCGCGAACGTGTCGAGGTTGCAATCGAACTGGTCGCACACTTTCGCTCATCGTTAGCCGCTGGGTCGAGTGAAAACGAAGCGATCGGCGCGTTCGGCGATCAGCTCGTCGCAGCGCAACTCATCCGGCGCAGTCTGCGGCGCAAGCGCGGACGATTCGTGAACTACACGAGGCGAGCGACCTTCGGCATTGCCGCGGTCACACTTGTGTTGGCCGTCGCGTACGTCGGTGTTGTCGCACGTTGAATTGCGGGCGTTCCCACGTACGACGATGACGTTGCAGACCGTCGGACTCGCCAACTCGACAAGGCGTCCTATCACGAAGCAGATCGCACCATTGACCGCCTCGCCCCAGCCGTCGTCAGCCTCGCAGCGATTGAGTGGCGCGTCGGACAAGCAGCAGCCGACGAAGGAGAGTCCGCCTCGAGCGACTCGTTTCGGCCCTGGACCGAGGCGGATGGGTTTCGCTATGACGAGCGTCTCCTGCACGAGGGCAGAAATGCGATAGACGCGCTGCGAGCGGCCTGCGACGGAGAGCGCTTCGGCTCGCCGATGGACCAGTTCCAATCCGCTGATGCACTGCAGCGAGATCGACTCCTATCCCGCGCGATTCCAGGCCATTCGGAAACCGACCGCAGCGTTCGATCGTGGCTGGGGAAAACCTTGAACGTACCGAGCACCTACGTCGAGAGCGCATCGCGATGGCTCAGTCTCGACATGCGACACGCGGCAACCGCTGGCGATGCCGAGCGAAGCCTCGCCGACGCAACCGCGCTGTTCAGACTCGCGTCGTCGGTGAGCAGCTACCGGCCCGACGAGCGGCGTGCCTCACAGCAGCTCACACTCGAGGCGATCAATAGCGTTCTGCGTCTCCTGGCACAAACGCCTCTTCTCTTTACGCCAGAGCAACTGGAATCGCTCGCCCACCGAATCGACAAGATAACAGACGCGGAGTTAGGTATCGATCTGGAGTCGCTCGATGCACTCGGCGACATAAGCCTTGATCGCGCGTTCGACCAGCAAGGTCGAATGCGTAGCGATCGAGCCGCCTCCTATTACGTTGAGCGCAGGCCCGGACTCGAATGGCTTCCTAAGGGCATCAAAGGCCTTCTCGCGCCTCTCTCCACGATTCTCCAAGGCGACCGCTCGTCTTTTGCGCGAGGAAAGGATCGCTGGCTCGCCACTGTCCGTAGCCTCACGGAGAAGACTCCGTGGACCGTCGATTCGTCTGACCTGCGCGCGCTCGCGAGGTCTGAACGCTCGCGCCCCTGGTGGTCGAACGATGGCTCCCTCAGTTCAGATATCGGAATTCTGCCATTCACTGCCGACGAGCTTCGCCGGGCCGTCGCGCTCCGGACTCGACGCGATGTCGCCCGCATTGCGATCGCTCTCCTTCGGCATCGGCTCGCGCACGATTCGTGGCCGTTGACGCTGAATGACCTCGTGCCCAAGTTCCTCGCTGCCGCGCCGCTTGATCCGTTTGACGGCCAGCCGCTTCGTCTCGCGGTCGTCGACGATCGCGCATCGATCTGGTCTGTCGGCCCCGACCGCGTGGACGATGGCGGACCGCTCAGCACAGTTCAGATTCTTCCCGATTCCGGCGATTTGAACTCGTGGCCCCCAACCGATCACGTATTCAAGGGAGATCTCGTCCTCTGGGAGCAGGCACTAAGTACGATCGCGCCGCGATGACCACGCCTGCGGTCATCGCTGATGACTCGAGAGCTAACCGCAGATGCCACGACGCCTCCCCCCACTCGCGCTCGTATTCGCGCTCGTGATGGCCTGCATTGCGGTGCGAGCTCCTGCGCAGCAGCCCGCGCCCTCCAACGCCGCCGACATCTATCGCGAGGCGATGGCGTGGTGGGTCAAGAACGCACAGGGGGACGAGCGGACGTTGAGCGACGATGAAGTCAATGCGCTCAACGACTATGTCGTTGGTTCGCTGAGCGACATACAGCGCTCTGCGTACGACAAGGTGAAACCGTACATAGACTTGGTTCGGCGCGCGGCGAGCACGAAGAACTCCGACTTTCAACTCGACCACAGTCAAGGATTCGACATGCTCCTACCGCATCTCGCGCCGATGCGGAACGCCACCCGCATGTTGCGCTTCGACGCGAACTCGCGCATGGCCGGTGGCGATGCCGCAGGAGCGTTCGAGAATCTCGAGGCGATCATTGGCATCGCGCAGCACGCTCGCGGCGATGGCATTTTGATATCGAGCTTGGTGTCCGGATCTATCATCTCGCTTCACGATAGTCTCGTTGATGAAGCCCTCGAAAGCGGCGTCATTGACAGCGCTCGCGCCGACGCGATGCTGAAGACTCTCGGCGGATTCCAAGGGGACGATCCGCTTCGTCTTGCGCCAGCGCTCCACGAGGAGGCGGCGATGCTCAACACCACGTTCGATCGGCTCGGCAACAACCCCGCCGGGATTCACGAACTGCTCGCATCCATGGCGTGGGTCAGCGACTCGGTCAGCGACGAGACGAGCGCCAAACTTGATGGACTCACCCCCGATTCAATCCGAGACGACGCAGCGCGGTTTAGCTCGCTGATGGATCGGTACGCCGCCGCAGCGAGCAATCCGGATCGCGACGCCGCACGCAAAGCGATCGCCGAGCTCAAAGCCGGTGCCGCGCGCGGTGACGAAGGCTTGCTGGCGTCACTCCTTGCGCCTGAGGTCGAGCGAGCGGTGGGAACGAGTTGGAGGGTGATGGATCTGATCGCGGCGCGGACGAAAATGCTGGAAGAGATCCGCGACGGCAAGCGTTCTCCGGCGTCGTTCATGAACGCCGCGTACGCGTACCTGCGGCTCGCGGCGCTCGTCGATGGCATGCCCGAAGAGACTCAGCGGGACATTGAGGCAGCGCGAGTCGCGGGAAACGCGCTGGACCTAGATGCAGTCGAGGTCGCGCGGCGGCACATCGCGCCGTTGCGCGAGCGAATGCAGCGCGAGTTCCGCTCGGCATCGACGTGCGGCCGATGCGACTTCGCGATTCGATACGGCCCGCGTCCAACGTTCATGCCGGCCTACCTTGCGACTCTGCGCGGCGCAGCTCGCGTCGCGCTTTGCGATGCTCTCGTCGGCGCATCGCCGAAGGGACCAGATGGTCGGGATCGAGGAAGCGACATCGCTCCCGTCAAACCCCGCGAAGCAATCGCGTGGATACTCACGCTGGCTCGGCATCTCGCGTCCGATCCGGCGATCGGTCACTCGCTCGTCGCAGCAACACTCCTCGCAGACGCGAGCACGGCACTCGACGATGCAACACGACGCGGTTTGCTCGGAACCAGCGAGCTCGCGTCGCTCCGCGAGCTGCTTGCCCGGTTCGACGCGATCGATCCGATTGCGATGCGGCTCGCGGTGGCGAAGGAGCGCGAGCTGATCGAGAAGATCTATGGAGTCATGCCCGACGGAAGCCCGAGGCACGAGCACCTGCGGCGAGCACTGGCGCGGCGCGATGCGAACGCGATCGCGGCGTACCTCTTCACCGGACAGTTTCGCAACGAGATCCGTGGCGCGGGCACTCCCGCCATCGAACCGGAGAACTCTGCTTGGTCTAAGGCGCGACTGTCCGCTCCCCTCAACGGTCTCGGCGACCTCATCGACATCAGCGCAGTCGGAGCGCAGTGGCAATCGAGCGAAGACGCCCCAATCGGTAGCGGCCAATACTTATTCGACCCGACCGGCGCGGATCTCGCCACGTGGGAACGCATGTTCGCGACCTTCACCTTGAAACCATGCGACGTGAGCGGGTTCGAAGCGAAAGCAACGATTGCGCTCGCCACCTTGAATGACCTCGCGAAAGAGAAGATCGCTCCGACAGTCCAACCGGCGGCCCCTGTAAAAGCCCAATAGCCAAACGCGATCCGGCAGCTTTCGCTATCTTCTCGCCCCTACCGACCAAGGACCCGACGCATTCGGTTGATGTGCCGGTCGCGGTGTCGGACGTGGAGGCCTTTCGATGCGCAAGTTCTTCGCCGAGTTCGTTGGGACCTTTTTCTTGATGCTCGCGATCTGCCTCGCGGTCACCGGCGGGCTCGGGACCATGGCGCCAATCGCGATTGGACTCACGCTGATGGTGATGGTCTACGCCTGCGGTCACCTGTCCGGCGCACACTTCAACCCAGCGGTTTCGATCGCAGTGTTGCTGCGAGGCAAGATGACGGCGGGCGAAAGCGTCGCGTACATCGTCACTCAGTTGTTAGCCGCGACTGCGGCTGCGGGCGTGGCGCTCGGCCTCAAGGGTGCCGGCGCGACATCGGCTGGCGTGAGTGGCGCCAGCTCCGCATTCGCAGCCGAAATAATCGGAACGTTTGGACTCGCGTGGGTCATCCTCAACGTCGCGACCGCGAAATCGACGCAGGGAAACTCGTACTTCGGCGCCGCGATCGGCCTCACCGTCACCGCGATGGCATTCATCTTCGGTGGCTTCTCCGGCGGGGCATTCAATCCCGCGGTAGCGCTGGGCGGCGCGATTTTCGGCATCTTCCGCTGGACCGACATCTGGATTCACATCCTCGGCAGCGTGATCGGTGCCTGCGGCGCTGCCATGGCGTTCCGCGTCACGCATCCTGGCGAATGATCGGCGGCTACCGACACGCGCCCCACGCGCCAAGCACGATCGCCAGATCGGCGCCGTTGACAGCACCGTTCTGATCGATGTCGGCGCTGCACTCGACACACTCACCCCACGCGCCGAGCACGATGCCCAAATCGGCGCCGTCGACGACACCTGTCGCATCAAGGTCCCCCGGACACACCGAAGCGGTCACGAGTGTCAGACACACTTGGCCGAGCGCTCCCGCGTCGATCGTCGCTTCATCGGTTGCCACCAGCATCCACGTTCCTTGCGGCGCGAGACCGTCGAACACGCTCAAGGGCGCGAACGGCTTGAGTACACCCGCGAGCACAGGTGTTGCCGTCGTCGAACAGGTCGTCTCGGCATCGATCGTCGCTGCGTCGCTGAACGTCGCGGCAATGTCGGCACCACCACAGCCCCACGGTCCGGGGAATCCGACGCTCGGAATACCTAGTCGGTCGAGCAGCACAACTTCGACGCCTGATGGATGTTTGAGGACGAGTCGAAGATCTCCGACCCACGGGTGCGTCACGTTGACGGTGACGACAGCATCGGTGATGACCGAGGTCGAGGTCGGCGTCGCAACGACGATGGAACGGTTCGCCGCGCCGCCACCATCGGGAATCGGCGTGGAACCGCTCGCGCAGAGTGTGTCGGCACTGGCACTGGTCGCGAGAAGTGTTGCAACGAGAGCAGTCGCAGTGTTGAGGTCGTGTCGCATGAATGTGCTCCTCAGCGGGCGGCTTGAGCGTTGATTTGTGCGTTTCGAGTTGCGTCGGTGCACTGCGGCGGATCGGCCATTCCTTCGACGTGGCACCATCCCGTGGTATGTCCCATGTTGTTCGCGCTGGGAAGTTGGCCGCGGAACTTCTCGACGACTCCATCATCGGGATCGGTGAGGAAGAAGTCCGACACGATGTTGCAGTAGTCGAAGCCCGGCCCGTCGAAGAATGACGTCGTCCAGTACCACACCTTCTGCCGCGCCCAGGTTGGAATTGTCGACAACCAGATCGTCGCGCCAGCGGGCGAGAGGTCCGTGACTGAACCGCAACCGGTACCAAAGATCTGTCCCAAGATCGCAAGGTTGCCTGCGAGTGGCGTGCCCTGATACGGACTGCCGACTGATTGGATCAGCCGACTTCCGCCCGTCGCATTCGGCTTCGCCCAATCGAGTCCACTCCAATAGAAGGTGTAGAGATGGAGACTCGCGAGTCCGCCCTGACTGTGCGCGGCGACGCCATAGCTCTTGTACTGATTGCCGTAGGCCAGCAGCGTCTGCGCAAACGCGTCGTTCGACTTTGCTTGGTTGATGTCGAGAAAGACACCGACCGGACCCGTGAACGCCGACGGCGGAAACGTCACGCCTCCCGAGCAGTAGCCGTGCACGATGAGCAGCGCATGATTGCCCGGTGCTGCGTCGTCGGCTGGCGGCAACTCCGAGATCGTCATCGGCGCGGAGTGCCCACCAGCACGGCCGCGCTCCATTGCGTCGATGTCGACGACGGCATCGTTCGGCGGGAGAACCGCTGGGCCAAGCGGCATTGCATCGATCATGTCGACAACGCCCCACGTGCGGCGATCGTGAACGCGCACATGACGCAGCTCGAGCGAAGTTCCTTCGCGAACGCCAGCGACGCGGAGCCAGCGACGATCAAACGCAAGTGCAGCGCTCTTACTGAGTTCGTTGCCAACAAGCGGAGCAATCGTCGCGAGCCAGCACACCGGCACGGGATCCGTTGTGTCTGCGGTCCAAACTTCCGCAGCGAGTACGACCGAATCGGCGGTGCCTGTCATCGCGAACTCGAGCGTTTCGCTCGCGGCGTCCGATGCGATACGAGCAACTCCGCCCGTGAGTTGCAAGCCGCTCGCAGCAACATCGATCAACGTTTCGATCGTTCGAACAATCGGCGCACCGTTAAGAGCGATCGTGGTCGCTTGAATGGTGAGGGTGTGTCGACCAGCCTCGGTCGGAGTCGCGGTCACAACAACGTGATCGCCCTGCGCCGCGATATCGACGGGCAACGCCATTCCGTTAGGCCCGATGACGGCCGCATCAACGTGCGATGCATCGAGCACCAGCGCATCGTGGGCTCGCCAAGAGACGTTCATTGCAATCGGGTTGCCTGACACGAAACGAAACGACTGCCATTGCGCGGCGAGCGCGACATTGTGAGCGTCTTCGATCAGCGCGACACATGGGCCTTGCGCTTCCGCAGCGATGCCGACGCAGCGAACGCTCCATGAGCCCAGCATCCGCGCATCGATGTCAAAACGGCGCACGTTCCACTCCAATCCGTCGCCAAACAATGCGCCGATGTCGCCGTTCGAAACTGCCACGCGTCCGGCGCGATCGCTCGTCGCGTCGCCATCGACAACCCGCGTGCCGTCTGGCGCGCGAATCTCTACCTTCCACGCCGCGAGCTCGCCGGGGGGAACGATCACTGCGATTGCGACACGGCCCGGCACGGTGACCGCGAACGGCGCCGCGAGGTCGCGCGTGAGGCGAATCATCGCGTGCGTCGAGTGCATCTCGAACGGCGCGGGTGGCGCGACGACCCCCGAGATAATGTCACTTGCTGGGGCGGAGATATCGCGCGCTGCAAGCAACGGTTGTTGCGCATGCAGTCCGCCTGCCAACACACCACCGCACAGGAATAGGACTAAACCCGCTCGGACGACGATGACTCTGGTGTGTCTTCGCATGAGGGACCACGATATCGACCGGCCGACCAAGAGCGTCGCGCCATCTCTTCGGATTCGCGCGGCGTCCGCTACGATCCGCCTCCTCTCTGCGAGACGACTATGAATTCGGCTCTTCTACACGAACGTACCCCTGACGGAATCGTCTTTCTCTCGCTGGTCCCGAACCCCGCGAAGCCGCGCGGCGGCGTCGTCGTATTGGACGCGTGGTTGATCGATGAGTTGCGCCGGGTCTTTGATGCGCTCGCGCACGGACCAGCGCCGACGGGGTTTGTGTTGTGTTCGGCGAGCCCACGCGTCTTCATCGCGGGTGCGGATCTAGCCGAGATCGACGCGCTCGACGATCGAGCGCTCGACGCGCACCTGCGCGCTGGTGCGGACGCATTCGGGCGGATCCCTCGGTTGCCGTGCCCGTCGGTCGCTGCGATCAACTCGAGCGCGCTGGGGGGAGGACTCGAGATCGCAATGCACTGCGACGCGCTGATTGGCGTCGCGACTTCCCCAACCGAGAAGCCCTATCGGATTGGACTTCCCGAGGCTGGCCTCGCGATCTGTCCGGGGTGGGGCGGGACGCAAATGCTTGCTGCTCGAATCGATCCCGCGACCGCCATTCGTGCGACCGCATTGGGCGAAACGTGGAAGTCGACCGAAGTGCCCGCAGGACTCTTCGCTGAAACGACCACAACGGTCGCCGAACTCCGCGCGGCAGCAACTCGGTGGATCGGTGGGCATCCTCGAACAACTTCTCGGTCCCACCCGATCTCGATCGACGGAACAAATCGCCAGCGCGTGCTCGACGGCCTCGACGCGGCTTTCTCTACAATCTCAAGCTCGGCCTCAATCGCGGGCCAAACTCTGGGCGCGGCGGCCGCGGTCAAAGACGCCATCGAGATTGGTATCCGCGACGGCTGGGAACGGGCGATCGAGGCGGAGCGTGCGCACCTCGTTCGGCTACGTCACACGCCCGAGGCACGCGCGAAGTTAGATGCGTTCTTCTCGAAGTCCTAGTCGGTGACCACGAACTCACTCGGTACGAGCCCACACCACGACGCGTCTTGAGCAAGGATCAACCTTATGAGCAACCCTAATCTCGCTACCGACCTCAAGAATGTCGCCGCCCGCGACCGCAAGCAAATTGAAGCGGCACAGGAAATGCTCGGGCCCGATCCTTCGACGATGGGGTATCTCAAGAACGTCTTTTGGGGGAACTTTCGCGAAGACCTTGTCTTCCCGTATCCGATGATTTCAGCCGACGAGACCGCGCGTTGCGATCAACTGCTCGCGACGCTCGACGACTACCTGCGCAACGAGCATCCGCGCTTCGAGATCGATCAGAAGCAGGAGATCCCACAGTGGGTGATTCAGAAGCTCTTCGATCTCGGCGTGCTCGGCATGACGATCACGAAGGAGCACGGCGGCGGAAACTTCGGCATCACGAGCTACAACCGCGTGCTTGAGCGCATCGGCCGCACATGCGGGTCGACGGCGGTGCTCGTCTCTGCCCATCAATCCATTGGCTGCAAGGCTGTCATGTTGTTCGGCAACGAGGAGCAGAAGAATCGCTTCCTGCCGCGCATGGCGAAGGACACACTGAGCGCCTTTTGCCTCAGCGAGCCCAACGTTGGTTGTGACGCAGGCGGCCAAGAGACGCACTGCGAGCTCTCGGCTGATGGCTCGCACTACATCCTGAACGGCGAGAAGAAGTGGGCGACCTCGGGCGCGCTCTCTGGCCTCTTCACCGTGATGGCGAAGCAGATGGTGAAGGACAAGGAAACAGGCAAAGAGAAGGAAGTCGTCACCGCGCTGATCTGCACGCCGGACATGGATGGTGTCGACATTTTCAGCCGGAATCGCTCGAAGTGCGGTATTCGCGGCACATGGCAGGCTCGCGTTCGGCTCACGAACGTGCGCGTGCCCAGGGCAAATCTTCTGTCGCGCGAAGGACATGGCTTCAAGATCGCGATGACCTGTCTCAATTACGGTCGATGCACACTCTCTGCGGGCATGCTTGGCGGTGCGTCGTTCGCCTTTGAGCAAGCGTCGAAGTGGGCGCGCTATCGCTATCAGTTCGATCGTCCGCTGGGCGAGTTTGATCTCGTCCAAGAGAAGCTCGCGCGCATGGCCGCGTACACGTACGCGATGGATGCGATGCTGTACATGACAACCGGCTTCCTCGACCGTGACGACTCGGACATCATGCTTGAGACTGCGATGTGCAAGATCTTCTGTAGCGAGTACGGGTTCAGAACCGTCGACGATGCGCTTCAGATCATGGGCGGCGAGTCGTACATGACCGAGAATGACGTCGAGCGCACGTGGCGCGATTCGCGCATCAACATCATCGTCGAGGGGGCGAATGAGGTCATGCATTCGTTTGTCTTCGCGTATGGATCGAAGCAGCTCGGTGAGTGGATGCTCGCGGTGCGAAACGCTCCTACGAAGAACATTGGCGCTGTCCTCCGCATCGGTGCGGAACTCTTCTTGGGCATTCGTCGTCCAGTGCCCGTGTTTGGCAAGGTCCATCCGAAGCTCGCCAACTTCGCCAGCGAACTCATGCTGCGCATCCGCGAGCACAGCCACGCCGTGAAGGTCGCATTCAAAGAGCACGAAGAGAGACTGATCACGAATCAGTTCGTCCAGAAGCGACTGTCGATGTCTGCACTCTGGATCCATGCCATGACCTGCGGCCTCAGCCGTCTCGATGCGAACATCCGCAACGGTCTCGACGGTGCGGAACTCGAGTACGAGATGAGCGTTGTCACGCATCTCTGCGCGATCGGGAATCAGGAGATCGTCAGCCAGCTCAGAGAGATGGGGTCGAATCACGACGATTCGGCGCGCAAGGCTGCGGCACAAGTCTTGAAGTGGGCAGACACGCTGCCAAACAATCGATACGACATTCCGGAGCAAACGCCTGACAGTTCGGCGCGCGGCAAGGGACGACTCGAACCGACCGAGGGAATCCCACAGTTCGGGAGCGGATCGATCTACGCTGGACCGCTGGCACAGAAGGTCTGAACGGGCGCGTGCTGGCGCAGAAACGCGCGGCTGAACCTGCTATTTTGATGGCCACTCCCCTGCCAATTGGCGGGGGCGTTTTTCTCCAGCGCTGTCGCGCGTTCGCGCAGTCCCCTCTACGCAGCCATGTACGTAAGCGAGCACTTATGAACGTCCTTGAGCAGATGATGTCGTACGGTCACGAGCGAGTGACCTTTCACCAGGATCCGGCCACCGGACTTCGTGCGATCATCGCGATCCACTCCACGACACTCGGCAACGCGCTCGGTGGTACTCGTCGTTGGTGCTACGCGAGCGAAGACGATGCGATGTTCGACGTGCTGCGTCTTTCGGAAGGCATGACGTACAAGGCTGCGGCGTCCGACCTCCAGATGGGCGGCGCGAAGTCGATCATCTTGATGCCGCGCCCCGACCACCAACCGACCGAGGCCGAAGCTCGTGCGATGGGACGTTTCGTCGACACCCTTGCTGGCAAGTACATCGCAGCCGAAGACGTCGGTGTTAGTCCGCAATTTTGCGATTGGATGGCGCTTGAGACGAAGCACGTTATGGGGGGCAACACCGTTTCGCACGGCGGCGATCCTTCGCCGTACACCGCCCTGGGCTGCTTCAACTCGATGAAGTCCTGCCTCGCGTTTCTCGGGAAGAAAGTCGATTTTTCGAACCTCACCGTCGGCATTCAAGGGGTCGGTGCGACGGGCTACCGACTGGCGAAGTTGCTGCGCCAAGAAGGCGCTGCGGTCCTTGTGACCGATGTCCACGTCCCGACGATGAAGCGCGCCGTCGAAGAACTTGGGTGCGTTGCCTTGGGCAACGACCGCAATCTCTTCGCCGAGAAGCTCGATATCGTCGCACCGTGTGCCCTTGGCGGCACCTTGGACACGAAGACGATCGACAGTCTGAAGTGCACGATCGTGTGCGGCACCGCGAACAATCAACTGAAAGTGCCGGACATTGATGGCGCAGCGCTGAAGCAAAAGGGCATCCTGTACGCCCCAGACTTCGTCGCGAACGCTGGCGGGCTCATTCGGCTTGCAGGCCTTTATCTCGGATTGAGCGAAGCACTAATCGACCAGAAGATCGATCAGATCGAGCACACGACGACAGCGATTTTCACCGAGTCAAACTCACAACCATCGACCTCGGCAGCCGCGGTCGCGTACGCCAAGCGGAAGATTGCGGCGGGCGCGAAGCCGCGACAACCCGTGAGTGCAAGCCGCTAGCGATGCATCGTTCGTTACGCTGATTGCGTGGCGACCGTCATTCCCGATCTGCGCTGCGAACGCTGCGCGTACGACTTGGCTGGGACATCCTGCGACGGCGCGTGCCCTGAGTGCGGCACCGCCGTCGCGGCGTCGTTGCCAGAGGCGCGGCTTGGCATTCCCTGGCAGCGCGACCCTTCGTTCACGACATGGTGCTCGACCTTCTGGGCGACGCTCACGTCGCCGCGGCGAACGGCTCGCGCGCTTCGCATCGAGCGCGGCCGCGCACGCTGGCTCATCGCCGTGAACGTGGCCGTCGGCGCAACGCTGTCACTGATCCCAGCCGTGGTGACGCTCTTCCGCGGACCGCGCAACATCACGATCGAGTTGCCGACGAAGACCATCCACATGTTCTGGGATGTGTCGTTCATGACGGGAAGTATCTTCGGACTTCTACTCCCGCTCGGACTGCTCACCACTGTCGCGTTGGGTGCGAACTTCTACGCACGACGACGGTCGCCGCCGATGCACGGCGAAGTCGTGTGGGCAAACCAGGCGATGTCCTCGTACGCGTTCGTGATCATCGGCGTCGTCACGATGCTGAGCTGGAGCGGATGGCGAGCCATCGCGCCGGTTGGCGTCGTCGCGGCGTCCACCGCGCCATCTCAGACCGTGCTCATGATGCTGCAACTCGCGCCAGCAATCGGCTGCGGACTGGGCGCGATCTTTGGTGCAGCGGTCGACTGGATCACGAAAAGCGAGAATCATTTTGCGAACGTCGTACGCGCTCCACGCGTCCGAACGGTTGACTCCCATGTCCACTCCATGTGAGCGCTGCTTTTGGTGCGGCACCGATCCGGTGTACGTCGCATACCACGACGACGAGTGGGGCGTGCCCGTCACCGATGACCGCGCGCTCTACGAGAAGTTAGTCCTCGACGGATTTCAAGCGGGGCTCTCGTGGATCACAATCTTGCGAAAACGCGACGCCTTCCGCGCGGCGTTTCGCGACTTCGATCCACTCACGGTCGCTCGCTTTGGCGAGCGCGACGTCGAGCGACTGCTCGCAAACGAGAAGATCGTTCGCAGCCGGGCGAAGATCGATGGCGCGATCAAGAACGCACGCTCGTGGATCAAGCTCATGGAGAACGGCGACGGCGGGTTCCGCGACTTTCTGTGGAAGCACGTCGACCACCGCACGACGATGAATCGCCTCAAGGATCGGGCCGACATTGAGGCCGAAACCCTTGCGAGCCGCGCGATGGCAAAAGACCTCAAGAAGCACGGATTCAGCTTCTGTGGCCCGACGATCTGCTACGCGTTCATGCAGGCGGTCGGCATGGTGAACGACCACCTCGTCACGTGCTATCGGCATCCTGCGGTGGAGAAGATCGCCCGACGTCGGTGACGGCGCGGTTGCGTCGACGCACTCGCTTGCGTCGGGAGCGTCCGGTCGCGAGACTCCGGGAATGCCCGACGCTCGAAGCACTCGTTCGGTTCAGTTTCTCGCGGGCCTGAGCATCGTCGCGGCGAGCGCCGTGACCGCCGCCGCGCTCTGGTGCGTGTTCGGGGGACCGCGCCAGCAGGTCGCAGTCGATGTTGCGACACGAATGACCGACGCTGTTCCACCCGTGGTCGCGGCGGTTCGCCCGACGCCGAGATGGATCTGGACCAACCCTGACGATCAAACCGCGTCGCTTGAGCGCACGGTGAGCATCACAGCGGGCACGCGCTGCACGGTTCGCTTCGCGTGCGACAACCATGGCGAGTTGTTCGTCAATGGAGAGCGTGTCGCACAGAACGACGACTGGGCCGCAGCGAGCACCGTCGACGTCACGAAGCATCTGCGTGAGGGAGCGAATGCGCTGCGCATCGATGCTCGCAACGACGGTGGCGTCGCTGCCGTGATTGCGGAACTTGAGTTCAAGCTGCCCGACGGATCGCGGCGTATCGAGGTGACCGACGAACAATGGACTGCGGGCCTCGCCCCAGCGCGCGTAGTCGCCACACTTGGGGACGCGCCGTGGGGCACCATTGCTGGCTTCGGTCCGCTCGATATCGATCGCGGGATTCGCGTGCCCGACGGCTTCGTCTGTGAACTCGTCTGCGCCATCCCGCGCGATCGCGGTTCGATTGTCGCGCTCGCTGCTGCGAAGGACGGGACACTTGTTGCAAGCGGACAAACGTCGGGACTGCTTCGCATCGATCCGTGCGCTTCGGGTGGCGACCCCGAGACCACCCGCATCACGCCGATTGATGTGCCCGGCGTTCCGCAGTTCGGCGGCGCGCAGGGCCTCGTCTTTCGTGGCGATGACTTGTACGCCGTCGTCAATGCGCCGGTCGCTCAAGGTCTCGGGCTCTATCGCTTGCGTGACCACAATCATGACGGGACCTTCGATCGCGTCGAACTCTTACGCAAGTTTCCCGGCGATCCGTCCGAACATGGGCCGCACGGGATCGTGAATGGACCAGATGGCGACATGTACGTCGTCTGCGGCAATCACGTGCAGATTCCGGCACCCGAGCGCTCGCGTCTTGCGCGGCACTGGGACGAAGACCAGCTAACACCACGCATGTGGGATCCGAACGGGCACGCCGTCGGAATCCTCGCACCCGGCGGATGGATCTGCCGCACCGATCCTGATGGGAAGTCGTGGGAACTCGTCGCGGCGGGCATGCGCAACGCGTACGACATTGCGTTCAGTCCCGAAGGCGAACTCTTTACCTTCGACGCCGACATGGAGTGGGACATGGGCGCCCCGTGGTATCGGCCAACGCGCGTCTTGCACTGCGTCAGCGGCGCCGAGTTCGGTTGGCGCTCTGGTTCGGGCAAATGGCCGGCGTGGTATGCCGATTCACTGCCCGCGACTGTTGACATCGGACCGAGCTCGCCCACCGGCATTTTGTTCGGCACCGATCTCGCATTTCCCGAGCCCTGGCGCAGCGCTCTCTTTCTTTGTGATTGGACCTTCGGAACGATTCACGCGGTGACACTTGCTCCCGACGGCGCGAGCTTTCAAGGCACGCGCGAGATCTTCCTGAGCGGAAAGCCGCTACCGGTGACCGATGTCGTTGCGTCGCCGCGCGATGGCGCGATGTACTTCGCTATCGGTGGGCGCGGTGCTGCGTCGTCGATCTACCGGGTTCGCTGGACGGGCGCGCCCGCACCCAAGCCTGCCGCGCTCGTGGCTGGCGCCGACGCACGAACGCTGCGCCATTCTCTCGAAGCGTTTCATCGTGACGACGCGCCAGCGACTGCGATCGACGAGGCGTGGCCGCATCTCGCGTCGAAGGATCGCTTCATCCGCTATGCAGCCCGCACAGTGCTTGAGCATCAACCGGTTGAGCGCTGGGCCGACCGCGGCCTCGCCGACGAGCGAACACTCGCGTTTCTAGAGACCTCGATCGCACTCGCGCGATGTGGGGCCAAAGACTGGCAGCCGAAGTTACTCATTGCACTCACGTCGGTTCAATGGGACCCACTCTCGGTCGACGAGCGACGAACGCTGCTTCGAGCAACCGCGCTAAGCGTGATTCGCCACGGCAAGCCAGCCGACTCGGACCGCCTCGCACTGGTCGCACAGCTCGAATCGCGCTTCCCTTGTGACGACTTCGCGGCGAATCGCGACCTCTGCGACTTGCTCGTCGTACTCGGCTCGCGCAAGGTCGTTGCCCGCGCGGTTCCGCTGCTTGAGCGAGCTGATGCCAACGCGGAGCAATTCGACGAATCGCTCTTGCGCCGCAGCGACTCGTACGGATCAGTGATCTTGCGGATGTCCTCGCAATCGCCGCAGCGGGAACAAGTACACATGGCTGTGAGTCTGCGCAGCGCGACCGAAGGTTGGACCGACGACCTCCGGCAACGCTACTTCGGTTGGTTCCGTCGCATGCAGCGCACGAGTGGCGGCAATTCGTTTGCGGGCTTCCTTGAGCACGCGCGGAAGGATGCGCTCGCGATTGTGCCCGAGGCGCAACGCGCTCGATTTGATCGGCTGTCGCGTGAAGACGAACAACTCGCTGCTGATCTCCCGCGAGCCGAAGGCCCGGGTCGGCACTGGACCGTCGACGAAGTCGTGGCACTCGCCAGCCCCGCCCCAGCATCGCGCGACTTCAAGCGCGGCGAATTGATGTTCAAGGCGGCGAACTGTGCAACCTGTCATCGCTTCGTCGCGAACAGCCCGACTGGAGGCGGGCCTGACCTGACGGGCGTCGGCAACCGTTTCGGCGCTCGCGAACTTGCCGAGGCGATCGTTGAACCAAGCCGCGTCATCAGCGATCAATACCGCATGACGGAGTTCGACTTGAAGGACGGCACGCTCGTCGTCGGCCGACTCGTCGACGAGGACGCGGTGCACGTGCACATCGTCGAAAACTTGCTCAATCGCGATGCAGTGCGCGAACTCGGTGTTGCTTCTATAACCGCGCGCCGTCCGTCAACGGTGTCGCCAATGCTGCCGGGTATGGTCGACGGGCTGTCGCGCGACGAGCTTGCAGATCTGATGGCGTACTTGCTGTCGGGTGGTGATGCGAGAGCTGCGGTGTTTGTGCAAGGCGCGAAGCGGTGAGGCGCGCGATTCGATGGCGTCTGATCCGATCTCAAGGCGTCCACAAGTGCGTCGCATGCCTCGACTGTCGTCAATCGTGCTCGAACTTGTAACGCGCCGAGCGGCCATGGCCGACGGCCAGACCCGTCCGTCAGAGCGGCTCGCGAACGCCGCGAAATCGCTGGCGAGGGAAACATCAAAGCGAAAGGTGTTCTGGACTGGGTTGCCAGCAGTACGCCACTTTGCGAAAGACGTGCCACACATGATTGAGGATCGCATCACCGTTAACCCGAACGTCATGGGGGGCCGACTGTGCATTCGCGGCTTGCGCTTCCCCGTGTCACGACTGCTCGGACTCCGTGCGTCCGGGGAGTCTGAAGCAGAGATTCTCCAGCGACTCCCAGACTCAGCAGCCTGTGGCGAAAGCCATTCGGGCTGCCGAGGCAGTGGACGAGATCAGCAGTACTCCAATGACTTGAAGTAGAGTCGGTCGTTGCGCGTCCGCAGCGTATCAGCGGCCCCGGTACGTTCCGGTCACATGGGTAACACTTTTGTCCGGGCACATGGGTGACAGCCGCGCGCCCTTCGTCGCTTATTCGGTTGCACCTTCGCGCCGCGTCCGGCTCACTGCCGATTCGCTCGGCAGGAGGCCGCATGCGCGCAAACATATCCCACACTTTGCGAGGCGAGTAATGCACGTCGTGCTCGGCGCCCTTCTCCCGCACGAGGTCTGCGTCACCGCGCCATACGCCGATTCGGGAGAAGGTGGCACGAGGTGCCGGATGAGGGCGCATAAGGGACACAACGACGCGCCCGACCCGCCAGCTCCAGATGCGGCCACAAGGCCGCACTACGCGCCTCGGCCTAACGTCTCGTTTGACCGTTCAGCCGCACACGCCGACCGCCGAGCTGCACTGGAATGTGAGTGTCCAGTGTGTGGCCTGCTCGCGAAGGCGGCCGATGCCCGCAGCGAGCTCTGGCGATCACTCGATGTCGGCAAGCGCAGCCCAGTTTCGCCGCGCAACGCAACCGGATCGATCAAGGCGATCAAGCCAGTCACATCAGGCAAGCCGCTCGGCCGTCGCGCGACGGGCACCGCCACAATCTTCCTTCGGTCTCGCGACATGCTGGGAAACGACCTGCGCTCGTTCCTCATCGGGTACCTGATCGGAAGTCCCCGTGGCATCCGGCTGCGGCTTGTGCAGGAGTGGACCGGCTACTCGTATAGGAGCATCTCAGAGGCCACGGTCGGTTGGGAGCGAGCCGGTGTCGTGAGAATCCAGCACGGCCACTGTGTGCTCACGAACTCAGCCCCGTGGCGTGAGTTGCTCGAATGTCGCGACGGCGATGTGGTTGTCGTCGACTGGCCGGGCGCGTGCGCGGCGTCGATCGAGTTGTTGCGGACACTTCGAAAGGCGCGGGAGAAGGGTTTCGAGGACATGCATTCGCTCGTCACGTCAGCGATCGCGACGACGGCGTCTTCACTCGCGACTGCGGCGGCTGGAGCGGATGATGCCTCAGCGACGGCTTTGGCTCATCTGCGGGCGACCCTTGCGGGGGCCTTACGAAGCATCAGGCACGCTTAACAGAGGAGGCCGAGGACCTTCGCCATCCTATTCGCTCAAATCGATCGTTCATTGAATTCATGCTACGAGACGAGACGCGCAGATCACCGAGGCCGCACAGCATGGAGACGCCGTTCTTCGCGGTCGATCCGCGCTCGGTGGGTTCGCCGAGTTCGCAGCGCTGGGTGTCCGTGAGGAACATCGCTCGCCGGGGCCGCGGATTCGTCGCGACCGCCTCGATCCCTTCGTCGCGATACGAGCGGGCCCATCGCTGCGCGACGCCCCGCGAGCGCACGAGGCAGCGAAGGGAGGGCGCCACGTAATCCGCGCCGTGCGGCGAGCGAGGGTCAACAGCAATCCGTATAGCCATCGCTTGCGCAGCGCCGGTACCATCATTCCGCACCGGTGAAATCGTGCGACCTAGGTTTGTGATAGGCCGGTGCGGACCACGATAATCAACGCGCATACTCCTCATAACAACAGGCTCGCACGGCGACATTACCCGTTCTTGGCGGTCGCTCGCGAGCTCCTGCGGCGCGGGCACGAGCCGACGATCCTCACCAATCCCACGTTTCGCACGCTCATTGAGTCGAACAGAATCGCGTTCGAGGGTTTGGGCGATGACAAATCCGTCGAGGAGCAGATGCGCGACAGTCCGGAGATTTGGGACCCCTCGAAGGCCAACTCGAATGTGCTCCAACTCACAGTCGCGCCGTTGCTAAAGCCGACGTACGAGCGGGTGTTTGCATGCGCCGGTCGAGGTTGCGCCGATCTGGTCGTGGTCCACCATGCCTGCTTCTCGGCACTCTGGGGTGCCGAGAAGGCAGGCGTTCCCGCTGCGGTCTGCGTCCTCGCGCCGTTCTACTGGCTGTCACGCCACGAATCCTTGTGCGACGCGAGGCTCGGCGTCCTTCCCCGGGAGTCGAATGGGTGTGGCCGCTATGGCTTTGACCTGCCCCCAACTTCCGGACCAGCCGCTATGGGAGTCGGTTGAATTCCATCAGTTGCATGATCCCACGCTTGCCGCTTCGCAGCGAAGGGGGGC
>Ga0163149_10000516_pt1 | contig 51390 bp, 29 predicted proteins | sample OliLakLV19MP5G1_FD_148604 | JGI IMG/M metagenome (GOLD analysis project Ga0163149, IMG submission 148604) | Freshwater microbial mat bacterial communities from Lake Vanda, McMurdo Dry Valleys, Antarctica - Oligotrophic Lake LV.19.MP5.G1 | ecosystem: Environmental > Aquatic > Freshwater > Lake >...
CGCTAATATCATTGGTTTTAAAACCGCAAGTGGCGAGTACATCATCAACCCTAGTGCCGATACACAAATAATTCCTAAAGCAAAGATTTTTGTGCTGGGAACTCCTGATCAGATTAAAAAGCTGAAAGAAATTTTGGCCTAGTATTCCAACACCATTACCTCTACTCTCCGATTCATTTCTGCCTGCTTTTCTGAAATCTTATCTACTGGAGAAAACAACATTTCATAATGCCCTTTGCCATCTATTTCAATTCTTGAGGCACTAATTCCTTTTTTAACTAAAAAATCGCGCACTGATTTTGCTCTATTCACAGTAAATTCAACAATCGTTTTTTTACTTAAGCTCATGCTATTTCCGTTGCAATGCCCAATTAGCATAATTTTGAGTTTTTCATTTTTCTGTAGGAGTTTGTATAAATTCATCATTGTAGGTACTGACCTTTGAAGATACATTGTTTCGCCAGGGATAAAATTTATAGTGCCAACTGGGTATTTAGAGCCCTTTTTTAGTTTTGGTAGTACAGTAATTAATTTTTTTAATTCTAGTGTATCCTTTACTGAGAGGTCCTTTGAAAAGGAAAAATTTTTCTCGTTAAAAAAATTCAATGTATAATTAAAATTTCTTCGTAATGGTGCTTCAAAATCATATCCTCCCTTATTATTACTCCTTTGTTTTACAACAGTGTCTCCCTTTTGGTTCACTAAAGTAATATCTGCTTCAATAGGAAGATTGTTTTCATCGAGCACTACTCCAGCTATCAATACCATTTCTTCAAAATAAAATTGGATAGTATGGCCATCGCCATTTTCATATACATTATCCAACACTAAATAATAAATATCTCCTTTCGATACACTAATAGCGGCGGCGTATTGTTCCCCTATTCCTTCCTTAACATAGGTTGCCCCTGCCATGTTGCTTAAGCCAGTTCTGCTTTTCACCTTTTCTTTATCTCTCGATATACAGGACCTTAAAGGTTTAATCTTATTGTTTTTTAAACTATCGCAAAAATTTCCATCCCCCGATTTAAAAATTACAAAGTCGTAATCATCATTTAATTGATTGGGTATAATATCAAAAACAAGGGTTCCATTAGTCAGAATAAGTAATTTATACCAAGCGGAATGGTGTTCCCTTTCGAAAACAAACTGACTCTTATTTTTTGAATGGCTGATTTCATTTTTTAAACCCGGCCCAGGAGGGGGAATTGTAACTCCCACTTTCTTATTTCCTGCCAGCTTAATTTCCCGAGCAATTTCGCAATCGCAAAAAACTGTATCAAATTTGGATTTTTGACCAAATAAGGAAAAACTCAAAATTACAAAGAAAAGCAGTCGCATAACTACCATAACGAATTAAAAGAAACAAGTTACGAAAATAAAATCTACTCTTCTTCTTTAGCCCCTAACGAAATCTTCATTTGTTTAGGATAACCATTAATATTTAATTTAATAGCTTTTGCTTTTGAACCTTCCTCGCCCATGTTAATCGGAATAAAATCCTTTTTGCGCGATTTAAAATTACTCCAGGGGATGCGAACATTAAAATTAGATATGCCTTTAAAAGAATACACGCCATCTACATACAAATTAATCACATTTGAGGCCAATTCCAAATTTGATAGGCGAATTTTATCTCCCTCCAAAATTAGCGTCTCTTGAATTTCAGTGAAAATAATATCCTTAAAGTTTCGCTTTCTAAATATAAAATTAGATACATTTTGAAGCGGCTCATAATCCAACAAATGTCCATCCTTTAACCGCACGTTAATATTACCATAGGCGCTATTCTTTTCAAATTCGAATTGTGGCGTTAGCTTTAACCCTAATTTGGCATCAACATCAATAGTGCCTTGCAAATTTTCGGCCTTGATCCCTGTCTGACCAAAATTTTCGAACTGATCGAACAGCAAATTTACATCTGCATTTTTTACACTCACTTCTGCTTTCATTGTGCTAAAATTTTCCATCTTTCCTTTTAATGCAAAACGGCCTTTTTCTAGATTGAATGAGAGATCCTTTATCTCGAGGTCATCATTTTGATAGTGGAGATCCGCGTTTACATTTGTTCCTTTTACTTTTCGCACAATACTGTTTTTAATTTGCAATTGGATCTTGAATTCGAAATCGGTTTGCTTAATAAGTTTTACTTTTCTCCCCAAATTTGGCTTAGATACTTTTTTGGTAATGTCGTGTTTTGCCAATAAAAAAGGGGATAAATCAAAAGAATTGGAACTTGCTCTAAGGTTTGCTCTAAATCCTTTTGAAACACCACAAATATAATCTGCAAAATCCAACGCAGTTCCGCTCACCAAAAAATCGCCTCCATTTGTGTTAATCCTAATAGCCTTGCACTTCAAAGTATCGTTATTGATAGTGGCCTTCCCGTTTAATTTTAATGGAAACGAACCGTCAGGCTGATACGTGATATTTTTAAAAGTCAACTTTGCATTTAAATTCGTGGAGTCGCCTAAAAAATCGTTTCTATTTACATATTTCATGGCGCCGCTGTAATATACATCCGCTTCCAAAATGCCTATCAATTGGATATCGATAGGTGTGCTGTTGTTTATTTGTTGTCCATCCCCTCTTAATTTACAGTTGATTCGCAATCTCGGGTCTACAAAATTCTCAATCTCTCCATTACCCGTAAAAGGAACATTGTATATTTTCCCTTGTAAACTATCAATAATGATCTTGGCCTTCGACAATTCAGGCTCCTTATCGTTTCCCTTAAAACAAACTATTTTCATATCAAAATTTACATCGCTAAACGGCACTTTACTATCGCCAACAAAAACAGAATTATTTTTTGTTTTTATTTTGATGAACATCTCTGGATCTTCCTCTTTGTTTAACGAAACGACTAAAAGAGCATTTGCATCTAAACCTTTTGTAACGTTAATTTCTCTTAATCTGGTGCGAATATTATTATTAAGCAATCGCAACGTTCTTTCGTAATTTAAATTAGTGCCAATAAATCGTAATGCCAGTTTTTCATTTTTAGCATCCAAACAGGCATTTATTATAAAGGATTGATTCTCCATTTGAATCGTAGAATTACTACCCACGAACATCGTTTTCAGATCAGGATAATAGGTCATATTTATATTTATATCGGCCCGCGCATTCTTTAAAAAAGGTCCTTTTTTTGGTTTAAATAAGAGCTCACTTATCAAAACACGGCCACTAAGGGTGGCCGAGTAATTAATGAAATTCTTTTTCACGCTGAGGGCATTACTCACCAAACGTACTTCAATATGTTTATTTTGTTGGTGGTTTGTATAATTAAAAAGTACGTTAACTATTTTTACTTTTTTAATGTCAAATTCTAACATCGACTTTGCACCCTTTTTTTGTCGTGACTTGATTAGGCAATTACTTTCTCCATTCACGTCTTTAATTATATTTATTTTAGAGTTATAGATTGAAATATATTTCAATTTCATCTGTTTCCTTATCAATTTAAGAATATCAAACGAAAAATCAATTGATGCTGCTTCAAGAATTGGTGTTTTATTTTTTGCATTAAGCTCGCTTACTACTTTAACATCGTTAAACACAATTGTTGCATTGGGCCAATCGGCAATAACGGAAACTCCTACATTGCCGGCGTTAACATCTAAACCATAACCGTCTTTAATATATTCAATAATACTAGCTTTGATCTCATCCTTATAAAATGGCAAAAGAATCATGGCAGTTATGATCGGAAGGAAAATAACAAGAATGATGACCAGAGATATACGTTTGATAATACGGTTAAAATTCATTTGGCCTTAGAATATGATTAAAAGATAATTAGAAAGCATTGAACTTATAAAGATGGGTCCATTGATCCAAAATAATGTTACATAATTCCATAAAAAAATTGCAAAATTTCTTATTAAATTAGGTAAAGTATCTACTTTGCGACGATATTGCAATTACAATTAATTCCTTGGATGTTTACCTGAACTCCTTTTGGGATACGAATAATCAGGGTGATTAATTTGTGAAAAAATTAGAATTGCTTTCGAGCTTTATGTTCAGCAACGCATTCTTCAACGAAGGAATCGTTTACACTCTTCTAAAAAAATTAAGGAAATTAGTTTTAAATGATTTTTTTAGGTGGTACTCGCTCATGGAATCTATTTATCAAACGCCGATTTAAAGAATCGTTTCATCTTCTCTTATTTGTAAAATTTTACAGAAACTACAAACCCAACAGTATTTCTTCAGGTAATTTACCACCAAACATCATTCTGCTTGGGTTTTCCAGCATCTCTTTTACTTTAACTAAAAAACCCACACTTTCTTTTCCATCAATAATGCGATGATCATAGCTTAAGGCAACGTACATCATTGGACGAATAACAACTTGCCCGTTAACTGCCATCGGTCTATCAACCACATTATGCATGCCTAAAATTGCACTTTGAGGTGGATTAATAATTGGGGTACTCATCATACTGCCAAAAACACCACCGTTAGTAATGGTAAATGTTCCACCTTCCATATCAGGTATTCCTAATTTTCCATCACGCGCTTTAATTGCTAATTCTTTTATTCCTTTTTCAATTTCGGCTAAACTCATTAGCTCTGCATTTCTTAATACAGGAACCATTAATCCTTTTGGTGCACTTACAGCAATTCCAATATCGCAATATCTATTGTATACAATTTCTTCGCCATCAATCATTCCATTTACTGCAGGATAATGATATAAGGCTTCGCAAACTGCTTTTGTAAAAAAGCTCATAAAGCCAATGTTGCTTCCGTACACTTCTTTAAATTTATCTTTGTAACGCGCTCTAATATCATAAATGGCGCTCATGTCAACTTCATTAAACGTAGTTAACATAGCGGTTTCATTTTTAACGCTTACCAGCCTACGAGCAACTACCTTGCGCAAGTTGGTCATTTTACTTCTTTCCTGAACGCGATCACCTTTCCAAGTATTACTTAAAACACTTTGCACATTTGGCAATCCGTTTGATAAAGCAGCTAATACATCTTGCTTGGTTATGCGTCCATCTTTTCCGCTTCCATTTAATTGTTTATTTGCAATACTATTCTCAGCCATTATTTTAGCGGCCGCAATACTTGGTGTACCAGTTGCATACGTAGAATTTGATTTTCCGAGCACTGAGCTTGTCGAAGTGTCCTTTTTTTCTTCAACCTTTTTCTCGAGCGCTGAGCTTGTTGAAATGTCAACTTTAGCTTCTGTTTTTGCTTTTGGCTCAGGTTTAAAAGACGTATCTACTTTTACAACTACTTGCCCTACTTTTACAGTATCACCTTCGGCAGCTAATAATTCTATTTTACCCGATTCTTCTGCATTTAGCGTTAAGGTTGCTTTGTCAGAATCTATTTCTGCAAGCACTTCGTCTTTTTCAACTACATCGCCGCTTTGTTTTATCCAACGTGCAATAACTACTTCTGTAATTGATTCGCCCGGACTTGGTACTTTTAATTCTACTATTGCCATAATTATATTTATGAATTATGATCTCTGAATTATGAGTTCAAAGATCGAATTATTTTATTTTACCAGTATTTTTAAGAAAATGTTTTGCATGATCTCTTCGTTTTCGGCCGCGTGGCGTTTTGCAAAACCTGTTGCAGGACTTGCCGAAGCTGTTCTGCCAAAATATTTCAAATTTAATCCACGCATGTTTGCGTCAACAAAACGCCAAGGTCCCATGTTCTCAGGTTCTTCCTGAATAAACATATGCTCTCTTGCGTTTTCATATTTTGCTAAAATAGCAGCTACCTGTTTTTGAGGGAAAGGATACAACTGCTCCAAACGAACAAACGCAATATCATTAGCTCCTTCTTTTTCTCTGCGTTCAATTAAATCGTAATAAATTTTTCCTGAACAAAATGCAACTCGCGTTACTTTTTTAAGGTCGGTCATTGGATCGTCTAATACCTCGCGGAAACTAATATCAGTAAAATCTTTTAAACTACTTACGCAACTTGGGTACCGCAATAATTTTTTTGGAGTAAAGCAAATTAATGGTTTTCTAAAATCTCTTTTTAATTGGCGGCGTAATGCATGAAACTGTTGAGCAGGTGTTGTAGCATTAATAATTTGCATATTATTTTCGGCGCACATTTGTAAAAAGCGTTCTATGCGGGCGCTCGAGTGCTCGGGCCCTTGCCCTTCATAACCATGCGGCAACAACATAACCAAACCATTCATCCTTCTCCATTTGTATTCAGAAGAAGATAAGTATTGGTCGATAATAATTTGTGCCCCATTAAAAAAGTCGCCAAACTGAGCTTCCCATATTGTAAGCGTATTAGGCGAAGCATAAGCATAACCATATTCAAAACCTAATACGGCATATTCACTTAAAAGCGAATTATAAATTTCCAACTTTCCCTTGGCTCCTAAATGATTTAAAGGGATGTGTTCTTCTTCACTATCTTCTACTTTAACAACAGCGTGTCGGTGCGAAAAAGTTCCGCGCTCTACATCTTGTCCACTAAAACGTACATTATGTCCTTCGTTCATTAAAGAGGCATACGCTAACAACTCGCCCATTGCCCAATCATAGGCATCGTTTTTAATCATATTTTGGCGGTCACCAAATAACTTTTCTATCTTATTAAAGAACTTTTTCTCTTTAGGGAGTTCGGTACTTTTTTTAGCGAGTTCTAAAAATACTTTTTTATCAATAGCTGTTTCAGGTGATTGATCAAAATCACTTGCTTTGGCCATTTGCACACCTTTCCATTGGCCTTGTAAATAAGAAGTTACTTTTGCTTTCTCTACTTTTTTTGCAGCATCTAAGTTCTTCTCCAGATCATCTTTAATTGCTTTTTCGATTGTACTAATCTCATCTGCAGTGAACGATCCTTCTTCTATCAGTTTTTTTGCGTAAATCTCTTTTGGATTCGGATGTTTTGCAATTTCTTTGTAAAGCAAAGGTTGTGTAAAACGAGGCTCATCTCCTTCATTATGTCCATATTTACGGTAACACAAAATATCAATAAAAACATCTTTTCTAAAATTCATACGGTATTCCATGGCCATTTTTGCAACCAAGGTCAAAGCCTCAACATCATCTCCATTCACATGAAATATTGGCGCTTTGGTAATTTTTGCAACATCTGTGCAATAGGTACTTGATCGCGCATCGATGTAATTAGTCGTAAAACCAACTTGATTATTGATCACAAAATGAATAGTACCTCCAACTTTATATCCATCTAAATGGGCCATCTGCACCACTTCGTAAACAATACCTTGTCCAGCAATTGCAGCATCACCATGTATTACTATTGGGCAAACTTTTCTGTGATTCCCTTGGTAACGGCCATCAATTTTTGCGCGGGTAATTCCTTCAACAACAGGCGCCACTGTTTCGAGATGCGATGGATTTGGCGTTAATGAAATATGAACTTTTTTTCCCGACTCGCTTACTACATCACTGCTATAACCCATGTGATATTTCACATCACCATCAAATAACCCATCTTCACTTGGGCGACCTTCAAACTCCGTAAAAATATCTACAGTTGGTTTATTCATAATGTTGGCCAACACATTTAAACGGCCGCGATGCGCCATGCCAATTACATAATCTTCAATTCCAAGTTCAGCCCCATGTTCCATCAAAGAACTCATCGCAGGTAGAAAAGCTTCTGCGCCTTCCAACGAAAAACGTTTTTGTCCAACAAATTTAGTCGCTAAAAAATTTTCGAAGGTCACTGCTTCTGTAACCTTTCTTAAAATTGTAAGTTTTTGTTCTTTAGAAAAATGGGGTATATTCTTCGATATCTCCATGCGTTCCTGCAACCACGAAAGCATATTGGGGTTACGAATGAAGGTATATTCTGCACCTATACTCTCACAATACGTTTGTTGTAAATGGGCAATAATATCTTTTAATTTAGCGGGGCCAATTTCAATTTCGATTCCTGCTTGAAATACAGTTTCAAGATCTTTTTCTTCAAGGTCGAATATATCTATACCTAAACCGGGTTTATACTTACGCCGCGCTCTAACGGGATTTGTTTTTGTGAATAGATGTCCGCGCGAACGGTAACCATTAATGAGATTAAGTACTGCAAACTCCTTGCTTACATTATCATGAAATTTTTTATCTGGAGAGCCTGACGGCTTAGCCTCTGAATAATCTGCTCGAGCAAATTCAAAACCCTTAAAAAAATCTTGCCAAGTTTTATCTACCGAATTTGGGTCTTTTACAAACTGCGAAAACAGTTCTTCTATAGCGTTCACATCGCTGGTTCCTAAATATGAAAATTTATCCATTTTGTAAATTTATACAACCTTCAAATTTAACAAAATTAAACCTATAAACCCTATTTTTACCTTACATTTGTAATGATGATCCATCGAACAGTAAAATTTAGTGTTTTTCTAGTGTTTTTAATGCTTTTAGGGCATTTGAGTGCTCAAAACACAAACCAAGTTAAGGTAGATCAATTGATTGAAAAGAAAGCTGAATATCATAAGCTTACAAATGGAGAAATGGATGGATACAGGATAAAGATTCATTTTGGAGCAGATAAAGAAGCCGCAAGAAATATTAGAGCCAAATTTTCAGCTAAATTTTCGGAATATTCTACATACGAAGATTATCAGCAACCTTATTTTGTAGTTTTGGTAGGCGATTTTAAAACCAAGCTCGAGGCTTTTGAAGCTTTGAAAAAAATTCAAGTTGAATTTAATGCCTTTATTGTAAAAGGAAAAATTCGCGCAAAATTTTAAATGGAGAGGTCGTTTAAAGTTTATATAATTATTTTGTTATGTATATTTTTGCCTGCGACTTCGTTAATTTTTTCGCCGAATATGCCCGATTTCGACTTCAAAAATTGCCTGGTCTCGGCTAAAAATAAACTTTAACAATTCTAAAATATAAACTTTAAACAATCTTTTTTTTTATGGAAAACAAGGTAAAGGAATTCAACGATTACCGTGCAAAAATGAATGAGGTGATTCTCGGAAAAGACAATTTGGTAATAAAACGTTTATTTAATTTAGATACACAAACCTATAGCAAAGGTGCGCTCAATGTAAAAACAAAAGAAATGTTAGGGCTTGTTGCCAGCATGGTTTTACGTTGTGATGATTGCATTAAATACCATTTAGAAAAGTGTCATCAACAAGGTTGCACTACCGAAGAAGTGTACGAAATTTTTGCAGTTGCTAATATTGTTGGCGGAACAATTGTTATTCCTCATACAAGAAGAGGTGCTGAGTTTTGGGAAGAGCTAATGAAGGGTTAGTTTTTTAAACACAGAGACGCCAAGACACGGTAGAACAAAACAACATGATTCATTACTAAGATGCTCTAACCTCGTCTTAGTGGTCAAATAAATCTTGGTTATATAAAAAATCAGATCTCCAAAAACCTACTTCTAAATTTTGGTTCTATCATAGCGCAGTTAGTTGTTTTTCCATGCATTTTGTAACGACGCTTGGCAATGTAATCGTACACCAAATTTCTTATTGGCGGAGGAATAATTACAAACGCAACTAATAAAGGCCACAAACCCCTCATATATAAAGTTAAACGCAAAGCCGCACAGGATTTATTGTGTACAGAATAATTCTTTACTAGGATCATGGTATCACTATCATTTGGGATCTCAAAATATTCCAATATAGTTTTTCCGGTCTCACTTTTTAACGGCACAAAATTTAATTTTGGCCCACTTTCCTTTTCGTGCTTCAATAAATAATTTACGCTGTTATTACAAAGTATGCAATCACCATCTATCAGAAGAATTGGTTGTTTTTTTAAGATCTCGTTAATGTCTGTCATGATACTTGAAAAGGAAATGAAAATTAATGCTTAACGATCTTTTTAATGGTGGTAAAAGTTTTTCCATTCAATTGCTGAGTGACGCTTATGAAATAAATTCCCTCCTGAACATCAGCCATATTTAATTCGTAGCTATGCTTTCCCACTTTTTCGTATTTAATTTTCTCTCCCAACATGTTGATGAGTTCAATTTCTTTGATACTCATAAAACTTTGTGCACTTTCTATCATCATAACATCAGTTGCAGGATTTGGATATACACGAACAAGATTCTCACCCACAAAATTATCTTTCACACTCACATCAGGGGCTTTGGAAGAATAAAAAGAAACGCCTCCTCCCGAATTACCAATAAAAAGATCGGGCTTGCCATCTCCATTAATATCTTCGTACCAAGGCGTAGAATAAGTTGGTTCTAAAATTCCATTAGCCGTTGAATCTATCAACGTACAAGAGCTTGTTGAAACCGAAGGCACGTCCCATAAATAGATTTGCCCGGTGATACATCCTCCTAATAATTTTGTTTGCGAACCTTCATTGTAAAAATAAGGTGCGCCAAATCCGTCTAAGCCAAAAACAAAAAAATCTCCTTTTAAAGAAACGTTAGGAAAAGATCCACTTACTAAAGTAAATGAGGGTGCGCTGGGGGTTCCGTTGTTGCGATAGTAATACACCTTGCCATTTTTTGTTGCAACCATCAAATCTAATTTTCCATCTTTATCAAAATCGAATAGTTGCGGAATAGGATCGCTGGAAGGAAAACTGATAGAGAAAAAATTGAATTTGTAGATCGAAAAATTACAGGGGTTTCCCGCTCCTGCCGTGTTTTCGTACCAACTTAATGTATTTCCATTTGTAATCACAAAAAGATCTTGATCACCATCATTATCAATATCTCCCGGCGCCGGAATTGCAGAAATGATGGAGCCGCTTAATGCCGTAGAAAGGTTCGCATAATCTTTTGTGATCAACGAAAAAGATGGTTGTGCGGTTGTTCCAATGTTTCTATATAAGAAAAAACGTGGTCGGCGCGCGCCATTCAAATAAATTCCTCCGCCCCCAATAACGAGGTCTTTTTTTCCATCGCTATCATAATCCAGCAAAATTGGTCGCGACGCTTGCCCTGCTTCTATCATTTCATCCTGCAAAAAATTATTTTTTACAAATTGAAAGTTTACGGTGCCGGTACTGCTTGTATTTTTATACAACCAAACACTTGTAGCATTTTCACTTCCAAAAGCATTTGGGGCGCCTATCAGTTCTCTTACATTATCATTATCGGTATCTGCATAATAGGTACATGGAAAATTATTGAGTTTTAATTGGGTGGTAGAAGCCTTGTTTGGATAATTTGGGAATAGCTTAGTTGTATCCGTAATGATGGCATTAGTAATTGTTCCATCATTTTGACAATATTCTATCGTATTACATGAAATATCGCCTATAATAAGATCCTGATCTCCATCTCCATCTCTGTCAATACACATTAATGCCGCACCGGCGTGTTGAATTTTATTTTGATTTGCTGCAACAATGCTATCGTAAGCCGGGCGATTAGGACACTGTGCTAAATCTACCTGACAAGAACTCTCGCTTATTTTTCCCCAACATCCATCTACCAGATCAAAACGTAAACTATCAAGCGGTAAACCTTCTTCTACTCTTACATTTTTATGATACTCAATAAAAATTCCGTTTGCGCTAAAGGTGAGTATATCTATATCACCATCGTTGTCAATATCTGCAAGACCTGGCAAGCCTACAGGGCCCGAATAAATATTTGAAATAGAAGGTGCGCCTGTTGGATTATAATCGCTATAAAGAATTGAGTAGATCATTTGAAATTTCAAACCCGTTGATGCATTACCAATATTTTTCCAAACTTGAATACCTCCTGTAACCGAAACAAAAAGATCAGTCTTAGTATCTGCATTGTAATCGTACATCAATGCCCAATTATAAATGTGCGGAAATTTTGTAGTGAGATCGGGGCGGTATTTATATTTTGTTTGGCCCGGAGCACCGATATTTTCGAAACACTTAAAGGCACCTAACGACGAATTATTGAGTTTATCATAGATCACCAGATCATTTTTGCCATCATAATTAAAATCGCAATTTGAAAAAGTAGCCGCATTTATGCCGCCAGCCCAAGGCAGTTTTTGGCAATAATTGTTTTCGATCACCGAGATGGTGTCAATACCAATCATTAACTGAGCTTTACCAGTTAAGTGGGTCAACAATACCAGTAGCAAATAAAGTGTTCTCATCTATACAAATTTAGCTAAAATTGGGCAAGGTTTCACTACATTTACGTATTGGATAGCTAAAAGTTTGGTAAAGAACATTAAATATTTCTATTGCCTGTTTTTTGGATTTTTTTTATTGAAAAGAGCAGAATATTGAGCCATAAATACTGGTTTTAGAACTATTTGAGCCTTGATGAATTAGTTTATTAGAGAATTTGCGACAAATAAATACTTTGTTTTGATGTTATGCAAAATATTCACAATAATTTTTGCTATTTTTATTGCTTAGGAGTGTTTAAAAAATTCAAATATTTTTTAGCGGTTTTGTGGTTACTCACAAGTACGGAGTTTTATGCAACACATATTATTGGTGGCGAATTATATTATGATTATTTGGGATCAAATAATTATAAGATCACTTTGAAACTATTTAGAGATTGTGATGGCCAAACTGCAAATTTTGATGGGCTTGGTCTTAATGCCCCTCCTGCCTTTCTTCATATTTTTAATTCCTCCGGAGCATTGGTAAAACAATTAAATCTTGGAGCACCTTCTGTAACAAAAATAGCTGGAAGTATTCAAAATCCATGTATCTTTATCAACGCGCCATGTGTGGAGCAAGGTGTTTATGTAATTACAACTACGTTAAGTCCGCAAGTGGGGGGTTACAATTTGGTATATCAACGTTGTTGTAGAAATAATAATGTGGATAATTTATTGAACAGCGGTAATCAGGGATCCTCCTTTATTTCATTTATTCCAGGGCCTGAATTAGCCACTATTAATAACTCTCCGCGATTTACAAATTTTCCACCAATAGATATTTGTAATGGCCTTGATCTTACATTTAATCACGCAGCTACTGATGCTGACGGTGATGTTTTAATTTATTCATTTACTAAGCCACTTGATGGACTCGATGCATGTTGTCCCGGTATAGGAAGTTATACTAATAGCTGTGTTACTCCTAACGTGCTTTGCCCAACAACTTCATCTCCTCCGCCTTATCCTTTTGTAACTTATGCCGGAACATTTAATGAAAATTATCCTGTAGCTGCAAACCCTTCATTAACTATTAACTCTTCGACTGGTTTATTACAAGGAAAACCAAATTTAGTTGGCACATATGCGGTTGGAGTTTGTGTTGAAGAGTGGCGAAATGGTAACTTACTAAGTAAGCATTACCGCGATTTTCAGTTTGCCGTTAGAGTGTGTACCGTTTCGGTAGTTGCGGCAATTGCCGAGCAAAGTCAAAATTGTATTGGGCAAACTATTACCTTTACAAACACCAGTGTTAATCAATCTGCAAATCCCAATTATTTTTGGGATTTTGGAGATCTTAATATTTTGGGTGACACTTCCCTTGTAAATAGCCCAAGCTATACTTACCAAGATACCGGAATTTATTACGCAACACTTACTGTAAATAGAGGAGGACTTTGTACAGATACCGTTAAAAAAACAATATATGTTTATCCCATTCTCAACATCAACTTTACAAAACCAAATACTTATTGTGTAAAATCAAACTCAGTTAATTTTTCTACGTCCGGTGTTTTTCTATCTAATAGCACAATTTATAATTGGAGCTTTCCTTCAGCAAGTCCGCCTACATCAACTTTGCAAAATCCCACAGGAATTCAATTTACAAGCTCGGGTTTGTTTTCGGTAACTTTAATTGCCAAACAATTTGCTTGTAAAGATACCTTTGTTGATTCTATTCGAATTTTGAATAGACCCATTGCCAAGATCAATAATTTTCCTACTCAATTATGCGATCCTGGAAAAATATCTTTCAGCAATGGAAGCATTAGCGAATATCCCTCAAGTTATTGGTGGAATACAAGTGATGGAGTTTGGTATTCTAATTACGAACCTACACATACATTTTCTCCTGCCGGAATTTACAGTATTTCATTAACCATGTACCGAGGAGCGCCTTGCCCTGATACCAGTTTAGCAACTTTTAAAACCATAACAATAAATCCTTTGCCAATTCCTGGATTTGCTGCTACGCCATCTGTAACCAGCATTTTTGAGCCCGAAATAAACGTTCAAAACACAGGAGAAGGAGGAATAACCAATTGCTCTTACGATTTTGGAGATGGCACTAGTTCTAATTTCTTAAATGATATTCATAGTTATACCTTACCAGGCAAATACAAAATTGTTCAAACTGTAAGTAATGTTTTTAATTGCGTGGCAATTACCGAAAAAGAAATTAGAATTTTACCAGAGTTCCGTTTTTGGGTACCTTCTGCATTTACACCTGATGAAAATAATTTGAATGAAACATTTATGCCTGTAACAATTGGTGTGCGAAATTATAAATTTACTGTGTTTGATAAATGGGGGCACGTATTATTTGAAACCAACGAACCAAATAAAGGCTGGGACGGAAAAAGCAAAGGCAAAACCTGTAAGCAAGACGTGTACATTTGGAAAGTGCAGTATTTTAATGATGTAAGCGAGAAGAATGAGGCCAAAACAGGCCACTTTTCTCTTTTGAACGATTCAGGAGAGTTCTAACATTTACTCTTTCAAAAAGCCCCTTTACTAAGTCAATTTGTTAAAACCGCTGACTTTTAACGTTTTACGCAAAATTCACAAAAAATTTCGCTATTTTTATTAGTTAAGAGTGGTAAAAAACTTGAAATATTTTTTAGTGACTTTGGCGCTGTTAATTTGCGCTGAGTCTCACGCAACCCACATTGTGGGTGGAGAATTGTATTATGATTTTTTAGGCGCTAACAAATATCGTATCACACTCAAACTTTATCGCGATTGTTTAAATGGACAGCCCAATTTTGGAGGCCTTGGTGAAGGTGATGCTATTTTAAATGTTACCAATTACAACAAGGATGTTATTTTCCAATTTATTTTAGGTGCGCCTGTTGTAACAAAAGTTCCTGCCAATACAAATAATCCTTGCATGAAATCGCCTAATGGCGTTTGCGTTGAAGAAGGTGTGTATACAAAAACAATTACGCTTCCTCCATTAACCGGTGGGTATTTTTTGATCTACGCAACATGTTGCCGTAATGGAAGTGTTTTAAATTTGATAGCGCCAAGCGGCCAAGGCTCAACTTACAAATCCTATATTCCGGGGCCAGAAAAAGCACCGTTTAATAGTTCGCCACATTTTAATAGTTATCCATCTTTATATGTTTGCCAAGGTAAACCCATTAATTTTAACCATACTGCTTTTGATCCCGAAGGCGATTCGCTTGCATATTCGTTAATTCCTGCTTATAATGGTTTAAATAGCGATTCATTGGTGCAATATAAAGTTCCTTTTAGCGGTTCTTTTCCTATAACATCAAATCCGTCCTTGTTCATTAATCCAAATAGCGGAAATATTTCTGGCACTCCAACCATGATTGGTCAGTTTGTGGTTTGTATTCAAGTGAAAGAATATCGCAACGGAAAATTATTGAGCCGGCATTACCGAGATTTTCAGTACAATGTGATATCGTGTAATATTTTGGTAGATGCGGGCTTTGCCAATCAGCCAACTAAATGCATGGGCAATAGCATTACATTTCAAAATCAAAGTTATAGTAATTTTGGAATGACCTATCTATGGAACTTTGGCGTTCCAACTACGGGCGCTGATACATCAAACGTTTTAAGTCCTACGTATCTGTTTCAAGACTCAGGAAAATATTTGGTAACCCTTTTTGTAAACCCCGGATTACCTTGCGCAGATAGCATCAAAAAATTCGTTTATGTGTATCCGCAGTTCAAACCGCAGTTTGTAGTTCCTCCAAATCCATCGTGTTTAAAAACAAATACACTTACGTATAATATCACCGGAACAATGCAACCCACTGCAACATTTACGTCTTATTTTGGAAGTGGTGCCATTCCAAGTGTATCTAATTTAAAAACAAATACGGTAGTGTATAATTCGCCGGGTGTGTATCCAATAAAAATTTATGGTAAACAATTTGTTTGTACCGATTCGTTAATAGATAGCATGGTTATCATTGGAAGACCAACGGCGCAAGTAGATAATTTACCTGCAACAGTTTGTGATCCGGGATCGTTGAAATTTTTGAATTCAAGCACCAGTGAATATCCTTGTAATTATGTTTGGACGGTAAGTAATGGACAAACTTATTACGAAGCGCAACCTACACATTCGTTCTCACCACCCGGAACGCATTCGGTATTGCTAACCATTTACAGAGGCGGTGCTTGCCCTGATACAATTCTTTCGCCGGTGTATGAAGTAACCGTATTTCCAAGCCCCAAAGCCGATTTTGTGGCAACACCAAGTATCACTAGTATTTTTGATCCCGAAATTTCATTTGAAAGTTCGGCCATGGGAGGAATTGTGTATATGAATTATGATTTTGGTGATGGTACACTTTCTCCATACTTAAATGATAAACATAAGTATTTGCATCCGGGCGTTTACAGAGTTAGTCAAACCGTAATAAATAATTTTGATTGCGAGGATATAGTTTATAAAGACGTGATCATTGAAGCAGAATTTCGCTTTTGGGTGCCGAATGCGTTTACGCCAAGTCAAGATGGATTGAACGATGTGTTTAAACCACTCACCATTGGCGTAACCGATTACAAGATGGATGTTTTTAGCCGCGACGGACAAAAATTATTTACAACTTATAGCCTCGATAAAGGTTGGGATGGTTATTTTAAAGGCGAACCTTGCAAACAAGATGTGTACATTTGGAAAGCAAGTTATACCAACGAGGTTACAAAAAAATATGTAGCCGAAACAGGGCATGTGGCTTTGTTTAATCAGCAATAGGTTTAAAGGTGAATAATAAGATTGGCGATTATTTGGAAGTTGCCACTTAAGGGCGGAATCGGTCATCGTTGCGAGCAGAAATTTTTGTTGTTACGCGTTTTTTATTTTGATCTATAATTATGGCTTCCCATAAAAGTTGCCATTTATTAAGTTAATGATGCCAGTTATTAATTTTGTTGATAAAAGCGATAAAAATTATACACCTTCAAATAGAATGAACCCAAACAATGTTTTCTTGTAAGCAACTATTAAGATTTTAAATTAAGTTTAAGAATTAATTTTTTTATGAAAAAACTATTACAAATTGGTAGCACTTTTCTATTGGCATTAAGCTGTTACTCACAAAACAGCAGTTCTGCTAATTCATCACATAGTCCAATCATCTCATCTGTGTTCACCAAAATTTCTGGGTCAATGAATGTGTATGGTGCTTATATTAGTAACGCAAAACCCCTGCAATACAATCGTTATGTAAACGCTTTTTCTTTTATTCAAAGAAAAAGCCAAACCTATATTACAAACCCAACTTTAAGCAGCTATGCTCAATCAGGAGCAGTAGTTATGTATATTGGAAAAAACGATGGCTCAAGCTGGGACAGCACACTCATTTATTCGCATAATAATAACTGGGGACGTTACCCAACGGGTGGTCTTTATGTTCCTCTTAATGCTACTAGTGTGTCTCAGGCTTATGCTGTTGGCTCAGGGGCATGCTCCTCGAGTGGCGGTCTTTGGGTTGGTAGTTGGCGCGCAAGTAAATTGGTTGGTTCAGTCGGTACAAATTCGGTTGGATCGGATATGCAATTCTTTGCTAATACAGGAAGTTATAGTTCTGCAACATCTCCAGCAATGACCAAACATCATAGCCCTAGCTAATCGTTCTCATCAACAGACGATGGCGCTGTTCGAGTGGTTGGTCTTTTAAATACAGATCCAAATGCTTCTACGTTTAATGCGTCGATTTTTCGTGGCGCTCATATCTCAAAAGGTGTATTCATTGCGGGTAACATGGTTTGGATATCAGATAGTATTGTTCCTCAATTTATCCAAAGAACTGATGGTACCAATCAAGTAAGCACACATAATGTTTACATGGCATGGAATGATCAAGGAAATATTGGTTATGTGATGATGATTGGGGCTAGATCAGGCGCCGCATTAAGAAATAAAAGTTGGCAACCTATTATTTACAAAACAACCAATGGTGGGAACAGTTGGACATCAGTTCTGGGTATCGATTTCAACGATTCAACCAATTTGTATGATAAATTGTTAAACTCAATGCGTGGCGTTAACAACACAAGTATTACCGCACCGTTTTTTAAAACAGATGAAGGTATTGATCTTGTTGTGGACAATAGTGGCAAACTTCATATTGTTGGCATGGCAGTTGGTTGCTCTAGCGCCCACCAAGACTCATTAGAATCTTCTTGGCAATATACAGTGAATACTCAGCCTGTTAGTGAAAAATACCCCCTGCTGAATCAGCTCACTCCCTTCAATAATCCGGCAATGATCTCTTTTGTTTCGGTAAAGGTTTTTAATTCTTTTTCTAACTGAACAATATCTTTATTGTCTTTTTTTGCAGCATCAACTTTTGTTTTAAAGTCGGCTTCTTTTTTGGTCCATACCGCCAACAGATCTTTCAATCCTTTTATCGCACCAGATTTTGTAAAGCGTCCTCCCTCTTGGGCAACGGCCTCAAAATCGCGAGCTGCGGTAAGCGCGCCTGAATATCCTTCGCTACGTTTTGCGATCTTAATATAATTACTCATGAAGGTTATCAATTCAAAGCCTCCAAAATTTTTCATGTTCGAGTGAAAAAATACAATGTCGTTCTCAGAACCATGATTACCGTACAAACCGGATAAGGTATAAAGAACAGCTTTGCCCGGTTCATTTTCAAACGGCTTTGCCTTTTGAAGCGCTAATTTAGGATCCTTTTTTACATAATAATCTAATCCTTCCGAAACAATAGCGTAGGATGACTCCATCAGTGCTTTTTCATTCAAAGCATTTAGTTCAGGATCGCTTGCATAATGTGTATTCAAAAACTCCAGCGCTTCTGCGCGCATAGTTGTTTTTTTATCCATTTGAAAGATCTTTACCATTAATGGCTTTAGGTCGGTCTCTTTTTCTTTTGCAACTGTATTTAAAAAACCAATAGATGCTTGACGGAGGCGATGAAATTTATCATTTTCGGCAGCCCATTTAATAGTGCTATACGATACATCATTTTTCATTTCCTTATTCAATTCTTTTAAAGCTTCAATTCTATCGCCATACAAAGGCGCATTCTTATATTGGAACACATATTCCTCTAATGATTTTTTGTAAGTGATCTCGGCTAATAACTGACGCTCCGCATCAAAATTTACCAATTGTGGTTTGCCACTTGTTTTGAATTTAAATGTTTGCTTTGCTTCGGTTACATTAATATGATGCCGAGTTACTTTTCCATTCTCGTAAACATCTATTTCCAATGGCAATTCGTATAAAGGCACGTTTTTAAAATTTTGTTTTTGCTCAATGGTTAGTTCCACCATGTTGTCGGTGCTATTGAAATTATTTGTTACTTCAATTACCGGATGACCTTTTGCCAAAAACCATTGGTTAAAGAACCAATTCATATCTCTACCTGTTACTTCCTCAAAAGCCAAACGTAGATCATGGATCTCAGCAGTTTTGAATTTACGATTTTCTAAATACTTTTTCAAAGAGGCAAAAAATGCGTCATCACCAACCGCTTTGCGTAACATGTGTAATACTTGTCCGCCTTTATTATAACTAAAACCATCAAACATATCTTCACGGTTCTCGTAATTGTACCGAATAAGGTTTACTTGTTTGTTAGAAGCCATATATCCGCCACGGCTTTGCGCGTGATGTTGATCTGCTGCATCCCTTCCAAATTTAAATTCCGACCAAAGGTATTCGCCGTAGGTTGCAAAACTTTCGTTAAGAGGCAAATTACTCCAACTCTCTGTTGTAACTAGATCGCCAAACCACTGATGGAACAATTCGTGCGAAATAATATCCTCTCCTTTGTTACCATCCACTATTTCTCGGGTAGTAGCGTAAACGGCAAAATCTCCGTGTAAGGTAGCACTTGTATTTTCCATGGCACCGCTTACATAATCGCGAACAACAATTTGCGCGTACTTTGGCCAAGCGTAATCCACTCCAAGTTTAGTTGAGAAAAAATCAATCATCTCTTTTGTATTTCCAAAAATCGCTTTGGCGTGCTCGTAATAAGATGCTTCCACATAATAACTTATTTCTTTGCCCTTCCAAGGTTCGTCGGTAAATTTTTTGAATTCGCCAACGCCCATCATTGCAAGATAGGGCGAATGCGGAAGATCGAGTTTCCAATGATCGGTGTGCGTTGCATCGGCATTCTTTTTTGTAGCAACCATTATACCGTTTGAAAGTGTGATCATTTTATCAGGCGCAGTGATGAAGATCTCCTGTGTCATTTTTTGACTAGGACTATCGATGGTAGGAAACCAAGCAGAGTTAGATTGCGTTTCTCCTTGCGTCCATATTTGTGGCATTTTATAAGGGTTAGTTGCTTTTGGATTAATGAAGTACAAACCTTTATCACTGCTAATTGCATTACTTCCACCCTCTTTTAATTCGTTAGGCTTAGAAATGTATTCGATTTGAACTTGGAAATTTTCGTTCCATTTAAATTCGCGGCCAAGATCAATTTTTATAGAATCGTTTTCGTATTTAAAAGTTGACGATGCATCAACAAGTTTCTCAACTAATTTTTTACCCGGCTTTCCTTTCACCACTTCTGAAACTTCGCTTGTAGTCAATTGAAATAATTTTACCGATTTGATATCCATGCCACGCGCGTTCAAATAACACATGCGTGTAGGATAAAAATGCGGTTTCAAATTAATAGTTGCTTTTCCAATAAGGTATGCATTAGCCCAATCAAAACTCACTTCCAATTTTGTATGAATAAGATCGCATACAATTGGATTTGATGCTCTGTAGTTTTCTTTTTTGGGTGGAGTATTTACTTCCTTTTTAGAAGTATCGCTTTCTTCGGTAACAGCTTTTTGAGCGAATAAATTAGAAGAGCAGATCAATGCTACAAGGCCTAACTGAAGAAACTTTGGGATAAAAAGAGATTTCATTATTTTGATTTTAACACAAAAATGTGATTAATTTACTGGAAACCAAAATAATAAAGGACTAAATACGCCATTGGCTAAAAACAAGGATAAATAGTGAGTTTTAGGGTGTGAAAACGGAGTTCAAAACCTATAAAGCTCCAAAATTAAATGAAAGTCCACCCTGATACAAAGTACGCCCTACCCCGCACTCACCATATATACCAACCCTTCCTAATACCAAACATCTTAAACCAATTGTTGCTTCTACGCCAATTGGCAATTTATCTTTGGTTGGATAATAATCTCCGTCGTACCAATGTTTTGAAACTCGTAATCCTGCACCAACTCCTACATAAGGATCAATAATTCTATCTTTTAAAATATGATAATTTGCACGAAGGTTAACGTTCACTATTTTTTCGACTATCTGATAAGACTCCATCACATTATTTCGTTGGTACTGCCGATCAAAATAAAGATAACTTCTGTTCACGCTTATTCCAAATCCCCAATGCTGCATTGCCAATTCTCCTTTTAGGTGTTGGCCATAAACAGATACAATGTTTGTAATTGTGCTTGTTTCAGCCGACTCATTTTTATTAAAAGGATATAATGCTAAGAAAACCGGTGATCCAATTCCAATAGAAAGTAATTTGGATTCTGAATTCCATGAACCCTTGTGTTTCCGTTTTTTTTCATCAGATGATTGCCCATTTACTTTGAGGCAAATAAGGGTTACTACGATTGCAAAAAACATGGCGCGTTTGGAAAGAACCATTAGATCAAATATAAAACAAATTGCGGTGGATCAAATTTTTTCTCGTTTTCTTACCACATAACGCGATACAAAAATACTTATTTCGTAAAGCAAATACATAGGAATAGCCACTACCATTTGTGAGGCAATGTCGGGACTTGGCGTTATAACAGCGGCAGCAATTAAAATAACGATAACTGCATGTTTGCGGTATTTGCCCATGAACTCGGGACTGAGCAAAGTTAATTTAGTAAGGAAATAAACTAATACAGGCATTTCAAAAATAATTCCTGATACTAATGTCATGGTAGAGATGAGTGAAACATAATCGTCGAATGTATTATTAGTTTGTACAATTCCGCTAGATGAAACTTGATAGCTTACCAAGAAATTATAACTCATAGGGAAAAGCAAAAAATATCCGAAACAGATACCAATTAAAAATAAAATGGAAGCGATAAATGCAAATACTTTAACGGGGCCAAGTTCCTTATCTTTTAAAGCGGGCCTTACAAATTTCCATAATTCCCAAAGTACAACAGGAAAAGCAAGGATCAATCCAACAAGGAAAGAGATCCACATATGATTAAAAAATTGTTCGGAAGCACCTAAGGTTTGAAGATGCGGATTTGTTACTTTGATGCACATAACATCGCCCATGCCCATTTTATAACCTAATGAACAAAGTGTGCGATAAGAAATAAAATTTTGATCTAGTGGTCCAAAAATAACGGTATCAAAAACAAAATCGTTTAAACAAAAAGCAGCAATGGCAAAGATCATAATAACAGCAGCACTGCGCACCAAATGCCAACGAAGGGCCTCAAGGTGTTGCAAAAAGGTCATTTCTTTGCCTTCTTCTTTTGTTTCTTTATCTTGATCGGATGCTGCCATATAAAAAGCCTTAGAGCGTGTTTAAACAAGCTCTGCAAATTTACACAATAGGTCGGCTTTATCAAATATAATGAATGCCTATATTTACAGAGTGTTAAAGACCATTTATGCCATTCCGGGCCTTGGTACTACGGGAAAACTGTTTGAATACATGCGAATAGCTAATTGCGAAGTAAAAATACTGCAATGGCCCCAACCGGAAAGTGGCATGGCCTTAGAGCACTACGCGCAATTATTCGTGCAACAAATTGACACTTCAAAACCATTTAGTTTATTGGGAGTTTCTTTTGGAGGGATGATATGCAGCGAATTATCGCATGTTGTTAATGCCGAAAAGGTGATATTGATCTCGAGTTGTAAAAACAAGATGGAATTACCCTTCATCGTCCGTTTTCAAAAATACATTCCTTTATATAAATGGTTCTCTGAAAATTTACTTCGCCAATTTGCTTTTAATTCGCGCTGGATACTTGGCTTTGAAAAAGAGTATAAAGATGTGTTTAGTGAAATGATAAACTCGATGCCAAAAAACTATATAAGCCTTTCAATTGGCATGATCGTAAATTGGGCCAATACAAAAACACCAAAAAATTGCATACATATACAAGGTAAAAAAGACCATTTACTTTTGTATCGAAATGTAAAAGCAGATCACAGCATTGAGAACGGTGGGCATGCGATGATCGTTTATCAGGCAAAAGAGATCAATGGGTTGTTGAGTGGGTTGATGGGCTAGCAGCCTCATCCGCTATGCTTCTCCAAGGAGAAGGGATTGCTTTTCGTAAAAAAAATTATTTCACAGAAACTCACCACTTGCCGCCAGAGCCACCGCCGCCGAAACTTCCGCCACCGAAGCCGCCAAAGCCGCCACCTGAAGAACTGCTACTTCCGCCAAAGCTGCTACCTCGATACATGCTACCGGAATATCCTCTGCCGGAATAATTACCTTTATTTCCTTTGCCGGAAATGTACCAAGCGAAAATAAGAAACAGTATTGCGAGGAGTAATTTATATTTTTCGAAAAAATTCTTTACGCGATCAACTTTAATATCGTACTCACCTTTCGACGCTTTTTCTAAAGCATCAATGGCTGCAACAATAGCTCCATAATAATCGCCGTTCTTTAGATGAGGTGTCATTTCGTTTTCACGAATTGATTTTGTTGCAAGATCAGGGATGGCACCTTCTAGTCCATAACCAACAGCAATAAAAAGATCGCGTTGACCTTCGCCGCCTGTTGGTTTAATTAAAATAACAATACCGTTATTGAATTTTTCGGTTCCTACGCCCCATTTGTTTCCAATACCAAACGCAAATTGCGAAGCGTCCATACCTTTAAGGTCATCTACAATAACAATACAGATCTGATTTGATGTACTATGATAAAACTCTTCGAGGCGTTGTTCTATTTGCAATGCATCTGATTGCGTAATAAAATTTGTTCCACTTAAATCGTTATACAACTTGGGCGGATCGGGTCTTTCGGGTACTTGTGAAAAAACAGAGAATGCAAGAAATAAAAGTAATGTGGATATGAATAAACGCAATTTCAATTTAATAAGAGATGTCGTTTTTTAATTCGTTCTTATCTCCTTCGGCTAAAGGAAAATATTTTTTTAATTGCTCTCCGCTCATGAGAATACATTTTTCAAGTCCATCGATGGTTTTTCCTTCTTTGAAATTTGTGATGGCAGTATCTTTTACTTCATCCCAAAAATTAGCAGGCACAATTTTATTAATACCTTCATCGCCCCACACAGCAAATTGTTTTTGTTTTAAATTCACATAAAACAAAATGCCATTTCGCAATTCGGTTTCATGCATTTTTAATTTCTCGAAAATCTGTTTGGCTCTGTCGAGTGCCGAATCTACTTTATTGGCATCAAAATGCACACGTATCTCGCCCGAAGTTTGTTGCTCGGCTGTTTGAATAGCTTTTATCAAACGTTCTTCGTTGGGCTTAGATAATGGTTTCTTTTTAAAAAGCATAATAGAAATTAAAACTCAACCTTAGGCGCTTTTTCGGCACCGGCTTCAGCTGCAAAGTATGTAGCCTCTTTATAACCCCAAGCAAATAAACTTCCGGGTATTTTTTTAATAGACGCGTTAAAATCCTTTACGGCCTCATTATAACTTTGGCGTTCAACCGAAATTCGATTTTCGCATCCTTCTAATTCAACACGAAGATCGGCGAAAGCCTGGTTGGCTTTTAATTCAGGGTAATTCTCACTTACCATTAATAAACGAGAGATGGCAGATGATAGTTCGCCTTGCGCTTGTTTAAATTGTGCCATGTTATTCTCGTTCAAATTAGTTGGATCGATAGTTATTTGAGTTGCTTTTGCGCGAGCTGTAACAATTCCTTCTAAAGTTTCCTTTTCAAAGTTTGCTTGGCCTTTTACAGTAGCTACAATATTTGGAATAAGATCAATACGACGTTGATATTGACTCTCTACTTGTTGCCATTGTTTTTTCACTTCTTCGTTCTTATCAACAAACGAATTACGCTTGTTGCATCCGTACATTAAAAAAATAGCGATAAATAATCCTATGCTTCCGATGATAATGGCTCTTTTCATTTTGTGTGTTTTAATTTTTTGTAAAGGTAGTTAAATAAACAAAGAGGGTTCGTCAATAAATGTTAAGAAACTTATAATCAACATGTTAATTGATTAAAAATGATCTTAAAATCATTATGATACAAGCCTTATATAATATCCTGTAAGTTCCATTTTAAAAAAAGATTACGAAAACATTCTTTAAGCGCTGCGTGACCAAAAAAATTTAGAATTTCACACCTATCACGCAAACGTCATCGATCTGTTCCAAATCGCCTTTCCACACATTGAATTCATCTGCCATTAATTTACTTTGTTCATCAACCGGTTTGCCTGAGAGAGAAAGTAATAATTCGTTGAAGCGTTTGTATAGGAATTTTTTTCCTTTTGGTCCACCAAATTGATCGGGATAACCATCGGTATATATATAAAAGAAATCGGAAGGCTTAAAGTCGAAAGTGAATAGTGTAAAGCTCTTTTGTATTTCGCCTTTTCCAACCGGCATGCGATCGCATCCCAATTCGATTAATTTTCCATCTCTTACAACTACCGGCGCATTGTTGGCAGCGGCATACGTTACTTTTTTATTTGCTTTATCAACGCATATCAAAATGCCGTCGAACCCATCTTTTTGTCCTTCTTTACTAACGCTATCGATCAAACGTTCGCGTACATAATTAAAGATACTATGTGGCTCCAAAATATTTTTTTCTTTGATGGCCTCGCCTAAAAAACCAATACTCAATAAACTCATAAAAGCGCCTGGCACACCGTGTCCTGTGCTGTCGCAGGATGCCAAATAAAATTTATCATTTTTACTTGCTGCCCAATAAAAATCCCCACTCACAATATCTTTAGGCTTGAACAATACAAAATTATTCTCGAGGTGTGCATCAATAAAATCTTTGTGTGCCAATAAAGCCGACTGAATACGTTTTGCGTAATGAATAGAATCGAGGATCTCTTTTTGTTTCTCTTCTATCACTTCATTTTTGAGCTCTACTTCTTTTTTTTGCTGTTGGATGATCTCATTTTGTTTTTTAGACACGTTGAATCTTCTCAAGATGATGATAGAAAAAATAAGAGCCATTACCAAAGAAAATACTACAAAAGCCATTACAATATTCCTCTGCTTATCTTCCTGTTGGCGCTTCATAGTTTCAATAGCAAGTTCTTTTTCTCGCTCCGATTCCAGTTTTTCGAGTGCACGATTATTCTCCATCTCGTTGATGCGGGTGAGTTTCTCGAGGTTACTTACCGAATCTCTTACCACCAGAAATTTCAATTGGTAAAAATTGGCTTTGTCAATATTGTTCAGTTTTGTGTATAGCTGAAATAATGGTTGTGTTGTTAGAAGCAATAATTCGCTATGATCCTGAACAATGGCATAATGGTAAGCACTCAGCAAATAATGCTCAGCATTTCTGTTGTCATCCATTCCTAAATAAACCAGGCCTAATCTTCCATCGCTGTACTTAATCCCTTCTTCCGACTTACGGCGTTCATGAATTTTTTTTGAAAGAGTGATGAACTTTATGGCTTTATCATATTGTTTTACTTCCGTATAACAATCTCCAAGGTTTCCTGTAGTGATAGCCATTCCTGCAGAGTCTTTTACCTCACTGCTTAATTTATAAGCTTCCATTTGGTATTCGATACCTTTTTGCCAATCGCCTTGTTTAGCGCTAACGTCTCCCAAATTAACCAATGTGCGTCCGATTAATTTTTTATTACCTGTTCTTTTATGAAATTCCAAAGCCTTAAAGAAATACATCTTCGACTTCTCAGGACTATTCATGATGAAACAATGGATATATCCGATCTTATTTGCCGCATTCGCTGCAATCTCGTCGAGGCCATTATCTTCGGCCAATTTTAAAGCAGACTGAAAACATTCAAAAGCCCTAACGTTATTTCCTTGCTTAAAACGAATCATACCAGATTGCATCCATGCTTTGGCCGTACCCATTTTATAATTCAATTGCGAAGCAAGTGTTAATGCATCCGATGCATAACGCAAACCTGTTACAACGTCTGTTGAATCCTTTCCGCGTTTAGAATAGTAATTATTGGATATCTCGCAAAGCAATAATACTTTATTCGTATCACTTTTTATTTCGCCTAACTGCGCAATCAATCGCTCTGTATTACTTTGCGAGAATACCTTGTCGAAAGAACAAATGAAGAGACAAAAAGTTATTGTTAGGAATAAACGCATCTACGCTACTCTTAAACCGATCACGCACACATCATCAACCTGCTCTAGGTTGCCTTTCCACGATTCAAAATTAGTGCCAAGAGCTTCGGTTTGAGATTCGAACGACTGGCCAGATATATTTACTAAGAACTCATGAAGTTTCTTATACATTAGTTTCTTTCCTTTTGGTCCGCCAAATTGATCGGCATAACCGTCGGTAAATAAATAAAGGGTGTCGTTCTTTTGTAATTTAATGGTGTGCAATTTAAATTCTTCTTTCTTCTCGCCATAACCCACCGGCATGCGATCTGATTCTAATTCCTTTAATACGTTATCTGTAACAACAACAGGGCGGTTATTAGCAGCTGAGTAAGTGATCTCTTTAGTGTCTTTATTCACACAAAGTAATACACCGTCAAAACCATCTTTTTGTCCTTCTCTACTTATTGCATCAATTAGTTTCTGACGAACATAGTTGAATACTTCATTTGGTTTTAAAATATTTTTCTCGCCAATGGCCTCATTAAGAAAAGAAATGCTCAACAAACTCATGAACGCTCCAGGCACACCATGGCCTGTGCTATCGCAAACGGCTAAATAAAACAAATTATTCTTTTTATAAGCCCAATAAAAATCGCCACTCACAATATCTTTTGGTTTAAAATAAACGAAGTTATGAGAGAGGTGATCGTTTATAAAATCGCGATGCGCTAAAATGGTGGTTTGAATTCGTTTGGCATACATGATACTATCCAGTATCTCTTTACGACTTTGCTCAACCAATTCTTTTTGTTGTTGCAACACCACGTTCATTAGCTTTTGCTTTTTCAAATTTTTGAACGATACGTATGTGAACACGGCTACAAGAATCAAGATGCCTGCAATGAAATAAGAGAGTATGCGAGAATTTTGTAATGATTTTTTAGCGATCATTTTATCTTGTTGTAGTAATTTATTCTCTTTTTCGCGTGCATCGGAATCGTACTTGGTTTGTAATTCGTACAATTTGTTACGGCTCTCACCATTGTATATCGAATCTTTTAGCATGTTATACCTTTTGAAATACGCTAATGCTTGCTCGGCATTCCCTTTTTTCTCAAACAGTTTAAAGATCTGCAAACACACATCCTTTTGATTATCTATTGCTTTATCCTCTTCCGATATCTGTAAAGTTTTAAAATAATAATTCAATGCGGAGTTTAATTTATTTTTGCTAAAATCAATATTTCCTAAGGTCAAATAGGTTAAAGCCTGGCCATAACGAATATTGTATTTTTCCATTAAAGGCAAAGCTAATCGCGCATAATATGTAGCAGAGTCAAATTCACCTAAGCTATTATATGCTTCCCCTAATGTTGCGTATACAAATGCTGAGTAATTATCCTTGTTTGCATTTTCAAATATTTGTTTTGAGTACATCAATTGCTCAACAGCATCTTGGTATTTTGCTTGCTCCATGTAAATATTTGCAATACCTACTGCTGATGTAGCTTTGGCCAATTTGCTATTGGCAACTTCTCCCCATTGGTAAGAAAGTTTATAGAACTCTAGAGCTTTGTCGAAGTTATTCAATCCTAAATATGTATTTCCTATTGAATTACTGGTTGAGGACGCTTTTTTGGTGTCTTTTAATATTTCATAAAGTTTTAAGGCGGGTATAAAACATTCTAATGCAAAACCGTAAGTTCCTTTTGCGTTATGATATTCTCCAAGGCCTGTGAGTGCAAGCGCTTCTCCGCGTTTAAATCCAATTTTACGGGCAAGTTCCAAATTTAATTTGCCGTAATCTTCAACTTCGTTAGGATGTGCGTATTGTAGGTACTTTACTAAGTCGGCATACATGTTAACCTTTTGGGTATCAACCTTACACTTGTCAATACGTGTAAGCATAGAATCCTTGGTTCTGTCGTTTTGGGAAAACAGAAACAAACCACAGAATAGAGAGGCAATTATGAGTTTGTACCTTGACAAATGCAAAACAAATTTAGAACTTTAATCCGATAATACAAACGTCGTCGATTTGCTCCAAATTTCCCTTCCAGTCTTCAAAAATGCGGACCAATAATTCAGACTGTTTGCCGAGTGACAAGCCACTTATAGACTGAATGAACTCGTTTAGCTTTTTTGACATGAATTTCTTGCCTCTTGGGCCCCCAAACTGATCGGCGTAACCATCGGTGTATATATACAACCGATCACCCTTTTTCACGTTAACTGTATTTAATGAGAATTTATCTTGTCTTTCGCCATATCCAACCGGCATACGATCGCATTTTAACTCAGTCATTGCTTTATCTGAGATCAAAATTGGAGAATTTAATGCGGATGAATAACTAACCACGCCGGTAGTTTTATTAACGCATAATAAAGTTCCATCAAAACCATCCTTCTGACCTTCTTTACTAATATTAGTGATGAGTTTTTTACGCACGAAATTAAAAACTTCGTCGGGAGAGATAAGATTTTTTTCATTTATAGCCTCATTCAAATACGAAATATTCAATAAACTCATAAAAGCGCCCGGCACACCATGTCCGGTACTATCACACACGGCCAAGTAAACCATTTCATGATTTTCCAATTCGCCTTTTTCGTTTATAACTGATGCTACTTTTTTTGTGGCCCAATAAAAATCTCCACTAACAATATCTTTAGGTCTAAATAGAACAAAACTTTCTTTAAATGTTTCGTTGAACAATTGTGTTTCACTCATTAAAGCCAACTGGATTTTTTTGGCGTACTGAATACTATCAGTGATATCCTTATTCTTCGCTTCAATAATAGCTTTCTGGCTAAACACCTCGTCTGTACGTTCTTTAACTTTCTCTTCCAGGTTTTCGTAAAGCGCGGCATTATCGATAGCGATCGCAACCGAATTGGCTATATTCCTTAAAATATTGTGTTGATATTCTGAGAATGCATTTTTTGAGAAACTTTGAACAGTAATAACACCGATCTTTTTTTCTTTGGAGAACAACGGCATATATACAAGAGACTGTGGTGCGTCGCCGATAATGGGTTTTCCAAGATCTTTTATATATTTATTGTAATCATTCTGTACATCATTCATCAACATTTCCTGCTCCCTTTCAAAGCACCAAACGGCGAATCTGCTCTTATCATGCAAGAAAAATTCAAAGAATGGGATCTTCTCAGCACGCTCTATAAAGCCTGGAAATTGAAGGCTTTTTGTTTTATCGTTATACAAACCAATGCCAAAAGATTCTGCGCTCATAAGATTATTAATACTCTCATAAGCCATTGATACAATTGTTTCAACAGATAATGAAGCGGTGATCACCTTAGAGATCTGCGCTATAAGTTTTGTATCGTTGAAATTCTTTTCGAGTTGTTCTTTTTGCAGCGTTACTTCTTTTGTACGTTCAATAACGCGTTGTTCCATGTTCTCATAAAGTGATGCATTATCAATTGCAATAGCCACATAAACTGCAAGATTCTTTAGCATTTGAAGATCATTATCTTTATAAGCGTTTCGTTTAAAACTTTGAACTGTAATAACACCAAGACGTTTTTCATTAAGTATCAACGGCAAATAAAGAATTGATTCTACTTGTTGACCTTTTAAAGGTGGCTCATAATTAGATATATAATGTTTGATTTCCTTTAAAAAATTATTGATCATGATCTCGCGGTTGTTGAAGAAACAAACGTTAGTGAGACGATTCATATCATTCTTGTCATAAGCAAACGCATCAAATTTCTCGCCCCCTTCGATGTAAGCAGGAAAAACTATCTGTTCAGTTTCTTTATTGTACACACCAATACCAAAACCGGTAGCGTCCATCAAACTATTTACGTTGCTATATACTTTTTCAATGATCTCCGCAATAGAAAGTGTAGAGGTAATGTCTTTTCCAATCTGACTTAACAAACGCGTATTGTCGTTCGCTTTTTCGATCTCTTCTTTTTGTTTTACAACTTCTTTGGTACGTTCATTAACCTTTTCTTCTAGGTTTTGATATAGGTTTGCATTATCTAATGCTGTACCAACCGAAACTGCAATACCTTTTAAAATATTGTAATGATACTCAGTATATACATTCTTATCGAAACTTTGTACTGTTATAACTCCAACTGCTCTTTCTTTTGAGTAGAGTGGCAAATAAATAATAGAACTTGAATCTTTTCCTGAAACTGGCGCTTGTATGCCCTCAAAATAATTTACATACTCGATGGTGTAATCATTTATCACTAGGTCTTTCTGATCAATGAAACTAACAGAAGCCAATCTTTTTCTATCATCCGCTGCATATGAAAAATCATCCATCAATTGATCGTTCTCCACAAATCCCTTGAACTCCAATTTATTATTGTTTTCATTATAAATACCAATGCCAAAACAATCAGCCTTCATGATCTTGTTAACGTTTTGGTATACTTTAGAAATAATAGTTTCTACCGATAAAGAAGAGCTAATATCCTCGGCCATTTCACCAAGCAAACGTGTATTTTCGTAAGCAATCCTGATCTCTTCGGTTCGTTTCTCTACACGATCTTCCATGCTTTGATATAGATTCGCAGTTCCAATGGCACTTGCAATATAAATAGCAAGATTGCGTAATATATCTAGATGATATTCTTTGTAAGCATTGGTTTCAAAACTTTGAACAGATAGAACACCAATTACTTTATCCTTTGAAGTAAGTGGGATATAGATCACCGATTGAGGATTTTCGCCCGTAACAGGAGAATAACTAGTAGTGATGTGTTTTTTATGTTCAGTTATCCAATCATTTATAATGAATTCCTTTTCTTCCTTAAAACATTTTATGGCTATTCGTTCCATGTCCATCGTATACGAAAACGCAGGCAGTTTTTTTCCTCTTTCGATGATGCATGGATGGTAAAGATCATTTTCAGCCTCTCTGTAAATTCCTACACCAAAGGCAGCGGCATCCATTAATTTATTTACATGGTCATATACTTTGGTTATGATCCCTTCAATAGAAAGTGTACTTGAGATCTCTTTACCTATTTCGCTTAACAAACGCGTATTGGTATACGTACGTTCAACTTCCTCTTTTTGTTTTGTAACTTCCAGCGTACGCTCTTTCACTTTTTCCTCTAGAGTTTCATACAATGCCGCATTATCTAAGGCGATACCAATAGAAACAGTCAAATTCTGCAAAATATTTACCTGATATTCCGAATACGAATCCTTGTCTAAACTTTGAACTGTGATCACGCCAATAGCTTCGTTCTTGGAAATAAGCGGCAAGTAAATAACCGACATGTTATCATTTCCTATAATCGGTTGGCGTTCGAGCTTGATGTATTTAGAATGCTCATTTATGAAATCGTTGATGATGATATCTGTTTTTTGTTTAAAACAAATAGCACCTAGTCTGTTTTGATCGTTCACGTCAATAAAAAGAGGATCGAGCACCGTTTGATTTTCGCGGAAGCCATTGAAATCGATGGTTTGTTTTTTTGAATTAAAAATTCCTATTCCAAACGAATCGGCTTTCATTAATTGATGGATGTTCTTATATACCGATGCAATAATGGTTTCGATCGACAGCGATGAACTTAATTCTTTTGAGATCTCTCCAAGTAATCGAGTATCATTATAGTTCTTTTCAATTTCTTCCGTACGCTCTCGTACACGATCTTCTAAATTATTATAAAGTGAAACATTATCAATGGCGATTGCTACGTACACCGACAAACTTTTTAAGATCTGCAAATGATATTCCTTGTAAGCGTTCGCTTTAAAACTTTGTACGGTGATCACTCCTATCTTTTTATCACTTTGAGTGATGGGTACATAAATAATAGACTCCGGATTATCACCTTCTTTTGCTTGGTAATCCTGAACTTTATTGCTCCTAACAAATTCTTCGCTAAAATTATTGATGATATAATCATTTTGCGTTGAGTAACACCAAACAGCAGGTCTGTCAGAATCTTTCAAACTATACGTGTACGGCATCAATTGCTTTTTTCGTTCAATGGTTGCCGGAAAAACGATCTCATTAGATTTTTCACGAAATACGCCAATTCCAAAACACGTAGCATCCATCAGGGTGTTTAGGTTTGGGTACACTTTATTAATGATCTCTTGAATTGAAAATGTGTTAGAAATATCTTTTCCAATTTGGCTTAAGATCCTTGTATTCTCATATGTTTTTTCGATCTCCTCTTTTTGCAAAACAACCTCTGTTGTACGTTGTTTTACTTTTTCTTCCATGGTTTCGTAAAGCGAAGCATTATCAAACGCGATGGCTGTATAAGATGCCAAATTCTTAAGAATATCCACATGGTAATCTGTATATGCATTCTTTCGGAACGATTGAACAGTGATAGCGCCCAATACGCGATCGCCCAATGCAATTGGCACCATTACGGCAGATTGTGGTGTATCACCACCAACAAGTGTGGCCTCAGTAAGATATTTTTTGTAATCCAACATGAAATCATGCAGGATGAGTTCCTTCTTGTTCTTAATTACCCAAGCTGAAAAATTCCTGGTCGGATCTGCTGGTAACGATTTTCCTTGGTGGTCGCGTCTTAATTTTTCTATCTCGTACTTATACTCAATTGTATCTGTTTCTTTATGATAAACGCGAACTCCAAATGATTCTGCATCCATTAACTGGTAAATGTACTTATGTAATCGTTCAAATACATCTTCAAAATTTAAGGTGGATGTGATCTGCTGACCTATCTCACTTAATAATTTATTATTCTGGTAAGCAGTATTAATTTCGTTTGTTCTTTCGTTTACGCGTTCTTCTAAGCCGGCGTACAAATTGGCATTATCAATTGCAATTGCAACATACACCGCCATGTTACGCAAGATCTCCACATGATAACTGCTATATGCATTTTTTGAGAAACTCTGCACGGTGATAACCCCTAATGTTTTATCCTTTAGAGTTAGTGGTAAATAAATAATAGATTCAACCACCTTACCTTGCAACGGCGCCTGCACATATCCCACGTATTGTTCGATCTCGTTTTTAAAATCATTGATAACAATATCTTTAGATTCTCTAAAGCAAATAGATGTTAATCTATCTTTATCATCCGGATCATACGTTACAGTTTCAAAACGTTGATCGCCTTCTATGTATAAGGGATATTCTATCTTATGGGATTCGGAGCGGTACACGCCAATACCAAAACCCGCCGCATCCATTAGCGTATTTAAATTGGAATACACTTTTTTAATGATCTCATCCACCGAACGTGTGGAAGTGATATCATTGCCAATGGTTCCCAAAAGTTTTGTACTCTTAAAAGTGCTTTCTATCTCCTCTTTCTGCCTTGTAACTTCTAATGTTCTTTCTTTCACCTTCTCTTCCATCACCTCAAAACGATTGGCATTCTCAATAGCAATAGCCGTGTAAGTTGCCAACGATTTTAAAATATCTAAATGATAATCGGTGTAAGCATTGCGGTCGAAACTTTGCACCGAAACACAACCCAATACACGGTCGCCAACAATTACGGGATAAAAAATAAGGGAGTGTGGCATATCACCACTCACAACTCTGATGCGTCGAACATATTTGGAGTATTCCTTTTCGTTATCGTTTATGAAGATCTCCTTTTTATTAACTATACACCATACCGAATAGTTATCAATGTCTTCCATTGACACTTCCATGGCATCTTTTCTTAAACCTTTTTCGATTCCATACTTGTACTCAACAACATTTCGCTTTTGATTATACAAACGAACTCCAAAAAATCCGGCATCCATCGATTCGGATACGTATTGATGAAGCTTACCAAAGATCTCTTCAAAATTCAGCGACGAAGTGATCTGCTGCCCAAGTTCGCCTAAACGTTTATTGTTTTGATAAGCGGTCTTTATCTCTTCGGTGCGCTCCATAACACGCGCTTCCAAATTTGTATAAAGATTTGCGTTCTCAATTGCAATGGCTACATACACCGCCATGTTTTTTACCAATTGTACATGGTAATCGGTGTAGGCATGCGCTTTAAAACTTTGAACCGTTATAACACCTAAACGTTTATTATTGTGTGTTACCGGCAAATAAATAATAGACTCAGTATTCTCACCCGCAATTGGTTTCTGTTTAAGTTTACCAGTGTTTACTAGAAAGTTTCCAAAATCATTAACAACATAATCTTCCTGAGAAAAGTATGTTTTTATGGCTGGTCGCTCAGGATTTTTTTCAACGGAGTATGTATGTTGGGGTAGTTTTTTTCCCTTTTCTATTGAGCCCGGAAAAATCATTTCTCTTTTCGCTTCATCATAGATGCCTATACCAAGAACGGAAGCATCCATGAGCGTGTTTAAATTGGCGTAAACCTTATCAATAATATCATTCACCGATAAAGTTGAAGTGATATCATTTCCAATTGTGCCTAATAATTTTGTGCTTTTGTAAGTACGCTCTATTTCTTCTTTTTGTTTTACAACCTCTAATGTACGCTCTGCTACTTTCTCTTCCATTGATTCAAAGAGATTAGCATTCTCCATGGCAATAGCCGTGTATGTAGCGAGTGTTTTTAAAATATCAAGATGATAATCGGTATAAGCATGTTTGGTAAAACTTTGAACACTTATGCAACCAAGTACTTTTTCGCCCATTAATATTGGGTAAAAGATCATAGAGTGTGGCATATCGCCGCTTACTATGCTTATTTGTTTTGTGTATTTTTTATACTCTACGGTAAGGTCATTAATGAAGATCTCTTTTTTGGTAGACACACAGATCACAGAATAACTACCTGTATCAGACATTGGCGATTCAGTGATCTCCTTTAGTCGTAAACCTCTTTCAATGCCATATTTATATTCGATCACATTTTTTTGGTGATTCAATAAATCTACTCCAAAAAAACCAGAATCCATTAAATTGGAAACGCACTTGTACAACTTATTGAATATTTCCTCGAAATTCAACGTAGAAGTGATCTGTTGTCCTAGCTCACTGAGGAGTTTATTATTTTGATAAGCCCGTTCAACTTCTTCTTTCTTTAAAACTGCTTCGGCTGTACGTTCGGCTATTTTTTTGTCCTGCTCCTCATACAAACTTGCATTATCTAAAGCAATAGCGGTATAAGAAGCAAGATTGCGCAATACATTTACCTGATATGGACTATACGCATTTGTGCGGAAACTTTGAACGGTTATTACGCCAACTGTTTTTCCTTTTAAGAACAATGGCAAATAAATAATGGATAATGCCTTTTTTCCGAATGTTGGAACTGCCGATCCTTTAAAATATTTATCTATTTCCTTATCAAAATCGTTTATGATCACTTCTTTTCCGCCTTCAAAACACATCACCGATAATTTTTCCTTATCGGTTATATCATATTTAATATCATTGAATTTTTCTCCGCCTTCAATGAATAAAGGGAAAATGATCTGCTCCTTATCCTCTTTAAATAACCCAATCCCAAATCCGGCAGCATCCATTAAACGGTTCACTTGCCCGTATACTGTATCTACAATATCAACAACGTTCAATTGCGAAATGATCTTTTGACCAATTTCGCCCATCAATACAAGGTTGTTTGAATAGTTCTCTAATTCTTTAGCGCGTTCTTCTAAAATAGTGCGCTCTGTTTGAGATTGCAGAACTCTATTTTGCAATTCAAAACTTTTTGATAGCTGCGCGCTCTTATGATTACGCACATCTTCTTTTGCTTTATGATAGATCTTATAGTAATGAAGCGCTTCGTTTGTTTCTTCTAATTTTTCGTAGAGTTCGGCCAATTTTTCACTCGATTGATAAATTCCCTCTTTGGAACTTACTTGTGTTGAGATATCATACGCCTGCTTAAGGAATTTAACTGCATTATCAAGATCGTTCTTCTTTACATATAAATTACCAATGTCATTAAGTGTAACCGCTTCTCCAAATTTAAATCCAATCTCTTTTCGTATCTCTAAACACTTATTAAAGTAATGATCTGCCTTCTCATACTCTTTAAGTGCTGTGTATGTATTTCCCAAACCATTTAAGGCATAGGCTTCTGCTTGTTTACTTTGAAGGTCTTGAGAAAGTATAAAGCATTTGGTGTAATATTCCAAAGCCTTTACATAATCTTTTAATTTAAGATACGTTTCTGCGATACTATCCAGAACGCTGATCAAACTTTCTCGTGTATTACTATCAGAACTTATTTTTGCACTTTGCAAAAGGGGTTCGAGCGCTTTATCAAATTGTTCAATAGCACAATAAACAGCACCTATTCCATTCAACGCACTAGCTATTCCTTGTTCATTCTTTATTTCGGTATTAATATCTAAACTGGTTTTATAATACCTCATGGCGGTATCATAATCGGAAAGAAAATAAAAGTTGGTACCTAAATTAACGTATACAGTAGCCTCATTTATCTTATCGTTAAGTGCTTTAAAAAGTGCAATTGCCTCAAAACAATATTGAGCGCCCTTTTCATTTTCAGCCATCCAAATATAGAGAGTGCCTAATGTTTTTTTTGCTTGCGCTACTCCAACCGAGTAATTTATTTCCGTAGCTTTTTCTAAAGCAAGAGTGGCAAGCTCCATGGCCTTATCATCGTTCTTGCCCTTAACGTTCCACGCTTCTTTATTAAGGGCATCGATCTCGTGAAGTGTATTATTACCTACGGTTGTTTGCATTTGAAATTACAAGGTAATAAAATTTTTGCAGAATTTTTAATTCCAATTCAATCTATCTAATTGATTTTCAATTGTTTCTAAACTCAATTATTCGATTACATATCATACTCGAATTCCAATGATCAAAATATCATCTACTTGTTCGAGTGCATTTTTCCATTCGTTGAATTTTTGTTCGATAATGATCATCTGCTTTGGCAGAAGTAATTCGCGAATTGACACAACTGTTTCTTGAAGTTGCTTGTATTTAAATTTCTTGCCTTTCATTCCTCCGAACTGATCTGCATATCCGTCTGTGAACATATATATCAGATCTCCTTTTTGCAATTTAAGATGATGCGTTTTAAAAGGAACGGGTGCATCTGTTTTACCAACAGACTGCTTTGTTGGTTTAAGCTCCAAAAACTCGGAAGAAGTATCTTGTGTTTTAATTACCCATAAAGGATTATTTGCTCCGGCCCACATAAATTCGTTTGTTCGCTTATTAATGCAACACAAAGAAATATCCATTCCATCTTTGACATCCTTTGTACTTTTCTCGAACGTTTCTACCACCAATTCTCTTGTTTTATCAAGAATTTCTCCCGGTTCTTTCATCCCAAATTCCAATACCGATCTATTCAAGGCATTGCTACAAACCACTGATACCAAGGCTCCTGGAACACCATGCCCGGTGCAATCTGCTGCTGCAATATAAACTAATTCACCTCTTGTTTCCATCCAATAAAAATCGCCCGCAACAATATCCTTTGGTCTATAAAAAATAAAATTGTCTTCAAAACAAACATCTATTGCTTGTTTTGTTGGCATTATTGCTTCCTGCAATCGTTTGGCATAATTAATGGAATCAACGATCTCTTTTTGTTTTTCTTCAATGATGTTCTTTTGATTGATCACCTCTTGCCTTTGCCCATCGATGATATTCTTTTGTTTTTGAGTTACCTTGAATCTATTAAATATAAATCCTGCAAATGCTACCATCACTATCAAACCAATATAAAGTCCGTAGCGAAATGTTCTTTCTTGTTTGATCTGCGCTTGCTGATTTGCTATTTCAAGATCCGAGATCCGTTTTTCTTCGGTAGCCTTTATACTATCTGCAATAGCCCTTTTGCCAAATTCGTATTTCAATTGATTTTTAATTGCTGCTCGCCGTGTTTCCTTATTATTAATACTATCTCTCATTTGATATTGCAGTTCCTGCATTTTATATGCAGAGGCAAAGTTTCCTTGTTTGAAATAAATATCTTTTAATATAGATGCCGACATTAAAACCCCATTTGGAATTCCAATTTCTTGCGCCATTTTTAAACTTTTACAAGAATTTTCCAAGGCTTTTGAAAGATCTCCTTTGATGAGATAAATATTTCCAATATTATTTAATGAAATTGAAAGTCCATCCTTATCATCCAATTCCCTTTGAATTCTCATCGCCCTATTAAAATACTCCAGTGCTTTAACATATTCCTTTTTCTTTTCAAAGATCCTACCAATGTTATTTAAGCTTACCGAAATCCCTTGTTTGTCGTTTAAGCCTTCTCGCATAGTTAAGGCTTGCTGATAATAGGTCATGGCCTTTTCAATATTTCCATTTACCTTATACAAGTATCCGATATTGCTGTAGGCATTTGCTATTCCTTTTTGATCGCCGCCTTTTAACTGATAGGTTAAAGCCCTTAATGCATACTCTAGCGCTTTTTCTCGCTCTCCTTGTCCTTCATATAACACAGCAAGGTTATTTAAAATAGTTGCTACTCCTGCATCATCTTTTGCTTTCTCGTACATGGAAAGTGTTTGTTCCGAATATTTTAAAGCCTTCACAATATCTCCTTGCATGGAATATGTTTGGGCTAAACTGTTATAACAATTTGCAAGCCTTTTTTGATCTCCCAACTCTTTCTCCATTTCCAAAGTTTTCAAAAAAGCAGCTTGTGCATTTATAACATCGCCTTTTCCTACATTAATAAATCCTATATTACTCGTAGCAATAGCAAGGTACTTTAAATAGAATTTATAAAGCGGTTTTCCTTTTGTTTCTGTTCTTAATTTAGCTTTAGCAATGTCTCTTAATTTTTCATTGTATTTGGGCCATACCTCATCACTTAACTCTAATTCAATTACTGAACTCAATATTTTACAGCGGGTAGTATCATTTAAGTTTCCTTTAAGAACATTTTTCAATGAATCAAGATTCTGAGCTATACCGTTTGTTATGCATAAACTGCACAGAAAAAGAAAAGAAATAAATTTATTTTTCATACATCGTTGTTTTGTTCCAAAAAAAAACTACCCCGTGAAGGGTAGTTAAATATAAGAAATATTGCGAGAATTACTATTTTGCGCTCTAAATCTATTAAGCCTCCACCGTTTCGTTCATATAGGCCTCTATTGGTGCACATGAACAGATCAAGTTTCTATCACCATAAGCATTATCTACTTTACCAACACTTGGCCAAAATTTATTAGCTCTTACCCATGGTAATGGAAAAGCCGCTTTTTCGCGACCATACGGCTTATTATAATTATCAGATACAATTAATTTAACTGTATGTGGCGCATTTTTAATAACGTTATTTGCTTTATCAGCTTTGCCATCCACGATCTCTTGTATTTCTTTTCTGATGGAGATCATCGCTTCACAAAAACGATCAAGTTCTTCTTTACTTTCGCTTTCGGTTGGCTCTACCATTAATGTATTTACCACAGGGAAAGCAACCGTTGGTGCATGGAACCCATAATCCATTAAGCGTTTTGCAATATCTGCTACCTCAACACCACTTGCCATTTTAAAATCGTTGCAATCCAAGATCATTTCGTGTGCGCAACGACCTTTTGAGCCTGTATAAAGAATTTTATAATGATCCTTTAATATGTCTTTCATGTAATTCGCATTCAAAATAGCCATTTCGGTTGCGGCCTTTAAACCATCGCTTCCCAACATTTTTACATAACCATAACTGATCAATAAAATTAAAGCACTTCCAAATGGCGCAGAGCTCACTGCGTGTATTCCTTTTTCGCTTCCTGTATTTACAACCGGATGCGAAGGTAAATACGGTACTAATTTTTCAACTACACCAATTGGGCCCATACCAGGACCACCGCCACCATGAGGAATAGCAAATGTTTTATGCAAATTTAAATGGCAAACATCTGCGCCAATATTTCCTGGCGATGTTAAACCAACTTGCGCATTCATGTTTGCACCGTCCATATAAACTAATCCACCATTGTCGTGAATGATCTTTGTGATCTCTGTAATTCCTTCTTCGTAAACACCGTGTGTACTTGGGTAGGTGATCATGATGCAACTTAATTTTTCTTTATGCTGTTCAGCTTTTGCTTTTAGATCGGCTACATCAACGTTTCCCTTATCATCACATTTTACAATGATAATATCCATTCCTGCCATGGCAGCACTTGCCGGATTTGTTCCGTGAGCCGATTGCGGAATTAAAGCAACATTGCGATGCGCCCCATTATTTGCTATATGGTATTGACGAATTACCATCAAGCCGGCATACTCACCTTGAGCACCTGAATTTGGTTGGAAACTCATTTTTGCAAAACCCGTGATGTTACTAAGATCTTTATCCAATGTATTGATCAATTCTAAATAACCCGCTGCTTGATCGATAGGTACAAACGGATGAATATTTGCAAACTCAGGCCATGTTAATGGTAATAATTCTGAAGCTGCATTTAATTTCATGGTACACGATCCCAATGAGATCATTGAATGCACCAATGAAAGATCTTTGTTCTCCAAACGTTTTATATAACGCATCATATCACTTTCGCTGTGAAATGTATTGAATGTTGGATGCGTTAAGAAGTGCGAGGTACGATTGACGATTGACGAAGCTATCAACTTAGATTGGCCAATAACACTAACAGCTTTTGCACCAAATACAGATAATACATCATTAATATCTTCGACCTCTACTGTTTGATCTAAAGAAATACCAACATGTTTGTCGTCTATCTTTCTAAAATTAATTCCTTTTGCTTCTGCATCTGAAATAATTTTTTTAGAATCGCATACCACAACAATGGTGTCAAAATATATTTTGTTGTTTAAAGTTAAGCCTGCTTTTTTTAATTCTTCGGCAACTGTGTTTGTTGCATTGTGAACTCCTTGCGCAATAGCTTTTATACCTTCTTGTCCGTGATACACTGCATACATACTTGCCATGATAGCGAGCAGTGCTTGCGCTGTACAAATATTTGAAGTTGCTTTATCGCGCTTGATATGTTGCTCTCTCGTTTGCAAAGCCATACGCAAAGCTTGATTACCTTCGCCGTCAATACTCACGCCAATGATACGGCCCGGAATTAATCGTTTATAATCTTCTTTGCATGTGAAAAATGCAGCGTGCGGTCCACCATAACCCAACGGAACACCAAAACGTTGTGAGTTTCCGTATACAACATCAGCACCCCACTCGCCCGGAGGAGTTAATAATGCTAATGCTAAAAGATCAGAACCAACAGCTACTTGAATTTCTAGGGCTTTACATTTTTCGATGTACTTGCTATAATCAATTGCTTCGCCATTGATATCAGGATACTGAATTATAGATCCAAAATACGAGGCGTCTAAATTTATTGAATTAATATCGCCAACAACAACTTCAATTCCTACAGGATTAGAGCGTGTTTTAATAACGTCTATCACTTGAGGAAATAATGTATTACTTACAAATAATTTATTGGCATTTGCTCTTTGTTTGTCTCTACTGCGATTTGAATAGAACATAAATACCGCTTCTGCGGCTGCCGTTGCTTCATCTAACAAACTTGCATTGGCAATTGGCATGGCGGTAAGATCCATTACCATTGTTTGGAAATTTAAAATGGCTTCTAAGCGTCCTTGCGCTATTTCCGCTTGATAAGGTGTATATGCTGTATACCAACCCGGATTTTCTAAAACGTTACGCTGAATAACAGCTGGCAAAATAGTATTGTAATAGCCTAAGCCAATATAACTACGAAATACTTTATTCTTTTTTCCTAATGCACGTAAATGTTTGCTGTATTGAAACTCGCTCATAGCGGCACCCACTTTTAATGGCTCTTTTAAACGAATGTTTGCCGGAACAGTTTGATTGATCAATTCATCTACACTTGAAACGCCGATCTTTTTCAGCATTTGTTTCACTTCGTGTTCGCGCGGACCATTGTGGCGCGAAACAAATTTGTCTGTGTTCATACTCAGTAGATTTTAAAAATTAGAGGGACAAATATAACAATTCCTAAGGGGTTTTGAAAGCCAAAAAAAGTTGAAAACCAGTTGAAAAGTAGTGTTTTTTAGAGGCAGAAGCTACAGAGAAGCCCTTGGCCGCTCACAGAATATGCACGGAGGTCATAGAGTATAGCTGAATTTATTCTTTTATGATCTTTTTATTCTACAAATCTTAATAGAATAACGAATGTTCTATTCTCGAAAAATTCTCGTCAACTAACGTAAGCCGGCATTTATTTCGGCTAATGCTTTAGAGCCAGGACAAAGATCCGATTTACCTAATGTATTTAAAGGTCTATCACTGGTTTGAAGTAAATGATGTAAATCTTTACTGTCAGGATTTACATATAATAATCCTGTAAGGATTTCGTTTTTTGATTTGGCATTTAATACTGCGTTCATAGCCGACTGGCGGCTTAACGGATCCCAATCTTCTGATAATTTGTGTAGATCAATTATTGAACCATCATGCATTTTCACTTGCTTATGACTTCCTTTTCCATAAGTTACGCTTATTTCTTGCATTTGAGGAACAAAATCAACTGTTGCTGTTGCTTCCACATGTTCGCGAACAAAATCATATGATTTAGTTGAGCCAACGTTATTATTAAATGTAACACAAGGAGAAATTACATTTATAAATGCAAAACCCGGATGTTTCATCCCTGCTTTAATGAGTGGGATCAATTGTGCTTTATCGCCCGAAAAACTTTGCGCTACAAATGTTGCACCTAATTCAATGGCTAAACTTGCAAGGTCTATAGATTCAAATAAGTTTACTTGTCCTGTTTTATTTTTAGAACCTTCATCAGCTGTTGCAGAATCTTGTCCTTTTGTTAAACCATAACAACCATTGTTCATCACAATGTAGATCATATTAAGATTACGACGTATAACGTGCACAAATTGCCCCATACCAATAGAGGCTGTATCTCCGTCGCCCGAAACTCCAAGATAGATCAGATCGCGATTAGCCATGTTTGCCCCCGTTGCAACAGAAGGCATACGGCCGTGAACAGAATTGAAACCATGAGAATTACTTAAAAAATACGCTGGTGTTTTTGACGAACAACCAATACCTGAAAGTTTTGCTAAGCGGTGCGGTTCAATATTCATTTCGTAACAAGCCTGAATTACACCTGCACTTATAGAATCGTGGCCGCATCCGGCACATAGTGTAGAAAGGGATCCTTCGTAATAATCAATTGTATATCCTAGTTTATTTTTAGGTAATTCGGGGTGTCGGAATGTTGGGCGAACGTAGCTCATAATTATGCCTTTTTTGATTTTTTAGAACCTGATAAATTTTTAGCAACCTGCTCCAAAATATTATCGGCTGTAATTGGTAATCCATTGTAATTTAAAATAGAGATCAATTTAGCAGGATCAATTCCTAATTCGATCATCAACAAACTTTTCATTTGCGCATCGCGATTTTGCTCTATAACAAAAACACGTTTGTGTGAATTAATAAAATCCTCTACGGTTTTATTGAACGGAAAAGATTTTAGGCGAATGGCATCAACAGGCTTGCCTTGTTCCTGTAAAATATCCATTGCTTCTTCTGCTGCGTATTGAGATGTTCCGAAAAATAAAATTCCATTCTCGGATTTTTTTGTTTTTTGATATAGTTGTGGCGCTGGAACCATTTTTTTTGCTGTATCCCATTTTTTCATCAAGCGATCCATATTACGTTGGTAAGAACCGCTATCCTCTGTATAAACTGCATATTCATCTCTAGATGTTCCGCGTGTAAAAAACGAGCCTTTAGATGGATGAGTTCCTGGAATTGTGCGATATGTAATACCATCTTTATCTACATCTAAGTAGCGACCAAATTTTTCAATTTTCTCAAGTGCATCTGCATCTAAAACTTTTCCGCGTTTGTATTCACGCTTATCATCCCAAACTAATGGCGGAGTCATGTGATCATTCATTCCCAGATCTAGATCTGTCATTATAATAATCGGCGTTTGTAATCCTTCTGCGAGGTCAAAAGACTCAACCGTTAAATCAAAACACTCTTTTGGTGTTGACGGGAAAAGTAAAACGTGTTTAGTGTCTCCGTGTGAAGCATAAGCCCCTTCCAAAATATCTGACTGTTGCGTTCTTGTTGGCATACCGGTAGATGGTCCTGTGCGTTGTACATCCACCAAAACAGCTGGTATTTCGGCAAAGTAAGCTAATCCTAAAAACTCATTCATTAAAGATAAACCAGGACCGCTAGTAGCAGTAAATGAACGTGCGCCATTCCAATTTGCGCCTATAACCATTCCTATGGCGGCTAACTCATCTTCTGCTTGTACAATGGCTACATTTTTTTTGCCAGTAACTTTATCAGTGCGAAATTCAGCCGCAAAATCGCTAAATCCTTCAACAACCGAAGTGGAAGGTGTGATAGGATACCATGCAGCAAAAGTTGCACCGCCATAAACTGCACCTAAACCACAAGCAGCATTACCTTCCATCATGATCCAATCTTTTACTAGATTTCTTCTCTCAACACGAATATCTAAAGGGTATTCAAAATTTGCTTTTACATATTCTATTCCAAGTTGTAATGCTTTAACGTTCATTGGAATTAATTTCTCTTTTCCTTTGAATTGTTCTGCTAAGAGCCCTTCCATTACGTTAAATTCAATATCTAATAAAGCAATTAATGCCCCAACATAAACTATGTTCTTAAATAATTGACGTTGACGGGCATCTGTATACGCTTCGTTACAGATTTCCATTAATGGAATGCCGATATAATTAATATCACTTCGGTGATACTGAGAATGTAATGGTTTTGAACTATCGAATAAAAAATAACCGCCTTTTCTTACCGACTTCACATCGTTGAGCATACTTTGAGGATTAACCGCCACCATAAGATCAATACCTTCTCTGCGTCCTAAATATCCTTTTTCGCTTACGCGTACTTCGTACCACGTTGGCAAACCTTGAATGTTAGAGGGGAAAATATTTTTTGGGGTAACAGGAATTCCCATTCTGAAAATTGCCTTTGTAAACAAAAAATTTGCACTTGCAGAACCAGTTCCGTTAACGTTAGCAAATCGGATCACAAAATCATTCAACTTACTTTTTATGATCACTTTTGCATCCGTTTTCTTTTTAGCTTTTTTCACAGACGCCTTCTTAGCCACCTTTTTGATGCTTTTTTTGCTCGCAACTTTAACGGATCTCTTTACTACCTTTTTAGTTACCTTCTTGTTCACTTTTTTCTTTGGCTTTTTTAACATCCTGTATGTGTTTTAGTTACGTTGTAGAAGAATTTTTGCATATCCCAAGCAGCAGTAGGACAACGTTCGGCGCATAATCCACAATGCAAACAAACATTCTCATCTTTTATCATTACTCGTTTTGTTGGTAGAACATCTGATACATAAAGATCTTGTGTTTTATTTGTAGCAGGCATTTTTAACATGCCGCGCAGATCGCTTTCCTCTTCAGCATTTTCGGTAAAAGTGATACAAGCTGTAGGGCAAACATCCATACAAGCATCGCACTCAATACATTTGGTTTCTGTAAATACAGTTTGAACATCACAGTTTAAACAACGTTCTGCTTCCTTAAATCCTGTTAAACGATCAAACCCTAATTCAACTTCTTTTTTTCTATTTGAAAGCGTTAGTTTTTTATCGGCTTGCGGCACAACATAACGCAGATCGCTTGTAACTTCACTATCGTAACTCCATTCGTGAATTCCCATTTTTTGACTAACCAAATTCACCATTGGATCCAAGCGCTTGTTTAGATCAATACCGTTGCAAAAATTATTTATTGAAACAGCTGCCTGATGTCCGTGAGCAACAGCCGTAATAACGTTCTTAGGCCCCCAAGCTGAATCTCCACCAAAAAATACTTTAGGGTTTGTAGACACAAACGTCTTTTCATCAACAGTTGGCATTTCCCACTTATCAAATTCAATTCCCAGATCGCGTTCAATCCAAGGAAAACTATTCTCTTGTCCTACTGCGATCAATACATCATCCGTTTCAATAAAAACATCATCACCGCCAACAGAAACTAGTTTTCTTTTTCCGCCTTCGTAAACTGCTGTTACTTTTTCGAAGGTCATTCCTTTTAATACGCCATTCTCAATCACGAAAGATTTTGGAACGTGATTATCAATGATAGGAATATCTTCATGTGCTGCATCTTCCTTTTCCCAAGGAGAAGCTTTCATTTCGGCAAACGGAGAACGCACAACAACCTTTACATGTGTTCCGCCTAAGCGACGTGCAGTTCGACAACAATCCATCGCTGTATTTCCACCTCCAAGTACAATAACTTTTTTACCGATCTTCGTTGTGTGTTCAAACGCAACACTGCCTAACCAATTAATTCCAAGGTGAATATTAGCTGCGCCTTCTTTGCGACCAGGAAGATCAGGAAGATCTCTTCCGCGCGGTGCTCCTGTTCCAACAAAAACAGCATCATAATCTTTACTCAATACTTCTTCTTTCATGCTTTTTATATAATGATTGAAGTGAGAGTGAATTCCTAGATCTAAAATATAATTTACTTCTTCGTCTAAAACAGTTTCGGGCAAGCGGAAAGAAGGAATTTGACTACGCATAAATCCTCCGCCCTTTTTCTGTTCGTCAAATAAATGTAGTTCGTAACCTAAAGGAGCAAGATCGCGTGCAACAGTTAAGGATGCAGGACCGCCACCAATTAAAGCAACTTTTTTACCGTTTGATTTAAACGGACCTTTTGGCATTAATTTTTTTACATCGTCTTTATCTGCATTATCTGCAGCAACACGTTTTAGTCGGCAAATAGCAACCGGCTCCTCATCAACGCGGCCTCTGCGACAAGCAGGTTCACAAGGACGGTCACAAGTTCTTCCTAATACTCCAGGGAAAACGTTAGAATCCCAATTGACCATATAGGCTGCCGTGTAATCACCAGCGGCTATAAGTCGTATATATTCAGGAACGGGCGTATGCGCCGGACAAGCGTATTGACAGTCGACCACTTTATGGAAATATTCAGGGTCTTTAATGTTGGTTGGTTTCAATGTGTAATTTTTTTAATTATCAGTGTTATTCTATAAAATTATACTGACAAATATGTAAATATTCGGCTTTACTTCCAAGCAAATATCAATAATTATTAAAGGATTTAACGGGTATCATTTACTACCTGAATACAGCTAAAAAGCAAATGGGTAGATCAGGCCTAAATTATGGATTAACCACCTAATCAATTAATTAATTGCTTTGGGTGCTAAAATTTATAATAAACCAAGTAATATTATACCTTTCAAGGTGGTCCTCAAACAGCTTTTTTTCTTGATAAATAATAAACCGGAATTCCGACAAGAGTTATTACTATACCCAATAGAGAATTAATAATGGGGCTTGAACCTGAATTATAATTACAAATATCGTTGTAAAGTGTTGACCCTAGAAAGAAAAGTACAAAGGCAACAAATACTATTGGAATAATTGGATAGCCCCAAACTTTATAAGGACGAGGAACATCTTTTATTCGGATCCTTAAAATAATTACTCCGAGTGTGCTCATGCCGTAAAAGAACCAACTTACAAATACCAGCATATCTGTAAGCATATCAAATGATCCACTAATAATTAAAACCATTGTCCAAACTGAATTCCATATTAAAGCATTTCCTGGAGTTTTATATTTTGGCTGAATTTTTGCTGCGTTACCAAACCATTTATTTTCTTCCCCTAAGGCGTAAGTAGTTCGAGCGGTTGCTAAAACATTGGCATTTGCGGCACCTAAAGTTGAAAGCATTACCAATAATGCAATAATTGATCCTCCAATACTTCCCCAGGCGATTCGCGCTGCATCGGAAGCAACAAAAGAAGAAGTTGCCATATTTTCTATTGGTAAAACGTAAGCATATGCTAAACTTATGAGCGTATAAGTGGCCACACAAAACAACAATCCTGTAAATAATCCTTTGGGTATATTTTTTTTCGGATCTTTAATTTCGCCTGCAACAAACGTAATATTATTCCAGCCGTCGTAAGCCCAAAACGCACCAGACAATGCTGCCATGTAAGCCCCAACCAATGCCCAGCCGGAAGGCATAGTTGAAGATGGTGTAATAATATTATGTACGGAGCCATTTGAAGAAAAGAAAATTCCTAACACTAAAATGAATATGGCAATGATTTTCATGAAGGTTAAAACGCGTTGTAATGCGCCGCTTTCCTTTACCCCCATGTAATTTACGCCGGTAAGAATGAGGATCAAAAGAATAGTTAATAATTTAACGCCAAAATTTTTGAGAAAGAAAATGGTTCCTATAAATGGAATATTAAAATGATATGCCAACTCGGTTGCCTCAGAAAAACGAGGCAATGCGATAAAATAGTTAGTGTATTCGGAAAACACGTAAGCTATTGATGCGTTACCTGCGGTATTGGAAACAGCAAAAGCTGCCCACCCATACACGAAAGAGAAACCATTGCCGTAAATTTTTTTGAAGAACACTAAAGGTCCGCCGGTTTCGGGAAACATAGTTGCCAATTCACAATTAGACAAAGCCCCGCATAAGGAAACTAAACCTGCAACTAACCAAACACTTAATAATAAAATGGGTGAGCCTAATTGTGAAGCCATTAAAGCAGGCTTCATAAAAATACCTGAACCAATTACTCCGCCAATTACAATGGCAATGGTGGTATTTAGTGTAATGGTTCGGTTAAAGCCACTCATTACCCAATGAACTCAGCAATGAGAGAATGAAAATGATGTGTGCCTTGTTCGCGGGTAACAGAATATCTTCCGTGTTTATAAAAACGAGAACGCACTCCTTTTTGTACGTTTTCTACAACTTCTTCATCTTCCATTTCTACCGAATTAAGGTCTCCACCAGCACCCATATTCAATTTACTCTCATCGGTAACATAAATTAAGAATGAAACTTTGGTTTCGCTTACGCCGATTGGCTTAACAAGATTTACGGAAATGCCCCAAGGGTAAAAGTTGAGCATTACATTTGGAAATGCCCAGAAATAATAGCCGGCGATATTTTTTCCGAAGTCGGGCGAAGTTTTCGGAAGATCAAAACATGTATCACCTTCTTTTGCAATTCCAATTTGAACATTTGAATAACGAAATAACTCTGTGGTATAATTTCCAAAATCCAACACATCATTTAAGCCAGGGTGCACGAAAGGGATATGAAAACCTTCCAGATAATTTTCGCAATACAAAGCCCAGTTCGCCTTAACGGTATAATCTTTTGAAAGATCAGCGCGAAATTGCAATTTATCCATTGGAAACCATTCCATGCGCCTTTGAATATCTTGGTAAATATCTTTTGCCGGAATTTTTGGATCTAAACTTGTAAATAAGAATTTTCCCCATTGAAATAAAGACAATTCATGAAGGTCATCGTCTTTCGTTGGAAAGTTTTCTACTTCCTTAAACTCCGGCATTGAAACAAATTTTCCATCGTGCGAAAACTTACGGCCATGGTATTTACAAACGATCGCATGCAATTTGCAAGGCTCGTTCACTAATAAATTTCCGCGATGCGTGCAAACATTACTTAAACAATGCAGTTTATTGTCTTTATCTTTTGTGAGAACCAAAGGTTCATTCAAATAATTTTCTAATAGAATAAATGGGTGTGCTGAATTTGATTCTTCTACTTTATCGGTATCCGGTATAAATTGCCATGAGCTCTCAAAGATCTTCTTTTTAGATAGTTCAAAATATTTTTCGGTATTGTAAAACTCTGTGGCTATGGTTTTAGCCCTGGCAATATTTGGGTCGATGAAAAAATCTCTCATAAGAAAATTAGTTGGCTCAAAGTAAATGTAAGAAATTAAAGTAAACCAAAACACCTCTTTTGAAGCCATTTAATTATTGAAATTTTTGCAGCCGTTCGACTCCCTGCTTAGCCAGTAAGGCAGGCGCTCAAGATAACAGAGTTCAAAAACCGATAAATAACTACTCCTCTACATCCAACCTTAATTTATGCAGGAAGCGATGAAACACTGGACTAAATAAGACCGCCACGCTAGTTAAAAAAGCAACACCGCTATAAATAGTCGAACCTCAAAAAGTATTTTTATTATTTGGGCGCCTTATCGGGCTATCACTTCAAGCTTGTTTGTCCTTTGCTATGTTTGTCGCACTGCGGGGTCTGCGCAGAAAAAGCGGAGTCTCCTCGTTGCGCAAACATTACACAAAGC
>Ga0163149_10000517_pt1 | contig 51221 bp, 42 predicted proteins | sample OliLakLV19MP5G1_FD_148604 | JGI IMG/M metagenome (GOLD analysis project Ga0163149, IMG submission 148604) | Freshwater microbial mat bacterial communities from Lake Vanda, McMurdo Dry Valleys, Antarctica - Oligotrophic Lake LV.19.MP5.G1 | ecosystem: Environmental > Aquatic > Freshwater > Lake >...
TCCCGGAGTTGGTGGGAGCCGCGTCGCGTTTGCCCTTCCGCGCCGAGGGCGACGCGGCTCCCACCAACTCCGGGAGATGACACGCACCGCAGTTGACGACGCCGACTTTGCGTGCATTTTCTCAAAACTCAATTCAACCCACGATCACCATGGCATACGAACTTCCAAAACTGGCTTACGCCAACAACGCCCTCGAACCGCACATCGACGCCCGCACGATGGAAATCCATCACGGCAAGCATCACCAAGCTTACATCACCAACGCGAACAACGCGCTGAAGGATCACGCCGCCCTCGCCGCGCTCGACGTTAACGCGCTCATCGCCGATCTCACCCAAGTACCTGAGGCCATCCGTGGCGTCATCCGCAACAACGCCGGCGGCCACAGCAACCACTCGTTTTTCTGGACCATCATGGGCGCCGGTAAAGGGGGCGCTCCGAAAGGTACGCTCGCCGCAGCGATTGAAGCCCAGCTCGGCGGTCTCGCCAAGTTCAAGGAAGACTTCGCCAAGGCCGGCGCGACCCGCTTCGGTTCCGGTTGGGCCTGGCTCGTGGTCGGCGCGGATAAAAAACTTTCGATCGGCTCCACGGCGAATCAGGACAGCCCGTTGATGGGAAAAACCGTCGCCGGCATCGAAGGCAAACCCGTCATCGCCCTCGATGTCTGGGAGCACGCGTACTATTTGAACTACCAGAACCGCCGCCCCGATTACATCGCCGCCTTCTGGAACGTAGTCGATTGGGACGCCGCCGAAGCCAACTACCAAGCCGCGCTGAAATAAGCGCCGCTCGTGAGTGAACCGAAAGCGGTTCGCCCTCTCGCATCCGTTAATCCAAGCCGCGTCCGCCCGACGCGGCTTTTTTATGCACAAGCCAAACGCCTTAAGGTGGAACCCGACCTCTGGGCGGGTTTGTCTTTGACGCGCGTTTTTAAAACCCGCCCGGAGGTCGGGTTCCACCTTCAATCCATTCAACCTGCGTTCCGTCCAAAGAGCAGTCGCAGCGAATTCAAGCACACGATCAGCGTACTGCCTTCGTGCGCGGCGACACCGACGGCCAGCGGTACCGCGCCGAACGCGGTCGCGATTACCATCACGATTACCACTCCAAGCGAAATGGTCAGATTCTGGCGGATGATTGCCTTCGCCCGACGGCTCAGGCGCTCGGCGGCGAGAAAGTTTTCAATGCGATCATGCATCAGAATAACCTCGGCCTGCTCCAATGCGGCATCGCTGCCGCGCGCGCCCATCGCCACGCTGACGTCCGCTGCGGCGAGACACGGCGCATCGTTCACGCCATCTCCCACCATCGCGACCCGGTTGCGCGGCGAAGCTTGGCGCAGTTCCTGGATCGCCGCGACTTTCAGCTCGGGCGTGAGATGCGCGCGGACTTCATCGAGACCCAGTTCTTTCGCCACGGATTCGGCAGCCTGTCGACGGTCACCGGTCAGCATGACGGTGCGGATGCCCATCCGTTTTAATTCCAGCAACACGCCCTTCGACTCGGCGCGAATCTGATCACGCAATAAAACGCGGCCCAGAAAATCCGAACCGACCACCCAGACTTCCGCGAGCTCAGCGGGAGCGGGCGGGAGTTTCTCCGCCCAAGCGGCCAGCGGACCCGCTTCCAAAAGTTCGCGTCGGCCCAACATGGCCTGGCCGCCGTTGTAACTGCCCCGCACACCCTGCCCGATGATGTTTTTAAAATCCGCCAGCTCGAGCACGCGCACACCGCGTGCCTTGGCATCGCGCACGATGGCGCGGGCGAGCGGATGCTCCGACTTGGATTCCAAAGCGTAGGCCAGTTCCATCACTTCCGTCTCGCGGCCGGGTGGAAAACTTTCGTAGCCCACCACTGCCAGTTCACCGGTGGTGAGCGTGCCGGTTTTGTCCATGGCCACGATGTTCACGTCGGCGAGTTTCTCGATGGCGGCACCGCCTCGGAAGAGCACGCCGTGCCGCGCGCCCCAAGCAATCGCCGCGAGTATGGCTGAGGGAATCGAGAGTACAAGGGCGCACGGGCTGGCGACGACCATGAGCGTCATCGCCCGGTAGAAAGCTGAGCGCGTTTCCGGCGTGTTGGTGAAAGCTGGCAAATTAAAACCCAGCCACCACAACAAGAACATCGCAGTCGATCCGCCGATGACCGCGTAAGTATAGCCGGTGCCGAATTTGTCCGTGAAGCGCTCGCTCGGCGCTTTGAGTTTTTGCGCGGTCTGAATGAGTCGGATGATTTTTTGCAGCGTGCTTTCGGCGGGCAAGCGCTCGACGTCGTAATCCAGCGCGCCCCACATATTGATCGTACCGCTGAAAACCTGATCGCCCACCGATTTTTCCACCGGCGTGGCCTCACCGGTCAGCGCGGATTCATCACTCGCACTCCGACCGGCCATGACAACGCCGTCGGCGGGAAAAGCGTCGCCGGGTTTGACGCGGACGCGCTGTTTCAGTTGAAGCGTCTCCACCATGACTTCTTTTTCCGTGCCATCCGGCAGGAGCAGCATGGCTTTTTTTGGCGCGGACTTGAGCAGCGAGCTCACCTCGCGCTGCGTGCGATCGAGCGCGTATTCTTCCATGGCGCCAGAGGCGGAAAAGAGAAACAGCAGCAACACCGCTTCGCCCCACGCATTGATAAATGTCGCCCCCAGGGCGACTGCCAGCATCAGGAAATGAATATCGATTTCCCGCTTCTTCAGGTTGGCCCAGGAATCAACGCAGGCATCCCAACCACCCGCGACCAATCCGATGAAATAAAAAACCTTGGGCAACCAGGGCAGCGCGGGAAAAAACTGACCTGTGATCACACCAGCAATACCCGCCGAACCGCACACCGTCGCGAAGATCGCCAAGGTGCGCCACTCCTGATCCTCAGGCTTGGGCTCAGCCTTGATTTCCGGCCATTCCATTTCGCGCCAGAGCCAGAGACTTTCAGCGGTCACACAGGTTTGCCGACCAATGACCAAAGTCTCCCCTTCCTGTCGCAGCGAGAAACCTGCGGTCAATTTGGGCGCGCCTTTGGCGGCCAACCCGGCTTCGACCGCCGCAATGGTGGCCGCGAGCTTTTTCTCAAATTCCATGGCATCAATCCGGCCGAGCGTGGCCACCGACACCTGATGCGCAGCTGGATTTATCCGGACGGCACCGACTCCGGGTTCATCCCGCAAAAATTGCACGAGTTCCCCAATCCATTCGGCGTTGTTTCCTGTTGGCGCGGACATTTCCCCGTAAACTGTCTGTCCCTGCCCGCGGAGCAAATTCATTTGGTCCGCATCATTTGAATTTGCTACGCATGCATTGAACGCGCCTCATGGGCACGAATGATCGGCTTCAACGACAGCGGGGAAACCCTCGCCCCGCCTCCGCCACCGCCCTCCCGGGTGCGTGAGCTGGCGCTGGAGATTTTCGCCGAGGGCGGGCATCTCTGCGAGGCCTTGAGCCTCGAACATCGGCCGCAACAGGAACACATGGCCCGGTCCGTGGCCGAGGCATTCTTCAGTGATAAATCCCTGCTCTTCGAAGCCGGCACCGGCGTCGGCAAGAGTCTCGCCTACCTCGTGCCCGGCATCATCTACGCGATGGATGCGTCGCGCCAGTTGGTCGTCTCCACGCACACGATTTCACTCCAGGAACAGTTGGAGAAAAACGATCTGCCCCACTGCCGGCGGCTCTTCACCGGCACGCCGGCCCTGCAACGTTACGCGTCATTCCGTTCCGCCGTACTCGTGGGCAAATCCAACTATCTTTGCACGACGCGGCTCGCCCAAGCGCTGCGGGACAAGGCCGAACTTTTCTCCACGGCTGATCAGGTGGAACTGCACCGCATCACCAACTGGGCGGAGCAAACCCGTGACGGCCTGCGCCACGAATTGGTGCCGCCACCCAACGACGAGGTGTGGGAACTCATCAACGCCGACTCCGGCGCGTGCTCGAAGCGCAACTGCGATTGCGGGAAATGTTTCTACCAAAAAGCTCGTGCGCGCGTCGAAGCGGCACAGGTACTCATCGTGAATCACAGCCTGTTTTTCTCGCTGCTGAACATCGGTCCACCCGGCGGCGGGGGCCGCGAGAAAGTGCGCGGCGTATTGCGTCCGGATGATTTTGTGGTGCTCGACGAAGCGCACACGGTGCCGGAAGTCGCCACCGATCACACCGGCACGAAGGTCAGCAACGTCGGTCTAGATCGGCTGCTGAAATCGCTCTATCACCCCGCCAAGAAACGCGGGCTGCTCGCGAAGCACGGTTCCTCCGCCGATCAGCAAGCCGTCGAGGATGCGCTCGAAGCTTCGGCCGTGTTCTTTGAATACGTGCGCGAGAAGCTGCTGCACACGCAGTCGATCGTACGCGTGCGCTCGCCCGACGTCGCCGAGCCGCTGATGGAGGAACCCTTGCTGAAGTTGATCAATCGCGTCAGCGATCTCTGGAATCGTCTGCCCGATAACGGCAGCACGGTGCGCGATGAAATCCACGACAAACTTGATCGCGTGCAAAGCTACCGCAGCGACATCGCCCTCTGGTTGAACCAGACGACGCCGATGTCCGTCCACTGGCTCGAGCGCACGGGACGCCGCCAGACCACGATCATGCTGCGCGCCGCGCCCCTCGACGTGGCACCGTACCTGCGCGACAATCTTTTCCGGCGAAAAACCTCGGTCGTGTTGAGCAGCGCCACGCTCACCGTGGCGGGGAAAATCGAGCCATTTCAACAACGCGCCGGAGCCGATGACGCGCGGACGCAGGTGGAACATTCGCCGTTTGATTTTGCGCAAAACATGCGTGTGTACATCGCGCAGGACATGGCACCCCCGACGGCCGAAGCGGCCAAAGTCGATCTGGCAGGGTTGGCGGATTACATCGAATTTTGCACGCAGCGCGTCGCCGGCGGCTCGTTGGTGCTGTTCACGAGCTACACGGATATGCGGCACATTGCGGGCCGGCTCGCAGGAGTTTTTGCGCGGGAGAAACGGCCGTTTTTCATGCAAGGCGTCGATGGATCGAGGACTGAACTCACTCAACGTTTCCGGGCCGCGGGCAATGGCGTTCTTTTCGGCACCGATAGTTTTTGGACGGGTGTTGATGTACCGGGAGACGCGTTGTCGCAGGTGATCCTCACGCGCCTCCCCTTCGACCCGCCGACGCACCCCGTAACCGAGGCCCGGGCGGAATGGCTCCGGTCGCAAGGTCGCAACCCGTTTAACGAGCTAACGCTGCCCGATTCCCTCATGAAATTCCGCCAAGGCATCGGGCGGCTCATCCGGAGCAAAACCGACCGGGGCATCATCACTTTATTGGATGCGCGACTGCTGACAAAAGCTTACGGACGTCAATTTATTGCCTGTTTGCCGGTGAATACCTTCACCCGGCTAACCAGAGAAAACCGAGAAAGTCATTTTCGGCCTTTCCCTCGCACCTCAGGCCCGTCAAGTTGACCTGACATGACTCTACGTTCCTACGCCCTCACTGACATTGGCCGAGTCCGACCTGAGAACGAAGATTCTTATATTTGCGATGATCAGCTACATCTGTATGGAGTCGCGGATGGGATTGGCGGGCTGCCCGGCGGAGCACAGGCCAGCAAAACGGCGGTCTTTGCGTTGACCGCTTGGTTTAAAAAAAAAGACACCCCCGGCCCCTTTGACTACTCCAGTGCGCTCGCGGAAGCGAACGAGAAGGTATTCGTGCTCGGGCGCGTCCTGAGTCCGCGAACCGGCATCGGTACGACCCTGACGATGGCCCATTTTGAGAATGAGCAGGTGGTCGTTATCCATGTAGGCGACTCATTCATGTTTCGCCTCCGCGGCGATATCCTCGATGCGCTCACGCAGGAGCATAACGTCGAAAACGAAATGAAAGCCCGCGCGGCCCGGGGCCTGCCCACTTATATGATGGCGGAAAACCGCGCAGCCTTGACCCGTTGCGTGGGGCAACCGCCCCCGGTGGAAGGCGATATTCACGCCCATAATGTGGAAGCGGGCGATCGCTACATCATGTGCAGCGATGGTATTACCCGTTACGTCATGCCGCCGGAGATGCAGCGCCTCGTTGCCGCCGCCGCCAGCCCCGAGGCCATCTGCCGCCGCTTGGTGGAAATCGCCAACAAGCGCGGCGGGGTGGACAACTCAACGGTTGTCGCGGTGTTTGCTGAGTGAGCTGGCAATGAGTGTCGAACGTTTCACCAAGCTGGTCGCGCAGCAGCCGGAGAATGAGCTGTTCCGCTTCAGCCTCGCGCAAGCGTTGCTCAAGGAAAGTCGCGGAGAGGCCGCGCTGCCGCACTTGCATAGTTGTGCCGAGAAAAAAGCAGACTGGATGATCCCGCGAATTCTGCTCGGAAAAACGTTACTCGCGCTCGGCCGCAAAGCGGAAGGACGTCCTTGGCTGGAGCGCGCCCTTGAGCTCGCCATCGAGCAAAACCACGAAGATCCCGAGCGGGAATTGCGCGCATTGCTGAAGGAATTTTGAGGAGATCAAGTAGCAGCAGGCGTCCCTGCCTGCCGAAGTGGGAGGATTCGCTCTGTAGTAGGTGGTGCGCTTGCCTCACCGTTCTGCTGGCCAGCAGAACGAGACAAGCTCGCAACTCTACCCAATCCCACAGGCACGGAGGCCTGTGGCTACTCCCACAGCGGCGTTGGATAACGCCCCGCGGCGATCAGCGAGCGGATCGCCGCCTGCGCGGTCGGCAGATCGTCGCGGTACGTGATCCCAAACCACGCATCGTCGCTTTGCAGCAAATCGATCGAAGCTTCGCCGTGTTCGTTTAATTCGCTCAAAGTCGTCGGGAGATAGAACTCTGCTTTCAAATCGGCTTGGTTGCGCTGAAGAAAATCCGTGAAGCGCTTTTCCAACTGTGGAAACACGGCGGGAGTCAGCCCCCAGAAATTCATGGAGACAATCTCGTCGCCGCTCAGAGTGCGGGCCGTGCCTTGCGCATCCGTGTAGGTCGCTCCGGTCGCGGCTTTTTCGATCTTCGTAATTTCCGTAATCGTCTGCAACCGCCCGGTGGAATCCGTCGCGCAAAGTCCGCGGCTGACCGTGCCATGTTCGGAAAGCGTTTGCCGGAGCGGATAGCCGACCATCGCGTAGTGATTGCTTCGGGAAAAGTGAGCCACGAGCGCGCGGTAGCCGCCGGCTCCGTAGAAATCATCGGCGTTGATCGCGGCGAAGGGACGCGTCACGGCATCGCGCGCTACGAGGACAGCGTGACCCGTGCCCCAAGGTTTCGTGCGCCCAGTCGGAGCTTTGAAACCGGCGGGTAACGAATCTATTTCTTGATAAACATACTGCACGTCGATCCGTGATTCGAGGCGCCGGCCAATCGACGCACGAAAATCCGCTTCGATATCTTTGCGGATAACCAGCACGAGGCGGTCAAAGCCGGCGCGCAGCGCATCGAACACCGAGTATTCGATGATCAGTTCGCCGTGCGGGCCGACCGGCTGCACCTGTTTGAGGCCGCCGAAACGGCTGCCCATGCCGGCAGCGAGAATGACCAGGTCGTAAGATGATTTAGCCACAGACTGATACTGATGAAGAGGGAGGAGCGTGCCGTAAAACAAAAATCGTCCAAACGGGATCAAGCCGGGGCGGGGCGTGGCCGAGCCGAGATCAGCTTGCCGGCGAAGCGCTTGACACGCGATCAGGCGCAACCATTTTGGGTGCATTATGCCAGCTATCACTTTGAAAGCGATTCCCGCGGCTTTGCACCGTCAGCTCAAAGCCCGGGCGGCCCGGCATAAACGCAGCCTGAATCGGGAAGTGATCGCGGTGCTGGAAGAGGCGGTGGCCCCCTCCCGCCTCGTGGATGTCGAGGCCATGATTGCTGAGAATCGCCGGTTTCGGGATAAATTTAAATTTTCCACCACGCCTGAGGAAATTGATCGGTTCAAGCGTGAGGGCCGTGAATGATTGTCGTTGATACGAACATCCTCGCCTATCGTTGGCTGCCGGGCCCACGCAACAGCGAGATGGACTCGCTGCTCCGTCTGGATTCGGAATGGACGGCCCCGTTACTCTGGCGTTCGGAGTTTCGCAATCTACTCGCCGGCCTCATACGCGCCGGAAAACTATCGCAACATGACGCCGAGAGCGTGCTTCAGCGCGCCGCCAACTGCCTGACGGGCGGTGAACGCGCCGTGTCTGACTACGCCGTCCTGAGGCTCGTGGCCCAATCCCGCTGCACGGCCTACGACTGCGAATTCGCCGCGCTCGCGGCCGCGCTCGACACCGTGCTCGTGACCGAAGACAAGGCACTGCTGACGGCGTTTCCCAAGCTTTGCCGCTCGCTGGGGCAAATGCTCAAGTGAACTGACTTCAAGTTATCCGGATCATGGCAGCCACGGAAATTTTTCGGCTTTCGGCTTACGTTTTTCTTTTTGCGCGGTCATGAACTCTTTCGCTTCCTCGGTCATGTAGTAGAGCATCGTGGCGTTGCCGGCTAATTCCTGAATGCCACTCTGGCCGTCGAGCTCGGCGTTGAAGGCGGACTTGAGGCAACGGATCGCGAGCGGACTGCGCTGCAAAATCTCCCTCGCCCACGCCACGCCTTCGGTTTCGAGCTCAGCCACGGGGACAACTTTATTGATGAGGCCCATGGTGAGTGCCTCGGCCGCGCTGTATTGCCGGCAGAGAAACCAGATTTCCCGGGCCTTCTTTTGGCCGACCATGCGGGCGAGATAACTGGAACCAAAGCCGCCGTCGAAGCTGCCCATCTTGGGACCTACTTGGCCGAAGATGGCGTTATCGGCGGCGATGGTGAGATCGCACATCACGTGAAGCACGTGACCACCGCCGATCGCGTAGCCCGCGACGAGTGCGATGACGACCTTGGGCATCGAGCGGATCAGTTTTTGGACATCGAGGATATTGAGGCGCGGCACGCCCTTGCCGTCGATGTAGCCGCCGTGGCCGCGCACGGATTGATCACCACCGGCGCAGAAGGCGTATTTGCCATCCTTGGCCGGACCAGTTCCGGTCAGAAAAATCACGCCGATCGTTTGATCCTCACGCGCATCGAGCAGCGCTTCATGGATTTCGACTACGGTCTGGGGACGGAACGCATTGCGCTTCTCCGGCCGGTTAATCGTGATGCGGGCGATACCCTCAGCCTTGTGATAAACGATGTCGTCGTAGGTTTTAACGGATTTCCAAATGGGAAGCATGGGCGTAGTTCATCTGAAAAGACCTGCACGGCAACCGTTTTTGCCAAAGGCCTGATTTTTACGAAAACCAGTCAAGCAACTTTTGGTGCGAATGGGAATACTGCTTGGAGTCGCGAGCTGCTTAGGGAGAATCCCCCGCTCACATGTCTACCCAAGTACAGGCAATGCATACCACCGCCAAGGCCGGCCTGACCATCGGCGCGCTCGGTGTCGTGTTTGGCGATATCGGGACGAGCCCGCTGTACACGATCAGGGAATGTCTCGCGGTGTTACCTCCGGGTGAACATGCGCATGCCGTGCTGGGCGTGCTGTCGCTGATCCTCTGGTCTTTGATTTCCGTCGTGAGTGTGAAGTACACCCTTTTCGTCCTCCGGGCCAACAACCGGGGTGAGGGCGGAATCTTTGCGCTGCTCTCGCTGAGCCAGCTCGAGCGTTCGGGCAAACCGGTGCTCAATCTTGGGGTCCTCATCGTCCTCATCGGCGCGGCGATGTTGTGTGGTGAGGCGATCATTACTCCGGCGATGACCGTGTTGGCCGCAACCGAGGGGCTCAAGGAAGTCTGGTCCGGCGTCGATCCCTATGTGGTTTGGATCACCATCGCTATTTTGATCGTTCTCTTTGGTTTTCAGCACCGTGGAACCAAATTTTTTGGCGGCATCTTTGGTCCCGTGATGCTGGTTTGGTTTGCGACCCTCGGTGCGCTCGGCTTCTGGCATGTACTCAAAAACCCCATCGTACTGCAGGCCCTGAATCCACTCCTCGGCCTGGAGCTTCTCGTCATGCATCCGAGTGAGGTTTCGGTGCTGCTAGGCTCGGTGGTGCTGGCCATCACCGGGGTGGAAGCACTGTACGCGGACATGGGGCACTTCGGCCGAAAATCCATCACCATTTGCTGGTATGGCGTGGTTCTACCAGGATTAACGCTCAACTATTTCGGCCAAGGTGCCAACGTCATCGCCCACGGCGGCCATATCGCCAATCCCTTTCTCGCCCTCGCTCCGGAAGGGCCGCTGCGCTACGGGTTATTGACGCTGTCCTTTTTCGCCGCCGTGATTGCTAGCCAGGCCCTGATCTCCGGAGCTTTTTCGCTCATCCGTCAAGCGATACAGCTGGGCTACTTCCCCCGCCTGACCGTCAAATACACCAATCCGGATCAATCGGGACAAATCTACTTGCCGCTCGTCAATATGGCTCTCGCCATCGGCTCCATCGCCACGGTGTACGGCTTCAAGACCAGCTCCGCTCTCGCGGCCGCCTACGGCATCGCCGTCACCGGCACCATGATCGTCACCACCTTGATCTTGTTCATCGTCATGCGCCGCGCCTGGAAATGGCACACTTGGCAGGCGGCACTGCTCTGCGTGATTTTTCTCGCGGTGGACGTGATTTTTTTCCGGGCGAATCTGCACAAATTCGAGGCTGGAGGCTGGCTCCCGGTCTTTATTGCCCTAGGTCTGATCGCAGTGATGACCACTTGGAAATTGGGTAAGGCCGAGATTTTTCGCCGGATCTACGCCAACGAGATCACCGAGGACGAACTCTGCAAGATCGCCCGCAGCCCGCATATCACTCGCGTGCGCGGCACCGGCGTGTTCATGGCGGGCAGCGCCAAGGGCACCCCACTCGTGTTGCTCCATCACGTGAAATCCAACAAGGTTCTCCATGAAACAGTAATTTTGCTCAGTATTCTCACCGACGAAATCCCCTTCGTCCCTCGCAACGAGCAATTCGCCACCTCCGAACTCGGCGAAGGCATCTGGCGCGTCGTGGCCCGCTACGGCTACATGGAATCCCCCGACGTCTCCGATCTGATGGACCGCGTCCGCGATATCGGCGTGCCGGTTAAACTCAACGAGGCCACCTACTATTTCAACCGCGAGATGATCATCACCGGCGGTGACGGCAAAATGTTCGAATGGCAGAAACATTTCTACGCCTTCCTCAGCCGCAACGCCCGGCCCCCGCGCGATTATTACCAACTCCCGCACATGCAGATCATCGAAGTGGGCATGCCGATCCAGCTGTAGGAAACGGCTGAATGGCTGAAGTACTGAACGGCTGGACGGCCGGCATCCGTCCAGCCTCTGTCGTTCGCTTCCGTGGCCCGCCGCTCGTGGCGGACGCAGCCGGACCCACCGATCAAGGCCTGCTTGCTTGGCTATATGTTGCACGGCCGAGGCCTTCGGCCTTTCAGTCCTTCAGCTTTTCTGTCTTTTTTCGGTTATGGATGTCAGCTCGCACCCGTTCATCAGCCACTTCCCCGCAGCCCAGGGCGCGCTTCTCGCCAAAGCCGTCCGCTCCGTCCGCTTCCCGCACAAGACCGTCATCTTCGAGGAGAACGATGTCTCCGACTCCCTCTATCTCGTCCTGACCGGTCGTGTCGCGCTCTCCAAAAAAAATCCCGGCGGCGCCCCGCAAATCATCGCCTACAAAGGCCCGTCCGATTACTTCGGTGAACTCGGTGTGCTCGATGGCTCCGGTCGCAGCACCGCCGCCATCGCGGATGGACCGGTGCATCTGGGCAAGATCAACCAGGACATTTTCCTGAAAATTCTTTCGGATTCCTCCTGGCACACCGTGCTCCGCCTGTTCAGTCACGTGAGCGAAAACCTCCGCGCGACCAACACCCGCTACGTCACCGAGGTCGTCCGTCAGGAAAAACTCAGCACCATCGGCGGGATGGCCAACGCGATGATCCACGATTTTCGCGGCCCCTTCACCACCATCTCGCTCGCCACCGAATCGCTCGCCCAACGCAACGCCGACCCCAAGACGCAGGAACTCTGCGCGATGATTCTCCGCCAAGTCGGCCGCCTCGGCGGCATGGTCGAGGAAGTGCTCGAATTCGCTCGGGGCGAGACGAAGCTGAACCTGAAAGCCACCCCCTTGCGCGAGGTATTCGCCCAGCTCAAAGAGAACAACGCCGCCACTTTCGCCCGCACTCAGGTTAAACTGGTGATCAAGGACAGCGACCTGAGCCTGCTCATCGATCCCGATCGTTTCCAACGCGTGTTACAGAATCTCGTGACCAACGCCCGCGAGGCCCTCGCAAAAAAAGATCGCGCCTGCATCACCGTCGCCGTCGTGGAAAAAGACCACCGCTGCCTCATCACCGTCCGCGACAACGGCCCCGGCATCCCCACGGAAATCCGCGAGACGTTATTCGAACCTTTTGTTTCCCACAGCAAATCCGGTGGCACCGGCCTCGGCCTCGCCATCGCCCGCTCCGTGGTCGAAGCACATCAAGGCTCCCTCTCCTACCGCACCGCCCGCACCGGAACCACCTTCACGATCCAGCTCCCGCTATTGCCGTGAGTGACGATGATTGAGGTGGGCGTCGGTCTCCGCACCGACGCTTATCGCCGATATGGTTCGGCCTTCGTCTGGCTTTGGCCCAACAAGAATCGGCGCCCACTCCGTCGTAGGTGGTACGCTTGCCGCGCCACAGTCACGTTGCGAGACAAGCTCGCAACCTACCCTGCAATACCCGCTCCCTCGGCCGCTTCCGCCAGCAACTTTTTTCTAAACGCTGCATCACGCTTCCGATCAGTGCGAATCTCCAACAGGCGCACGCCATGCTTGGGCAACTTGGCCACGAGCCCGGCAAAATGCTTCCAGTCGCGCACGAGCGTGTGCGCTACGCCGTAGGCCGAGCTGAGTTTCTTGAAATTCACCTGCTGCGGGGTGGCGAAAAACGTCTCGAACGTCGGATTAAACTGCGCCACCGGCAAGTGCTCGAAAATGCCGCCGCCATTATTGTTGATGAGCACAATAGTCAGGCTGCCCGTAAACTTCGGCACCGAAAGAAACCCGTTCGTATCGTGCAACAACGCGAGATCACCCGTCAGCAACACCGCCGGCTGCTCACTGACGTGCGCGACGCCGAGCGCGGTCGAGAGCGTGCCGTCGATGCCGTTCGCGCCGCGATTACAGTAAACGGCATGACCACGATCATTCGCCGGCCAGAAATATTCCAGATCCCGCACCGGCATGCTGTTGGCGACGAATACCGGCGTGTTCACCGGCAAATGCGCCGCCAGCAGCCACGAGGCTTTGCCTTCAAACATCCACTTGGTGCCGGCAAGTTTTCGATTTAGTGCCGCGCGCACGGCGACTTCGGCACAGGCCCAGTCGGTGCAGAAATCAATCTCCACTTCCCGCTCGATTAAACTCTCCGCCAAATTCTCAATGCTGGTGTGGACCGTTCGGGTCCGACCATGCAACGCGTCCTGATTTTTATCCGACTCGGTGATGATCCAAGTCGGCGCATCGCACGCTTCCAGCCATGCCCGTAAAGTTTTGCTGATCGGCCAGCCGCCCACCGACAACACAAAATCCGGCCGCAATTGCCGCAGCAACTTTTCATTGCGCGCCAAAACATCGTAGGTGGTGATGAACGGCTGCCCGGCCGCCGCATACGAACGCAGCGGCGACAAACTATCCGCCAGCACTGGCCACCCCGTCTTGAGCGCCAGCAGTTCCACCATCATCGCGTAGCGCGCCGGATCACTGGGCTGAGCCGGGCCCGTGACAATCAATCCGCGCTTGGTGAGCGGGAGTTCCGGCAACGCGGCAGAAGCTATTGCTACTGGTGCCGCGACAAGATGCGCAAAAAAACTCTCATTGATTTTCCTCTTCAGACCCGACACCGTCCCGTCCTCGATCGGAGGCAACGGATCGCGAAACGGCGCATTGAGATGCACCGGGCCGGCCACCGGCCACTGAGTCCGCTCCACCGCGTGCGCCACGGTTTGCCGCAGATAGCGCAGCAGCTTCAACGACGCCTCCGGCACCGCCATCTCGTGGTAGAAATTCACGTGGCTGCCAAAAAGTTTCTGCTGGTTGATCGTCTGACCCGAGCTACATTCCCGCATCTCCGGCGGACGATCCGCCGTGATGACCAGCAACGGTACGCCGCTCTCCTGCGCTTCAATGATCGCCGGAAAGTAATTCGCCCCCGCCGTGCCGCTCGTGCACAGCAACACCACCGGCCGATGCGTGCGCCGCGCTATGCCGAGTGCAAAGAACGCCGCCGAGCGTTCATCCAGCATCGGAACCGCCTCAATGCCGGCATGCCGCGCAAACGCCATCGTCAGCGGCGTCGATCGCGAGCCGGGCGAGACGATCGCATGCGTCACGCCGAGCCGCACGAGCGTCTGTACAAGCACGCTGCCCCACAGGCTGTTGGTGTTGCGGAAATCGAGAGTCGTGGCGGGTGGTTTGCTCATGCGTTGGTCAGGGCTTCGATCAGAGCTTTGAACTTTAATTCCGTCTCCGCAAATTCCTTCTGCGGGTCGGAACCGGCCACGATCCCGGCACCGGCATACGCGGTCGCCGTGCAACCATCGATCAACGCCGAACGAATCCCGACAAAAAATTCCCCACCGCCCCGATGGTCCACCCAACCGAGCGGCCCAGCGTACAACCCGCGATCAAACGGCTCCAGTCGCACAATCGCGGCGACCGCCGGCGCTCGTGGCGTACCGCCCACGGCAGCGGTGGGATGCAGCCGCTCCACCAAATCCAAAATGTGCGCGCCCGCCGACAACTCAGCACTGATCGGCGTGTGCAAATGCTGGACGTTCGCCAAACTCAGCACGCGGGGCGTCGCCGCCAATTCCAATTTCAAACCAAGATCGGCCAACCGCCGCTCTATGGAGCCGATCACGACGCGGTGTTCGCGCAGATCTTTTTCGCTGTGCAGCAAGGCGCGCGTGATCGCGGCATCTTCGCTGGCGGATTGCCCGCGCGGCGCCGACCCCGCGAGCGCCTCGGTGTGCATCCGGCCATTCGCCACCCGCACCAGCCGCTCTGGCGTGGCGCCGATAAAACTCTGGCCTTTCCCGTTCGCCACCGAGAATGCGTAGCAACCCGCATAGGCTTGCCGCAGGTGATTCAATACGCCGAGCGGATGAAATTTTTCGTTCGTCGTGAGCTGCTGCGCCCGGGCGAGGACAATTTTCTCGCATTTGCCCTGTGCGATTTCCGCGAGCGCTGCGGTCACCGCCCGTTGATAGGAACCGGCTCCGCCAATCTCGACAATTTGTTTCGGTGCGGAGGGACGGCCGTGATCGGGTGTGACCGAATAATCAAAAGCGCGAAACTTGGTGTGCGCTTTCCAGACCTTGGCCGTCACTAAATCCAACGGCAAATCAGGGGTGATCACGAGATTCGCCACCGCCACCGAACCATCACCGTGCCGCGACACCTGCCAGCGCGGTACGAACAAGCGGAGCGCCGGAAACGGTGCTGCGGGAGCGGCCTCGGTAGCGAAACCGCCCGCGATAAAAAAATGCGGTCCGGCAAAGTTTTGCTCAAGCGGACCGACGGCGATCGTGTTCTCCAGGGTGCGTGCGATGAACTCCTTCGCCTCGGCAAATCGCGTTGGGCCGCTTGCACTGAATTCCAGCACGGCTTCCGCACCGGCCACAGCAAATCCCTCGGAAGGTCGCTCGACGTAGAAATGAAGTTGAGTGGGTTCGAAAATCGATTCGAGCACCGCGAGCGGATCGAGACTATCCACCGCGACACTGATGCTCGCCAATTGCGGTCGGCCGGTGGCGCGGGAGGCTTCGGCGCACTCCCCCAAAAACGCCCGCAGCGCAGCCGGCGTGGAATTTTCCGTGGGATTGAGCGGCAAGATTTTCATGAGAACACGGTAGGGGTCGTTGCCCTCAACGGCCTAGGCGCTTGAGGGCAAGCGCCCTACCCTTGCAAGCTACGCTTTCTTCTCCACCGCTGGCGGCGCCGGCCGCGGGAACAGCACGAGCGACTCCGCCACCTTGCCGCCGGTGAGTTTCGTACCCCAGATGAGTTCGTCGCGCCAGACGGGACCGGATTTGTAGCCGAGCACGGCGTTGATTTTTTCGGTCGTTGAAGGCGTGACGTGCTGAATGAGTGCAACGGCCAGACGCAGCGCCTCGGCCATCGTGGCGAGTGAGGTGCGCAGGAGCGCCTGATCAGCCGCCTCGGTGGATTTGCCGAGTTTCCATGGCGCACGTTTCTCGATGTAGGCGTTGGTCTCGGTGAGGAAAACCATGGCGCGCTCCAGCGCAGTATGAAACTGGAAGCCTTCGCACAGCGGAATAAATTCGTCGCGAGTCTTGTCCCAGAGGGCGCGCAGATTCAGGTCGAGCTCCTCGGAAACTTCGGCCGCCGGCACCACGCCGGCGGAGAAACGCGTCGTCATGTTCAGCGTGCGGTTGACGAGATTGCCGAGATTGTTGGCGAGTTCGCTGTTGTAGCGGACGAGGAATTGCTCGCGCGTGAAGTCGCTATCCTGGCCGACGTTCATTTCGCGGATCAGGAAGTAACGGAAGGCGTCTGTGCCAAACTCGGTGACAAGATCGAGCGGATTGAGCGCGTTACCCGTGCTCTTGGACATTTTCGCGCCGCGTTGCAGCCACCAACCGTGAGCGATAATTCCGCCGGGCAACGGAAGGCCGGCGGCCTGCAGCATGATCGGCCAATAAACCGCGTGAGGCGGCACGAGAATATCCTTCCCGATCACGTGCCAGGTCGCGGGCCAGACGCCGGGCAAATCCGCGACGGCCGAGTAATAGTTGAGCAGAGCATCGAACCACACGTAGGTGACGTAGCCATCATCAAACGGTAGCGGGATACCCCACTCCAGCCGTTCCTTCGGGCGCGAGATACAGAGATCGTTGAGTGGCTCCTTGAGAAACTCGACGACTTGCTTCTGACGAAACGCCGGGAAGATAAAGTTTTCGTTCTTCGCGAGGAATTCGATCAGCCAGTCCTGATATTGCCGGAGCTTGAAGAAATAGTTGGACTCGGTGATCTCGGTGACTTCGCCAAAGATCTCCGGCCACGTGCCGTCGGCATTGCGATCCTTGTTCTGGAGAAATTGCTCCTGCCGCGCGGAATAAAACCCATTGTACTCCGCCTTGTAGATCTCGCCCTTGTCGAAGAGCTGCTGAAGGATGCGCCGCACCACTTTCTTGTGCCGCTCCTCAGTGGTGCGGATGAAGTCGTCGTTGGTGATATTCAGCTTCGGGAGCAGCGCGCGAAATTCGGCACTCACCTCATCGCAAAACTGCTGGGGCGGGATGCCCTTTTTCTTCGCGCTGGCCTGAACCTTTTGTCCGTGTTCATCGACGCCGGTAAGAAAATGCACTTGATCACCCATCTGCCGCCGGAAACGAGCGATGACGTCCGTCAGGACTTTTTCGTAAGCGTGACCGAGATGAGGCGAGCCGTTGACGTAATCAATAGCGGTCGTGATGGAGAATGACTTCATAAAAGGGTCAAAAGAAGTAGTGGTTAACGGGCCATTGTCGAAGGTTTTGACGCGGACCGAAATCTACCCTACGCCTAGAACTGCGCATGAGCCCCCTTACCCGATCACTGAGCCTAGCCCTATTGCTGGTCGCCATGTTTCTCGGCATCGTGCTGGCCTTGCAAGGCTGGCTGCAACACGAGTCGACCCGCCTGCAACAAGAGTTAGCGATCACCAAACAAGCCCAACTGGCCCAAGCTTGGGACCTGTTCCAACGCCCGCCGGATAAATGGGACGGCGAGTATCAAAAAAAACTAGGCGATCTCCTTGGCGGAAAAGTCAGCCTGCTGACCGCCACTGAAGCCAAGCGTCAACTGCCAGCCTCCGCACCGGAAATGATAACGCTGGAACAAGAGTTGAAATCCCCCGCTGGGACGATCGTTCGCCTCGCCTATGCGCCACCAGTCGCTCAGCGTCTCGCCGCCCTGCATCGCCGGGTGCTGGTCACCACGATTATTGTCGCCCTGCTTTTGTTGATGGTTCCGGTGTTGCTGAATCTCGTGCGCCGCAGCGACACCGACACGCACACGCAATCACCCTGGCACCGCGCCTCCGCCGAGATGACCGGACTCGAGCAACTCGCGCGAATCACCGTGGAACGAGGAGAAAAACTCGCCCACGAATCCGGGGCCCGCCTGCGGGCTGAAGAAAACCTTCAAGTAAGCAGTTCTCTGCTCACGCAGTCACAAGCTGAGCGCGCCCGACTGGGCCGGGAACTCCACGATAACATTTGCCAGACCTTGTACGCTGTCAGTCTGACCTTGGAAAGCGTCCGTCGAAAAATCTCCGCGACTCCGGAAATCTGGCAACGGTTGGAACAATCCATCAGCGAACTGCGGCGACTGAACCAAGAAGTGCGCTCCTACCTCAGCGAGCTCGGACCCGAGAAAATCCGCATGCAATCATTCACGGATGCGATCAACCAGATGCTCGAAATTTTGCCTGTAAGCAGCGACCTGAAAATCAGCCGCCAGTTGGAAGAAGACGTCGTGGCCCTGATAAAACCCCAGCAAACGGCCGAGATCGTCAACATCCTCCGCGAAGCCATCAGCAACGCCGCGCGCCATGGCCACGCCCGGCACATCACGATCCGTGCGGAGCAGGATGAAAACGTCATCGCCCTCGCCGTGCAGGACGACGGCACCGGTTTTATTGAAACCGCTCAGCAAATTTCCCCCGGACATGGCCTCGGGAATATGCAAGCCCGCGCGACGGCGCTCGGCGGCACTCTCAAGGTTGAGTCTTCCACCGGAAAAGGAACTCGCGTTGTTTTACTGCTCCCCGTTGCCTCCGCGCTATGAGTCCCTCGTCTTCCCCCAAGCCCATCCGCGTATTGCTGATCGACGATAGCCCGATCATCCGGATGGGACTGCGCATGGTGATGGAAGATCGAGAAGACCTCACCATTGTGGGTGAAGCAGGCAACTGCGCCGATGGCTTGCTGGCCGTAGATAAACTCAAACCTGATGTCGTCCTGCTCGATCTTCATTTACCCGATAAACCAGGCTTCACCGTCTGCCGCGAAATCCTGAAACGACAACGCAGCACCAAGGTTTTATTTCTCACCTCGGCGACCGAAGAGAGCAATGTCCACGACGCGGTCGCCGCCGGGGCCCATGGTTACCTCACGAAAGACAACGAAGGCGACGCCCTCGTGCAGGCCATCATCCGGGTGGCCGCCGGGCATTCCGTGATCGATCCCTCGCTGTCGAATCACCTGTTGAATTTGGTGAAGCATCCCCACGGCACCCGCGCCGTGGATAAACTCTCTCTCCTCTCTGGCCAGGAACGTCGCGTCCTCGCCCACCTCGCCGAAGGGCTCACGAACAAAGAAATCGGCGACCAGATGAACCTGACGGAGAAGACCGTGAAAAACTATCTCGCCACTGTCTTCGACAAACTCGGCATCACCCGCCGCGCCCAAGCCGCCGCGCTGTTTGTCCAAGCCAAGACAGAGTAAAGATCCCCGGGCATTTGATCAAAACCATCAGGCCAACCAGCGTTCATCGCTTCGGTTGTGGCCGGGTCTCCCGACCTGTGAGGGATGGGATCATGGGTCAGTAGACCTGTGCCACTTCCCCTCCAAGTCAGAGCCAATTCGACAGGCTCACGGTCTTCGACAAGCTCTGGGATAATGGGCCCAAAGATAAGACCCAAAAAAACTGCTAGAGTCTTTCGCCTCTACCGCCATTAGAGGCGAATGCGCAGTCATAGGACTGTTACTATTTCTTCCCATCTCGTGCATACTGACACCGTCATGCCGCACACCCCTTTTCATTTCAGTTCGCTCCGAGCCTGCGTGATTTTCCTGCTGCAACAGATCGGTCGCAGAACACCCGCAGTAATGTCTGCTTTTCATAGAACTATTGTTTCTGATCATTTCCGCCCCACTACGCTTACCTGCCCGTGAAGACCATGACCTCTTTAGCCACACCGCAACCTTCGCTACCCCGCCGACGACCCCCCCGGAAAAATCACTCAGGCTTCACTCTGGTCGAGGTTATGGTCTCCACCGTGCTATTTACCATGATGGCCGTAGCCACCCTCTCGGCGATACTTCAATCACGTCGAATGTCAGAAGACAATGTCGCCCAAGCCACCGCCTCAGTCATCGCTCAGGGCATCCTTGAACAAGTCCAGCTCAACCCGTATGATGATATTGCGAGCGCAGCGAATCTCGCACTGAAATTCACCGGTGTTAACAATAACAATCTCGCCAGTATCCAGCAGCAATCTTTGCCGTGGGACCCAGACAGTACCACCTTCCGGTTCATTGGGGCATTATCAGATCCAGCCAATCCTGCCTCCGCTATTTTAGGCGTATTGATCGATACAGCTTACATGGATGGCGCTACTGTTATTCGTCCGGCGCGCTACATGAATATGCAAATTAATATCACCCGGACACTACGCGCTAATCTCGACAACGTTGAAGTAGTTCTCGCCTATCGTTGGCAACCTCCCTCGCGCAATCTACCCGGGCAGCCCGCCACTTATGTAACGCGTGAAATCCGAACTATTCGATCAGAAGCCCCCAGTTTCTAACATGAAAAAATCTTCCACCTCCCGCGGCTTCACCCTGGCTGAAATCATGATAGCCATGTCCATTTTTGCACTGCTGATGTCTATGGTGATGTCATTTTACCTCCAAAGTCTGCGCACGATGTATGCTTCTGATCAGCGGATGAAACTGGCCGCCCAGATAAAAAAATTTTCCAACGAGCTGATCGTTCAAGCCAGTCGGTCCAATCAGTTTGTATTATTCAAATCAGCCTTGCCTGCTGATTTCAATGGCTCGAATCCCGTTCCTGCTTCTAATAATTCTGACCGGCAGAGTATTTTAGGTGATACTGAGGATGTATCTGCACCCCGTCCCGCTGGAGATTTTGCCGTTTTCGTGTTTTATCAATTCCCCAAGGAGACAGCTGATGTTTTTCATCGCATCAAAAAAATCGAGGGCTATTTCCTCAGCCCAGATACCGTCGGGGAACCCGGCAAAGTCCGTAAAGTGATCGTCGATTTATCAACAGTACTAACTGACGACATTACAAAAAAAACAGTGGAGGAGATTCTTACCGCTAAATGGAGTATCATTACCCCAGCTGACCCAACCCGAGCGATAATTACCGACTATTTTCCTATGGTTCGGGGTTTAGCCATACCGCAAGTAATCGATGGTGTTGCGGTCCCACCTCCACCTGCGATTCAGCCAGCGGGACGTCTTTTTTATATGTCTGCTCCCCGTAATGTAATTATTACCGGTCAAATTTATAGCAGCATCAAGGATACCAACACTAAGGACGATAAAACGTACACTAACGCCTTTTGCTTTAACATCACCCCTAGGACTTAAGTCCCAAGCCGAGAAACCAAAATGAAAACACCTCCAAAATTAGATTTAGGTCGCGCCACCAAAACACGTGGTAGTGCGCTTGTCGTCGTCATGCTAGTATGCACATTCACGTTAATCCTCGTCGGTAGCTATCTGCGGGCGCTTTCGACCCAAGCTAAAATCGCCAATCGCGCTACCCTGCAAAACGAAGCCAGAAACAGTGCTGAAGGGGTGGCAGAATACGCCTTGGCTGAGATGCACCGACGAACCAAGGCCTATCCTTCGTTTGGCAAAGGAACCAACCCAAATCTTTTAAACAATTTCTCTCTCTCCACGGACAATAAAAACTTTGTCGGCGCCAACACGGGCAGTAATCGTATTGTACTCAATTCGATTGCATTCAAAAATAGCGTATTATCCGATTCGCCTAGTCAGCCCATAGAAATCTCCGGTGACGACCCGGTCAATATTGACGATGGGGATAAATCCACGACACCTAAGACCATACGCTCAATGACCGTCTTCGCCAAAGCGACAGCCCGTGATCCGCTCACGAACACGGATATCACCTCCTATATCAGTGAAAATATTCAAATTCGCGATCAGACTTGGTTTAATTATGCGATGTTTTACAACATGGATATTGAATTCCATGCCGGCCCCGATTTCGCCGTATTTGGGCCGGTGCTTACCAATCAAAATGCATATGTAACAGCGGGCAGCAGCGGCACCCTAAAGTTTTTAAGTACTCTAACTGCCATCAAGGGCATCTATCGTTTCAATAAATATCCCGGTGCGTCTGGTTCCACGACACACACTGGCCCAGTATATATGAGTTATAAATCCGGTTTAAGTTCTGCTTCTGGGGATATTAAGGAAATGAAAACAACCGAAGACAGCCGGCAGACGGATTTCACAGCGAAGGCCACGGCAAAGTGGCTTTCGTTCGTGCGAGATGGAACCTTCTCCACGGTAAAAGAATTCAAACCACCCGGAATGCGATCCTATGTCCCAGAGGACTTTAGCACTACGTCCGTAACGGATTTAAGAAACAACGCGTACATAATGATCGAACCGCAGCTTTCCAAAGTCACAACCCACACTGATCCTTACACGGGCATTAATGATTATGGGCAGAAGACTGATATAGACCCCGACACAGCGGCGATAACGTTAAATCCTGAAAATCTGAAATTTTCCGCACTTTCTGGATTTACCATTCAAGTCAAACCTCCCGCCATTATCGGCGAACCACCGCATTGGCGCTTGGTCTGTTATCGGGCCACCGATACCAGTAAATACATCAATTCCGATAATCTTCCTGTGCGCGATGGCACCACCGGATTGCCGATCATTGATTGCATAATCGATCCATTTAATGATCCGGATCCTAGTACCGGTATTAGGAGTAACTACGATGACGGGGAAGCGGGTTATGTTACGGCAGGCGCAAAGATGAAAGCGGAATTAAAAGCTGGTTTATTGAATGCAATCGTGTCCATTCCCTACAGAGATACCGCTTATGTTGCCGGTACCACCTGGGGCAATGGAACCAACACCGCAAATGTATTACGACCCTATAATCAGTCATTTGACTGTCTCTCTGCGGCCGAAAAAGCTCTGACTTACTATCCGTTCTATGATCGGCGGGAAGGACACAAATATGTTACCAGTGATACTTGCGAAGGAATGAAAGGAGCCATGCATGTAATCCAAATTGACTATGTGAAATTGAAAGCGTTGTTGAATAATGAGGACCTCTGGAAAAAACCATATGGTTCCGCCGAATACGTTTATGAGCCAGCGGCGAGATTTACCGGCATAGTTTATGTCCAATTTCCTCTCGCTCCATTTACCGGCAAAACAGCGAAACGCTTTCCTACAACCGTTAGTGGAACCGATAACACCGCTGGCACCATGAATGATGGTGACCAAATTCGTCCGGCCCAAGGTTCTGATAAAATCGCGGCGACGCCCGGCTATTCTGTAATAGCCGTTAATGCAAAAATTTTACCGATGATGAATGGCTTGGATTTTGCCACAACAACGATGGCAAACGGTGATCCTATTCCCGACGGTTTCACCCTGGCCAGCAATGGAGCAATCTATATCGCAGGCCACTATAATTCCGATGGTCTTAGCACGACCGGTTCATCCACCTTACCTGATGTTGCCAACGCTAATACATCCCAAGAATTTCCGTCCCTCATTGCCGGAGATTCAGTCACCATCTTATCGGCCCGAGCAAACATGGCTGCTTTTCAGACCGTGCAAATTAATTCAGCACAGCAAAAATCAGGAGCTGGTGGTTTCACCGAGGTTTCCTCCGCTATTATATCGGGAATAGTACCAACGCAGCCAGGCAAGGATAAGATCTGGTCTGGTGGGGTTCACAATCAGATCAGATTTTTGGAAAACTGGAGTGGAAAAACCTTCTTGTTCCGCGGAACAATCACCTGTCTTTTTGAAAATGAAGTCATGCAGGGGGCCTACAACGAGGGCAATTTCAGCTGGTATTATGATCCGCCAACGCGGGACTCCGGCTACCATCAGTATCTGGCACAAGGCCGGTTTCCGCCAGGGACACCGATCAAGCGTACAATCCGGCGGATGAATCTCCAGGATATCACCAAAGCCGTCTACGACGCCGGTCCGACGACTCCGCCAAAATTCAATTGAGCAAGCCACGACGAGTTGACTGACCACAAGCACACCGGCACTTCATTTCGTCCACCACCCTTCAGCCAAAATCAGCCATGCGCGTCCGCGGTGGCTGATTTTGTTTTTTTCGGCATCGCTGAGCTGCGCGTAAGTCCGGTCGAAACCATCGGGAATGAAAATCGGATCGTAGCCGAAACCGGCCCCGCCCACGGGCTCATGACAGAGCACGCCCGAGCAACGTCCTTCGCTCACATGCTCGACGCCTTCGGGGCCGAGCAGGACCAATACGCATTTGAAACTCGCCCCGCGCTTGCCGGCCGGTACGTCGCGCATGACTTCGACCAGCTTATTTAGATTCGCCGCGCTGTCGTGCTGGGGTCCGGCGAAATAGGCCGACTCCACTCCCGGCGCGCCATTCAGGGCATCGACACACACGCCGCTGTCATCCGCCAACACCCAAGCATCGGGCGGCAAAGTAGCTCGAAGCGCCGCAGCTTTCTTGCGCGCGTTGCCAATGAAAGTCCCCGTGTCCTCCTCGACCGGCGGCATCTTCGCCGCCGGGATGATTTTAATTGGCAAACCCGAAGCATCCGCGAGGCGCTGCATTTCCTGCACCTTGTGCGCGTTGCCGGTGGCGAGATGGATAAAGCGAATATTCATACAAAAGAGTGAGCCCACGAAGCACACGAATACGCGACCGCAACGGCCGCGTCGCACGAATCACGGATAGGTTTCAAAGTGGTGCTCATGTTTTCAATTCGTGCAGCCGCTGCTGGGAGCGGCCTTCGTGTGATTAGTGGGCAAAAAGTCTGGGTCAGCTTACCAAGCGTTTCCACTCAAGTTTGGGATAAAGAAAGATTGAAATGACCATGAGCCTGAAGGTTAGCCCACGAAGCACACGAATACGCGACCGCAACGGCCGCGTCGCACGAATCACGCAAAGGTTTCATAGTGGTGCTCATGTTTTAATTTCGTGCAGCCGCTGCGGGGAGCGGCCTTCGTGTGATTCGTGGAGAAACAGCGCGTTTCAGTTCACGAAGCGTTTCCACTCCAACTTTGGGAAAGCGCCGAAATTGACAAGAATTCCCACGCGAAGTCGTGTGGCCTTCAAGTAATTGATCAACTGAGCCTCGTCGCGCGGGATAAGATGCTCCTCAGCCTTCAGTTCGACGACCAGCTGACCAATCACGATCAAATCTGCGATGTAATCCTTCTTCAGGGGACGACCTTTGTAGAAAACCTGCAAACGTTTCTGTGGTTCAAACGCGATCCCTTGATCATTCAATTCCATCTCCAATGCCTCTTGATAAACTGGCTCGAGGAATCCGCAACCGAGGTCGTTATAGACCTCAAACGCGCAGCCCATTACGCGGTAAACTTCATCTTTCAATAATAGTTCAGTCATAAGGAAGAAATGGATGATCAAGACCCTGACCGTTAGCCCACGAAGCACACGAATACGCGACCGCAACGGCCGCGTCGCACGAATCACGGATAGGGTTCGAAGTGGTGCTCATGTTTTAATTTCGTGCAGCCGCGGCTGGGAGCGGCCTTCGCGTGATTAGTGGGCAAAAAGTCTGGGTCAGCTTACCAAGCGTTTCCACTCAAGTTTGGGATAAGAAAAGATTGAAATGACCATGAGCCTGAAGGTTAGCCCACGAAGCACACGAATACGCGACCGCAACGGCCGCGTCGCACGAATCACGGATAGGTTTCAAAGTGGTGCTCATGTTTTCAATTCGTGCAGCCGCTGCGGGGAGCGGCCTTCGTGAGATTCGTGGGGAGAACTCAGGCATTTCTTTGCTGTGCGCAGGTTCACCCGCCGCCTGGCTTCCGGTTGATGGTGGCTTCGTCCACGAACATTTTTTCCGGATACTTCAGGAAACCGCGCATCAAGGAATCATCACCGTGCACTTCGTGCCGCACCTGATTCAGACGAATAGCCCCGTCGAGCGTCTCGGTGCGCAAACCGCTGAAAATACTTTTCCCTCGGTCATCAGCCAACAACACCGGCGCCTGATAGGTGAAGAGATAATCAAGTTCCCGAGCCTGCATCAGCTCGCTGAGCAATTGAGCGCCGCCCTCGAAAAACACGCCCCCAATCCCCTCCTGCGTACAGCGCTTCCGGAAGTCGGCGAAGTTCACCTTGGGCGTGGGAGATTCCATGATCCACGTCTTGACGCCGAGCTGGTTGAGTTTCCGGGCATAACCGAGTCCGCCATGAGGAGTCGTCACCACTATGGTACGCTCATGAAACTCGTCCGTGAAAATACCCGGCATCGCTTTGTCCAAGACCGACCGGAGCAATCCATCAAAAACAAAACGCCACGGACACCATTCCTTGCCATCCACGCGCGCCGTCAGTCGCGGATTATCCGCGCGCAACGTTCCCGCGCCCACCGCGATCGCGGGAAAATACCGGCGCCACACATGGCCATTGGCCCGCGCCTGCTCTCCCGTGATCCACTTGGAATCGCCCGTACGCGTCGCCACTTTCCCATCAAGCGTGACCCCGGACTTCGCGGCAAAGAGCGTGCGTCCGGTGGTGATCCAATGGTTGAAAATCAGATTCAAATCGGTGCACTCCCCGGTCAAGACACCGGTGACAACCTCAATACCGGCAGTGCGCAACGCCGCGAATCCATGACCTGCGTGGGCCGGATTCGGATCGGTGGCGCCCACCACCACACAAGTAAAGCCTGCTGCGATAATCGCCTCGGTACATGGCGGCGTGCGCCCATGCGTGCAGCAGGGCTCCAGTGTCACATAAAGCGTGGCCCCGTGCTTCGGCTGACGACCCAGAGCGCGCAACGCGACAATTTCTGCGTGCGCCTCGCCAGCTTTCGCGTGATGCCCTTCCGCCACCCTCTCGCCCTCTTCGACGATCAGCGCGCCCACCAACGGATTCGGATGCGTATCGCCCCAGCCGCGTTTGGCCACTGCGATGGCGCGGCGCATGAAAGATTCATGATCGAGCAAATTCATGGGGTGAGTCCCGCCACATACGGGTTGTGCGCTTTCTCCTCACCCACCGTGGTTCGAGGTCCGTGGCCGGGGAGCACCACCGTCTCATCGGGCAAGGTATAGATTTGTTCACGAATACCACGGGCCAGCAGATTAAAATCACCTCCGGGAAAATCCCAGCGTCCTACTCCGCGATTAAAAAGTGCATCGCCCACGAGCGCCGCCTGGGCCTCCGCCTGATAAAACAGAACGTTGCCCGGACAATGTCCCGGTACATGCCTGACTTCGAATTCACGACCCAAGGCTTTGAGTCGATCACCTTGAGCGACCCAAGCGTCAACCTTCACGCCCTTGAGTCCCAATCGTGCGCCCATAAATTCCTCCATCATTTCCGGCGTCTCGATCATCGCCTGATCCGCCCGATGCGCGCGCACGAGTGCGCCGGTCTCACGCTTCACCACGGCACCCTCTTGCATGTGATCCCAATGGCCGTGAGTCAGCCAAAGCTCCTTCAGCACGCAGCCTTCTTTGAGCAAGATGGGTTGAACCTTGGCCAAAATATCACCGGGGGCATCGACGAGCACCGCCTCGCCCAGTTTGGCGTCAGTCAGGAGATAGCCGATGGTTTGGATCGGACCGGAGGGGAGGACATGAATCTTCACCCCGGTAAGATTCGCGGACCGCCCGGCACCCGCAAACCTAATTGCATTGGAGTGCGGCCGGGGCTGATTCATTCTCGTCGCGCCCAGAGGGAATTCTCGGTTGCACCGCTAGCGACTGATGTTTTGCAGGGCCTGTGTCTTGCTCAGGCCGGGTACGCGCATCTCCTTCCTCGCTCGCGGCGTCTGCAAGACAGACGCCGAGGAGGTCTCGGAGGAATTAAAATGAATCAGCCCTGGAGGGCGGCCGGGAAACAGGAAGTAAGGTTGGAGCCTACCCGAATAGTACTTCATTGAGATTAACCCCGCGAGGGCCGAGTTCCCGCGAGGCCGTCATACGCCTTTCCCACGGCCTCGCAGGAGATCGGCCCTCCACTGGAATATCAGAAAACGGTTGCGAGAATTTTGAGGATAGGTTCCGAGATGTAGCGGCAGGTGCCTGCGTGCCGGGTGGTGGCATGGTCTCCGACCCATGATGCCCCCCCGGGTCAGGCAATCATGCAATCGAACTCATCTTTCTAAATGCGCGGAAACCAACTGAAAGGTGGTCGCTGATTTTTGTCGGGCCGACTTGTCCGCCAAAGCCTCGGCGGCGGCGGAAGCCCGGCGCAGGCTGATCCACATCGGCGACAGAGCATCGGTGTGGAAACCGACGCCCACCCACTGCATGATCACGGGTCGGGAGACCCGTGCCACTTGGCCAATCAATTCAATCCCCCTCGCACGCCCGTCAGGCCCCAACCGTCGGAACAGTGCGTACGGTATCGAGTGATTTTCGAATCACCGTCGCCAGCGCGTGCATTTCAAATGGTTTTCCAATGAAATAATCGCCCTCCGCCGGGGCGAAATCAGTTCCGGCAATATCGGCGCTGTACCCGCTCATAAAAATAATCCGTATCCCCGGCAGCTCACTTTTGAAGCGCTGGGCGATATCTTTTCCACTCAGACCTTCGGGCATAATCATATCGGTCAGCACCAGATCGATGTCCGCTTTGCGCTCCTGCCAGATGCGCAAGGCCTGATGCCCATTCCCGGCTGCCAAGACTTGATAACCCAATCTCGTGAGCGTGACCTTAGCCACCATTTGGACGGCAGGATCGTCTTCAACGAGCAGAATAGTTTCCGTGCCCCGCGGGAATTTTCCCGCGTCAGTCGGCTGTGATCGAACCGCCGGAGGAGTATTCAACAGGGGCAGATACACGGCAAAAGTAGTCCCCCGGCCCAACTCACTCTCGACCGTCACCCAGCCATTGTGCTGCTGCGCGATACCGTAAACTGAGGCCAGTCCAAGACCCGTGCCCTTACCGACCTCCTTAGTCGTGAAGAACGGTTCGAAGACTCGCTTCATGTTTTCCGGGGCAATCCCTGTACCGGTATCGGAAACTATCATCAGCGCGAACGAGCCAGCCCGTGCCGTCACCATTAACCGGGCTTCCTCCACTGAAATATCCACCGTCGTGGTCCGCAAGGTCAGTTGGCCACCTTGGGGCATGGCATCGCGTGCATTGATACACAGATTGAGAATCACCTGTTCCAGCATCCCGGGGTCCGCATAAATCGGCAGACTCTGCAAAGCGTAATCCAAGCGGATCTTCACGGTCTCGCCGATGACCCGGCGCAACATCTTGGAGATGTGACCGACCACGGCATTCAAATCGAGATTCTGCTGTTGCATCACTTGCTGGCGGCTGAAGGCCAGCAATTGCCGGGTCAAATTAGCCGCGCGGTTGGCGGCATGCCCGATCGCCTGCAAGGGCTCCGTCACCTCGGGCGTCAACACTCCGGATGACTGCAGCAATCCGATGTTCCCCAAAATCACCGTCAATAAATTATTGAAATCGTGCGCCACCCCGCCGGAGAGCTGCCCGATCGCTTCCATCTTCTGGGCCTGGCGGAACTGCTCCTCCAATTGCAGACGCTTCGTGATATCGCCGATATAACAATGGACGATCTGCTGCGCGTTGATGGGATAAAAAGACCAAGAGAGCGTGTTCGGACCATGCTGGGTTTCCAAGCGCAACTGGGGTTGACCGGCCGCCAAACACTCCGCCACGATTTGCTTGGTCCGCAGTGGCAAGAGATCCTTCAGATTAGGAAAACCTACTTTCTGCGCCATACTCAGGGCCGCCGGATTATGGTAGCCCAACGCCCCATCGGCCGTGAATTCCAGCACCGGATTGGGATTTAACTCCGGGAAATTAGCCAGATGCTGCGCCCTCTCCTCCGCTTGTTTGTGGATTGTGATATCCTGCACCACGGATCGGATGCCAGTAATGGTGCCATCCTCGCTCCGCAGAATTCGATCCTCCACCAGCACGGGGAAAAGCGATCCGTCCTTGCGCCTAAGTTTCATCTCGAAAACTTGTGCCTCATTTTTTGCTCCGTGCAATTTCCCTGACACCGCTTCGTGGGTGATCGCTTCATCCGCCGTAATCTTCCAAACGAATTGCCCGAGTAATTCGTCGGCGGAAAAACCCAGCATTTTCAATTCGGTTTTGTTGATGCGCGTTACCCGCCCCTCATGATCCACTTCATGATAACCGACCGGAGCATTATCAAACAAGTCGATGAACTGCTCTCGATTTTGCTGCAGTTCGAGTTCCGTGCGCTTGCGGGCGGAGATATCGAGCAGCGAATTGAGAAGATACGTTTGCCCGCCGAAATGTACGGCCCGACCACTGGAGAGCACCGCAATTTCAGTGCCGTCGGCGCGGCGCATCCGTGCTTCGAAATTATCCACGGTCCGATCCCGGGCCAACAACTGCGCATACTGGTTGCGCTCCTCCAGATCGATCCAAACGTTCATCTCCGTCGTCGTTAGCCCGCGGACATCAGCCAACCGGCGACCGAGCAGGACCTCGGCGGCGGTATTGGCATCTGACACCCGGCCTTCGGGCAAAGTCGTGATCACGATGGCCAAGGAACTCTGGGCATAAAGCGCATGAAACTTCTCCTCACTATTCTGTAACGCCACTTCCGCCGACCTCCGCTCGGTGATGTCGCGAAAACTCCAGACCCGCCCCATCCCCTTTCCGTTGCTCAACTGCGGCCGGGAGTAACGCTCGATCACCCGACCGTCTTTGCACTTCAGTTGATCCATACTTTCTTCTTCAGGGTGTACGGAGAGATAACTGACTTGCCCGAGGTATTGCTGTGGCTCGCTGACCTGATCGAGCATGCACTGCACAATGCGTTCGCTGTCTTGGGTGAGCTGAACCGCATCGGGTACGCCCCACATCCGGGCAAAGACACGATTGAAGGTTTCGACTTTCCCCTCTGAGTTGACCACCAAAATTCCATCGGCCGTGGACTCCAAGGTGGCCAAAATCAAAGCCAGCGAGTGGTCCCGCGCCAATTCAGTTTGCTTCCGTTCGGTGATATCACGCGAAATCCCGACCAGTCCGGTGACATTCCCGTCCGCATCGCGGACCGCAACTTTCGTGGTCGACACCCAAGTAATCCGACCGTCGGACCAGTTTTCTTTTTCTTCCAGGCCGATGATCGCCTCCCCGGTGCTCATCACCTGCTGCTCGTCAGTGTAGGCTTGGCGCGCGTGTTCCTCGCCGAAGTAATCAAAATCCGTTTTGCCCAGCGCCTGTGCCGAATGCTGCAGGCCGAAGCGTTGCACCATGATATCGTTGATGCGCACAAAGCGGCTCTGCCGGTCCTTAAAATACACGTGATCGGGGATTGTTTTGAGCAAGCTGCTGAACAAGGATTGTTCAAGTTTCAACGCCGCGTCCGTCCGGATGCGTTCCGTAATATCCTGCGCCGTGCCAGTCGCGCCCATGACGCCACCCTGTTCGTTCCGCAGCACCACGGCGTTAAAGTTCAGCCAAACCGTGGATCCATCTTTTCTCAGGTGAGAGGTTTCGTGATTGATGCTCGGTGCCCCGCTTTTAATGAGAGCGAACACCTCCAGATCGAGTTTAGCCTGCTCGGGAGTTTGAAATTTCATGAAGGGCAGGCCCAGCATCTCGGCCGGTTCGTAGCCAAATATCTTCGAGGCAGCCGAATTCAAAAACGTCCATCTCCCCTGTGCATCCATCGACCAAATCAAGTCGTGCGAAGTCTCGATGAGTGTACGATATGCCAACTCCCCCTGATGCATGGCGGTCTCGGACTGCCGCTGCTTGCTAATCGCCGCCACCGCCGCCTGCTGCGAGACCGCGCTGACTTGATAGAGCAAAGCCAGACTCAGCGGCAACACCACGAGGAGGATACTCGCAAACGCGAGAACCCAAGTCAGGGGTTTCGGGTCGGCTTGATAGGTCATATAAATCAGGCCGACCACGCTCAGCAGCACCAGTCCGCCGAGGAGCAAAGCCTGTTGTTTGAGTCGATTCATGGGCTGTAAGACCGGCTCGTTAGCCGCCACCAGCTCGGTGGGCACCGCGATTGGCCAGCTCAACAACCATGAAAACCCCACGGTGAGTGACACCGAGATCATCAGCGCAAGAAATTCCGCGATCGGATCGATACTTCTTCCGTTCGAATACTGGACAAAAATAGTTTCGACCCGTCGCCCGAGCATCAAGCCCACGGCAATGGCCAACATGACCCAACCGGGCTGGCGTTTTTTCCAAGCCAAGCGGCTCGCCTGAATCACCGCGCCAATTTGGGCGAGAATGGATGCCGTAAGTAAAATCAAACCCATGATATTTAATATTTCGGAAAATAGCCCTGACTAGCTACTTCGCATAATTATACATCTGGGAGCGCCTTGTCCAGTGGCTAGTCGAATGGCGGAAGGCGGAAGGATTCACAGCGGATGCCTCTGCGGTGGTGGAACCCGACCTCCGGGCGGGTTTTGCCGCGAGTGCCGGCACCCAGCGCGCCCGGAGGTCGCGCTCCACCTCGATACCGTTCATCCGGTTTGCGCCGTGACAGGTTCAGCTCGTTTCCTCGTCCCGAGTCTCTCCGGCAGTACGGCCATTCTTTCCGATCAACATCGTCACGGCGGCGCTAAGCGCCGCAAAGTCAAACGGCTTGGCCAAGACCACGTTCGCGCCAAATTTTTTTGCGATGAGCAGATAATTATCCGGACTGCCGCGCCCTCCCCCCGATATCGCGATGATGGGAAGATCAGTGCGCAATTTCTTCAAGGCCCGGATGGTCTCCACGCCTTCCATATCAGGCATAATCAGATCGGTAATCACGAGATCGAAGGACTCAATCCCATACGCCTGCAGCCCCGCGCGGCCATCACAGGCTTCCCTCACCTCATGTCCCATTTTTTTCAACGTCACCAGCAGCGCGCGGCGCAACATCTGATCGTCATCGATAACCAAAATGCGCGACATGTTCAGCGGCGCGGGTCGCGTTGAAGATTCCGGTGGACGACCTCAGCCAGCATGGACGCCGTGTATGGCTTGGACAAAATTTCCCGCACCCCGGCGAGCTGCACCTGCTCCGGGTTGAGCGAACTACTGTAGCCACTGGTCAACACCACGGGCAAATCAGCCCGCACGGCGCGGATTCGCTCAGCGAATTCCAATCCGGTCATGCCCGGCATTGTCTGGTCCGTGATCACCAATTGAAAGGCCTGCGGCTCCTGCTCCACCCGGGCGAGCGCCTCCAGCACCGCATACTGCGACTCCACCACATAACCATACTGATGCAGCATCCGTTCGCCCAAACGAACTATCGCCCGTTCGTCATCCACAAATAGTATCCGTTCGCCCTGCCCGCGCGGGATCAATCCCGGTTCATGACTGTTCTTGACGGGTGTCGCCGGGATGGCCGGTAAATAAATTTCGAACGCAGAGCCTTGCCCGACTTCGCTGGTCAACCGGATGGCCCCATGATGCCGGCGGATAATACCGTGGACCACCGAGAGTCCGAGTCCCGTGCCTTCACCCGGTTCCTTGGTCGTGAAGAACGGTTCGAACACCCGTTGCTGGGTCGCCGCATCCATGCCACAACCAGTGTCGCTGACCGTCAGCCGCAAAAAGGGACCGGGAGCAAGTTCCGGCATCCCCCGGATCGCCGCATCATCCAGGAGACAGGAATCGAGTTGAACCCTCAACTGGCCCGGCCGATCCCGCATCGCATGGCTGGCGTTGGTGCCGAGATTCATCACCACTTGGTGCAGTTGCGTGGCATTGGCCAACACGGCGGGCATATTCGAAGCGAGACTGATCTCGAACTGGATCGTACTGGGCAGTGAGGCCCGCAACAGCTGCACGGCCTCGGCGATAATATGGCGAAGCTGGATCGGCACGAGCGCCTCAGTTTCGGTGCGGCTGAAGGCGAGAATCTGCCGGACAAGATCCGCCGCCCGATTCCCGGCGCGACTGATCTCGTCGAGGTAATCGAGCAACTCCGCATTGCCGGTGGCTGCTTGCCGGGCCAGGGAATTGAAGCCCACAATACCGGAGAGGATGTTGTTAAAATCGTGGGCGATCCCACCAGCCAGCGTACCGATCGCTTCCAGTCGCTGGGACTGCAAAAACTTTTCCTCCAGCAATTTTTGCTCAGTAAAATCCTCGGCCACGCCGACGATGCGATAGATTTCACCGCGGGCATCCTTCACGGGATAAGCCCGGTCCCTGATCCAGCGGATCGAACCGTCGGGGCGGATGACGCGGTAGGTTTCATTGTAGTCGCCCAGCACCTGCTTGATCAGGGAGGCGCTCCGGATTCGCGCCTGATCCTCGGGATGGATACTGTCCAACCAGACTTGGGCGGAGCGAAAAAGACTTTCGCAGGAGCGGCCCCAGATGATCTCGAAGGCGGGATTGATGTAGAGAAACACGCTCCGCGCCGGATTGGTCATCCAGATGACTTCATGGATGTTCTCTGCCAGTTGCCGGAAGCGTTCCTCACTTTCATGCAACGCGACCTCCGCCTGTTTACGCGCCAACCGCACCCGGTTTTGCTCCAAGGCGCGTTTGACCGCCGGCCCAAGACGGGCGAGACGATCCTTCAGCAGATAGTCCGTCGCGCCGAGTTTGATCGCCTCCACCGCCGTATCTTCGCCGATCGTGCCCGAGACGATGATGAAGGGAATCTCCAGGCCGCAGTGCTGGAGTAATCGCAGCGCCTGCAGCCCGTCGAACTGCGGCATTTTAAAATCCGACAAAATAATATCCAATTCCAGCTTGATGGCCGCCAGATAGGTGGCCTCCGTTTCTACGCGAGTCCACTGCGGATCAAAGCCCTCGTGGCGCAATTCGCGCAACGCCAGCTCGGCATCCATGGCATTGTCTTCGACGAGGAGAACTTTCAGCGGCAGGCGCATGATTATTTTTGCCTCATTTGGCGGGAGATTGGTTGAGCAGCAGCCAGTAGAGCCCGATATCCCCCACCGCCTGGACGAAGCTCTCAAAATTCACGGGCTTCACGATGTAACTGTTCACCCCCAGCCGATAGCTCTCGATCACATCATTTTGTTCCTTGGAGCAAGTCAGGACGACCACCGGGATGTGCCAGGTCCGGGGGTCGCCCTTGATGCGCCGCAGCACTTCCAGCCCGTCCACCTTGGGCAGTTGCAAATCGAGCAGCACAATCTTGGGACCCTGCTCGATCTGGCGCGACGCATGCGGACCCTCGCAAAAAATATATTCCAGCGCTTCCGCCCCGTCGCGGGCGACCTGAATGTGGTTGGAAAGTTTGCCTTTGCCCAAGGCCCGCAAGGCCAGCTCCAGATCCTGCGGATTGTCTTCCACCAATAAAATTTCCACGGCATTGGGGGTTATGTCGTTCATGATTTATGGCCCCCTTGAAGTGTGAAATAGAACGTGGCCCCCTGATTCACCGCCGCCTCCGCCCAGACCCGTCCGCCGTGGCGATGGACGATGCGCTGCACGATCGCCAGCCCGACGCCAGTGCCTGCGTAATCATCCGCGCGATGCAGCCGCTGGAAAACCCCGAACAATTTATCGGCATAACGCATGTCAAAGCCCGTGCCGTTGTCGCGGATGAAATAGACCATCGACTCCTTCTGCTTTATGCAGTCGATCTCGATCACCGCCAACTCACGTTTGCTGGTATATTTCAGCGCATTGGAAATCAGGTTGAGCCAGACTTGCTTCAAGAGGACCGGGTCGCCCGTGCCGGACGGTAAATCGCCGACCCGCACCTCCACCCGTCGTTCCGGCCAGGGGAAGCCGAGATCAACGAGGGTGCCGCGTACGAGTTCCTCCATGTTGAGCGAGCCTTGCTGCATCTCCTGCCGGTTCAACCGCGCAAAGGCCAGCAGGTCGTCGATCAATGCGCCCATCTTTTGCGCGCCGTTACGAATGGTCTGCAGGTAACGGCGGCCTTCCTCGGGCAGGACGTCGGCGTAATCCTCCAGCACGGCCTGAGAAAATCCATCCACGGCCCGCAAGGGAGCGCGCAAATCATGCGAGACCGAATAGGAGAACGCCTCCAGTTCCTTGTTCGCAGCTTCGAGCTCCGCGGTGCGCCGGGCCACCCGGCTTTCCAATTCGGTGTTCAGCGTGAGCACTTTCGCCTCGGCCTGCTTCAACGTTTCCACGTCGGTGTTCGTGCCGAACCACTGCACCACATTTTCCTCTTTATCGCGCAATGGTTCGACCCGGGTGAGAAACGTGCGGAAACGCCCGTCCGCCCCGCGTAAGGGAAACTCCATGTCCATGGGTTTCCCGCTGGCGATGGATTCTTTCCATCTCTGCATCACGGCAGGAAGCGCGTCGGGATCATGCACAACCTGCCAGCCCCAGCTTTCCATTTGAACCGGAGTCGTGCCCGTGTATTCATACCAGCGGCGATTATACCAAGTGATAAACCCGTCGGCGCGGGCAATCCACGCAAGCTGTGGAATGGAATTGGCCATCGTGCGAAACCGTTCCTCGCTTTCCTGCACCGCCGCTTCCGCCTTTTTTTGTTCGGTGATATCGTGCGCCACTTTCGATGCTCCGACGATCCGCCCCGCTGAATCCTTGATCGCGGAGACGGTGACCGATACGTTCACCTTACCGCCGTCTTTGCGCAAGCGCACCGTATCAAAGTGCCGCACACTTTCTCCGCGGCGGATTTTCCCCAGAATTTCCGTTTCCTCCTGCAGCCGGTCCGGCGGAATCAACCGGGTGATGGACTGGCCCACCATTTCCTCCGCCGGATACCCGAAAATCCGTTCCGCCCCGTCGTTCCAACTGGTTACCATGCCGCACAAATCCTTGCCGATAATGGCGTCGTCCGAAAATTCCACGATAGCGGCCAAGTGAGCGGCCGCCGCCTCGGACTGCCGCTGCGCCGTGACGTCCCGCATGACACTCAGTACGCATGATTCTCCTCTGAAGGTGATCATTCGGGAGGAGACATTGAATTCCAACAGCCGACCATCAGCCACCTGGAGCGTGGTTTCAAAATCCAGACATTCACCCCGCTCCCGCAAAATCTGCAGAAAAGCCTGCTTTTGCTCATCGCTTTTCCACCTGGTGAACTCCCGCGCCGGCTGGCCCATCACTTCCGCCGGTGTCGTGCCCCATAATTGGCAAAGCGCATCGTTGGCTTGAAGGACTACCCGGTCGGAAAGACGGGCGATGACTACGCAATCGGGATTCAGGCGGAATGATTTGGCGAACAACTCCTCGCTCTCGTGCAAAGCGACTTCCGCCAGCTTCCTCGCCGTAATGTCCGCCCGGATTGCGACGTACTGCCGGGGTTTGCCGTGCTCGTTGAGGAAAGGTACAATGGTGGTGTCCACCCAATAAAACGATCCATCCTTGGCCTTGTTCTTCATCTCGCCATGCCACACCTGACCGTGCCCAATCGTGGTCCATAAGTCATGGATGAATACCTTCGGATGATGGCCGGAATTGATGATGCGGTGGTCGCACCCCAGGAGTTCCTCGCGACTGTACTGGGATATCGCACAGAACTTATCGTTCACATAAGTGATCTTACCCTGCGGATCGGTGATCGCCACGATGGCATGCTCATCCATGGCGGCCTTCAGGTCGTCGAGCTCCTTGAGCGTGGCCTCCAGATATTGTTCAGTGTGCATGAGCCAGAGATCTTCCATGGGATCACCGCGGTAATACCCGCCACTGGCCCGTGGCAGATATCGTTTTCTCGATGAGTGGGTAATCGGTTATTTGCGAGGTTGGATTGCCGCAAGCGGCCGGGCGAGCGTCCAATGAAGCCCCAATGTAGGGGTCACTTTGCTGAAACTTTCGAATTCCACCGGTTTGATCAGATAATTATCCGCCCCCAGCCGACCGCATTCAATGATACTGACATCCTGCTGCGTGCTGCTCAGCACCACGACGGGGATCGAATGCGTCGCTTGGTGACTTTTTATCTGACGGAGCACTTCCTGACCGGATATTTTGGGCAGATTCAAATCCAACAGGACCAACTGCGGCAGGACGTCCCGGCGTTTCGCGAAGCGACCCTTACGAAACAGATAATCCAAAGCGGCTTTACCGTCGCGCACGACTTTGATCGGGTTGGCGAAGTTAGCGCGTTTGAAGGCACGCAGCGTCATCTCGATGTCGCTGACATTATCCTCCACCAGCAAAATTTCTCCCAGATCGTTCGGCTTATCCTTATCCTCGTGGGGTCTGACGATGCCGAGATCGAGGCTCTGCGACAGCAGTTCTCGCAAAGTGATCTGCAACGCTCTCGCCAGATTAACGATGCTGCGCAACGTAACATTGCGCCCGCCCCGTTCGATGTCCGCGAGATAGCTTCGATGCAGATCAGCCCGCCAGGCCAGCTCCTCCTGCGTTACCCCAAGCCGCAATCGATGCGATTTAATGGCAGCTCCGAATCGAGCTTGCAGGGCCAGACTCTCATTTGTGGTTTTTTCTTGTTTAGGCACTTTCACGTTAAAGTATAACAGTTAAGACAATAGACTATGAGTGACATTCGCCCGAATTATCCGAACCAAGCGATCCGATTGATCTCACTTCAAGCCCGGACATCCCCTTACATCGAGCACTCAGCCGAGTTCGGTCTCCCGACAGCAACGGCTTGAAATTCCGTAAATTGGCGGAGCCCGCGCCGATCAATCGGCATCTGATAATGGCAGACATTGCGTGAATACCCACCGCAGCAAACGCGAATTGGCTCACTACCGACGATTGCCGCCGCGATGAGTTATATGGGTTGGAATACTTGGCATAGAATAATCCCGATCCACAATATCGCAACTGGGCAGACCACCCCACCTGTCAATTTGGCGGAACGAAAATTAGCCTTCCCCCCCGCCTTGCGGTGATTTTAGCTGCTCGCTTCCTTTCCCAGATCTTCGCCTCTGGAATCCACTCGCTATGACCTCCGCCCAAATCCGCCAGTCGTTCCTCGATTTCTTCGCCTCGAAGCAGCACACCGTCGTGCCGTCCGCGTCCCTGATGCCGACATCGCCCAATTTGCTCTTCACGAACGCCGGCATGAACCAGTTCGTGCCCTACTTCCTCGGCGATCAAACCGCCCCTTGGAAACGCGTGGCCGATACCCAGAAATGCATCCGCGCCGGCGGCAAACACAACGACCTCGAGGACGTCGGTTTCGATACCTACCACCACACCATGTTCGAGATGCTGGGCAACTGGTCCTTCGGTGACTACTTCAAGAAAGAGTCCATTCAATGGGGTTGGGAACTGCTGACGGGCGATCCGGCCAAAGGGTGCTGGGGCATCCCGCCGAAACGTCTCTTCGCGACCGTTTATTCGCCCGACAAATCCAAGGGCGACCCCGCCGACTTCGACCAGGAAGCCTACGATATCTGGGCCGGTATTTTCAAAGCCGCCGGACTCGACCCCGCCGTCCACATCGTCAACGGCAACAAGAAGGATAATTTCTGGATGATGGGCGACACCGGACCCTGCGGCCCGTGCTCCGAGATTCATTTCAACCTCCTCCCCTCCGACGACGAAGTTGCCGGCCGCAAGCGCGTCAACTCCTCCGACTCCCGCTGCATCGAGATCTGGAACCACGTCTTCATCCAGTTCAACGCGAACGCCGACGGCACCTTCGCTCCCCTCGCCGCCAAACACGTCGACACCGGCATGGGCTTCGAACGCGTCGCTGGCATTTACGCGACGACGAATGGTTTCAAGGATTTCAACGGCGAGCCCTCGAACTACAACGCCGACGTCTTTAAACCCACCCTCGACAAACTCGCCGCACTCTCCGGCAAGACCTATACAAAATCCGTCCCCACCAAGCGCGACGGCCTGAGTGAGCAGGAGCAAATCGACATCGCCTTCCGCGTCCTCGCCGACCACGCCCGCTGCGTGAGCTGCGCCATCGCCGACGGTATTCTCCCCGGCAACGAAGGCCGCAACTACGTCATCCGCCGCATCCTCCGCCGCGGCATCATGTACGGCCGCAAAACGCTCGGACTCAAGATGGGCGACTTCACGGCGCTCGTCGGCCCAGTCGTCGAATCACTCGGAGAGGTTTTCCCAGAACTGAAAACTCAACGCGTGATGGTCGAGCGCGCAATCCGCGCGGAAGAAGAGTCGTTTGGCAAGACGTTGGATCGTGGTTTGCAGTTGTTCACCAAAGCCGCAGCCGCTGGCGCGGTCTCTGCAGCGGATGCATTTGAACTCTACGATACGTACGGCTTCCCCCTCGACATGACGCAGGTCCTCGCCACCGAACGTGGCCTGACGGTTGATGAAGCAGGCTTCAACACACTGATGGAAGAACAGCGCAACCGTGGTCGTGCCGCCCGCAAGACCGACATCATCGTCGCTAACACCGAAGGCGAAGCCACAGCCGAAGCCACCAAGTTTGTCGGCTACGCTATCGACTCCACTCACGCAACGCACGCCACGCTCGTCGACGTCGTGAAGACCGACAAAGACACCTATCTCGTGTTCGACCAAACTCCTTTCTACGCCGAGATGGGCGGCCAAGTCGGCGACACCGGCCACGCACTCATCAACGGCGAAAAAGTCGACATCGTTGATTGCGTAAAAGACAAATCCGGCCGCCACCTGCACAAAGTTGCTGGGGCTCTCAACTCTCAACTCTCAGCGCTCAAATCCCCGGCGGTCCTCGCCGTGGATTTCTCCCGCCGCCGCGCAATCGCGCGCCAACACACCTCCGCCCACCTGCTCAATTGGGCGCTGCGCAAAATGCTCGGCACGCACGTCCGCCAATTCGGTACGCACAAGACTCCCGATCGCCTGCGCTTTGACTTCACTCACTTCGAGGCACTCACCGCCGCCCAGATCAAGGAGTGCGAACAGCTCATCAACGAAAAGGTGATCGATAACGAACGCGTCTTCTACGCAGAAGTTCTCCATTCCGAGGTCTCCGGCCGCGCCGATATCCTCCAATTCTTCGGTGATAAATACGGCAAGGATGTCCGCGTCGTCCAGATCGGCGGCGGTGAATCACAGACCGGCAAAGCCAGTCTCGACGGTTACTCGATGGAACTCTGCGGCGGCACGCACGTCGCCACCACCGGCGAAATCGGCGTCATCAAGATCGTGGCCGAAATGGCTATCGCCGCCGGCACCCGCCGCATCGAAGCCGTCGCCGGCCAAGCCGCATTCGATTTCATCGCCCATGAAGAAGCCGCGCTCAAAGCCGTCAACGCCCGCCTCAGTTCCGGCGCGCACGACGTCGCCCAGAAACTCGAATTGCTTTTCACGCGCCAAAAGGAAATGGAGCAAAAGCTGAAGGCCTTCGAAGCCAAAGCCTCCGCCGCCCTCGCCGAAGAACTCGCCGCCACGGCCACGACGAAGGACGGCATCAAGTGGGTTTCCGCCGTCGTCACGGCAGATTCTCCTGATGCGCTCCGTTCCCTCGGCAGCCAAGTGCTGAACAAGCTCGGCGACGGTGCCGTGCAACTCGGTGCGACCTTCGAGGGCAAAGTCAGTCTCGTCGCGTACTGCTCGCCCGCCGCAATCAAAGCCGGCCATCAAGCCGGCAAGTTGATCGGCGCGATCACGGTCAAACTCGGCGGCAAAGGCGGCGGCAAACCCGACTTCGCAATGGGCGGCGGCGGTGACGCCACCAAACTGGCGGAGATATTGAAATTATAAGGTAGGGCGAATTCTCCGGATGAGCTGCGGCTCGTCTGGGACGATGGCCGAATGTCGCTTACGCTCGTACCGCCCTACCCTCTTTCCCATGGCCGACGAAGCCCCACCCGCGCTGAAGGAAATGTTCAACTCCGCGCGTTTCCGCCAACTCGCCGCGCTGCTGGCGGATTGCCACCCAGGCTTCGATGAAAAGCGCTTCATCAAACTGACCACCACCGGGCTGGAACCACTCACGCTCCTGCAGCGAATGCGGCACGGCACCCACGCCCTGCGCGCCACCTTACCCGCAGATTACCCCGCAGCACTTACTGTCCTGCGCAAACTGGCGCCAAGGATCGAACACAGTTTCGTCGGCATCATGCTGCCGGACTACGTCGGCGTTTATGGCCGGGATCATTTCGACGAATCCCTCGACGCGTTGCATTACCTGACCCGATTCTCCTCGGGCGAATTCGCGATTCGGGAATTTCTGCGCCTCGATCTTCACCGCACCCTCGCCGTGATGGAACGCTGGTCACGCGACGAAAACGAGCATGTTCGCCGACTCGCCAGCGAAGGTTGCCGGCCGCGCCTGCCGTGGTCGTTCCGAATGGAGACCTTGATCGCCGATCCGTCTCCCGTGGCATCCATTCTGGAAAACCTCCGCGCCGACCCGAGCCTCTACGTCCGCAAATCGGTGGCCAACCATCTCAACGATATTTCCAAGGATCACCCGGATTGGATGCTGGAGCGCCTGAAATCATGGGATCTCGCCCACCCGCATACCCAATGGATCGCGAAGCGCGCGGCCCGCACCCTGATCAAAGCCGGCCATCAATGCGCGCTCGGCTTATTCAATTTTACCAGCAAGCCCGCCCTCACGCTCACATCATTCAAGCTCGCTCCCGCCAAGTTCATGCTCGGCCAAACCCTCGAATTTTCATTCTGCCTGACCTCGGCCGCCCGCCTGCCGCAACAACTCGCGATCGACTACCGCATCCACTACGTCAAAGCAGCGGGCGGCACTTCGCCCAAAGTTTTCAAACTGAGGGAAATCACCCTCGCCCCCGGAGAACGGCTGATCCTGCGCCAGCGCCAGACGATCCGGAACTTCACCACCCGCAAACATTACCCCGGGAAACACCGGCTCGAAATTCAAGTCAACGGCTACATTCTGGCCCACAGCGGGTTTAATCTGTACGGCAAATAACCTGATGCCAAATGGCATTTATTAATGTGCCATTTGGCAAAACAGCGCTTGTGTTTCGGAGGCTCGTGTCGAAGGTAGAGCTATGAAAAAGACCAAGGCGAAGGAAGTCACCTACCCTGAATATCAGGACAACCATGCCATGGTGCAGCGCGTCGAGGAAGGCCTGCCCGTCATGGAGGTGGTGCAGTTCGGAAAGCAGGCCGGCTTCAGCACGGAGGAGCTGGCGAAACTGATCCAGATTCCCGCCCGCACCTACGCCCGCCGCGTGGCCGGCAAGGCGCGCCTGAAGGTCCACGAGGGCGAACGCGCCGCCCGGCTCATGCGCTTGTTTGATCGCGCCCGGGAAGTTTTTGGCACGGATGAAAACACCCGCGGGTGGTTCAACGCCAAGATTCTCGCCCTCGGCTGGAAGACTCCCCTCGAATACGCCCAGACCGAGCCCGGAGCGCGCGAAGTCGAGAACGTCATTGGGCGCATCGAGCACGGCGTCTTCTCATGAGTTCGTTGCTGGTCTGGCGGCTGTGCTCAGCCAAGTACGCGGTCACAGCATTTTCCGGTGAGGGTGCCAGGCTTTACGGTGGACGCTGGTCGTCGCCCGGCTGGCGCATCGCTTATTGCGCAGAATCGCGGGCACTCGCCATGGTTGAAGTGCTGGCCAATGCAGATGAACAGGATCGGCTGTTTGCCCTCTCGTGGGTGTTGGTCTCCGTGGAGATTCCGGAAAATCTGGTGGAGAAACCCGCCCGTTTTCCCGAAGACTGGCGACAATACCCGCACCCCCAAAGCACGCAGCTCATCGGCAACGAATGGGCAAAGGAACAACGTTCGCTGGCCCTGCGCGTGCCCAGCGCGGTGGTGCCCGGCGAATTCAATTATCTGCTCAATCCCCACCACCCCGACTACGCCAAAGCCAAGAAGGGAAAGAGGCAGCCGTTCTCCTTCGATCCGCGATTAAAGTAAGCCGACGCCCCTTGGCTATTTCCTGACTAACTCCGTCGCTATTTTGGGTGTACGTTAGCCCTGATCCAAACAGGGATTCGTCTCTGGAAAAAACTTAACGAAAAGCACCTTGCTTGAATGATGCAATGATCGCTTTTGGCTGTATCATTCAGGGCATCAGTCGCTGAATTTTCCATTCCAGTGCGGCCGCTCGAGTATATTTGAATCGATCATGCAGCCGGTTGGGACGCCCTTGCCAGAATTCAAATGTCTCAGGGGTAACCCGGTATCCCCCCCAAAATCCGGGCAACGGAATTTGCCCGGCGACAAACTTTGCTTTCATCTCAGCAAACTTCGTTTCCAGCATAGATCGGGTGGTGATGATCTCACTCTGCCGTGAGGCCCAGGCACCAATCTGACTTTCCCGCGGGCGGGAGAGAAAATAGGCGAGAGATTCCGCTGCTGAAATTTTTTCCGCCCGTCCCGTCACCGCAACCTGTCGCTCCAGGGGCAACCATTGAAACAACAAGGCCACCTGTGGATTTTCGGATAGGTGGCGGGCCTTCGCGCTTTCGTAGTTGGTGTAGAAAACCAAGCCGCGTTCGTCGAATCCCTTAAGGAGTACGGTACGCAATGTCGGCTGGCCCTCGGGGCCCACTGTGGCCAAAGCCATGGCATTGGGCTCAAGCAACTGGCTAGCAATCGCCGCGCGCATCCACTGATCAAACTGAGCAAAGGGCTCGGGCATCAGATCACCCAAGTCGAGTGATTGCTCGGCGTAATTTCGGCGCATTTCCGATAAATCCATAAAAGCAAAATGGACAGTCGCCGTGCATGATGCAAGTCGTGCCAAGCCGGAGTTGACGACATGGACGGTTGTGTTTGCGTGACAGAATGCCAGTGCCTGCTGATTCCTCCCAACCGCTCTTGCTTGCCTTCAACTCCAGCAATCAACTGGCAGTTCGACCTAGCGGCGGACGCTTGGAACCGGCCTTCGCCGGTCAGGATGCTCTCACTCGTCTGACCAAAGTTTTTCCCCGCCACACGCCACCAGCCGCGTATTTTTCTTTCATCACCCATGACATACTCTGGCAGGTGTTCTTCGTCCAAGTCACCGAACCACTCGCTGCCGAAAGCGACCTGCTTTTCCTGTCGATCGAAGAATTAGAAAAACAACCGGAAGCACTGGCCCCAGTCTTGGCGGATGCTCTCAGCCAACTCGAGCCGTATCTGATTGAAATTCCCTACCTACATCTCGGAGAGAACGACTATATTTATAAATTCCGAGTCGAGAAAGACCGCAATAAGGCCATCTACCAGCAGGACGATGATGCTCACGCGCTCTACCAAAGCAGTCTTTGTGAGGCGATCAAATCCTTGGCACGCACTAACGAGCGCTCCGCCACCCAGCCAGCCGTGTTGGACTTTGGCGCGGTCAGCTATGTTATCCCCAGTCACTTTGGTTTTTGTCTCGGCGTTAAAAACGCCATCGAACGCGCTTATGAATCGCTCGCCGAAAACCCGGGACATCGCGTCTTCATGTTAAGCGAATTGATCCACAATCCATTTGTGAACGAAGATCTCCTGCGGCGCGGTTTAAAATACCTCCAGTCAGACAAAGGGGTTCATTATCCCGCAGCAGCGCTCACAGAAAGCACGGCCACCAACCCACCCCGTTACCTGTGGGACACCCTCACGAGTGACGATGTCGTTATTATCCCGGCGTTTGGCGCGACGGATGAAGATAAAAAACGTCTGGTCAAAAAAGGCATTCGCGTCGCCCAATATGACGCCACCTGCATGCTCGTGGAAAAGGTCTGGAAGGCTGCGCGAGCCTTTGGTCGCGAAGGCTACACGATTGTAATTCATGGCAAAAGTGAACACGAGGAAACCAAAGCCACCTTCTCAAATTCCCGGCGTCACGCCCATTCCATAATCATCCGGAATCTGGAGGAAGCCAAATTGCTCGGCTCCTATCTCGCCAATCAAACCGAAGCGGGCCGTCGGCAAATCCTCCATAAATTTGAGGGAATGTATACCCCGGGATTTAATCCCGAACGAGACCTTGATCGAATTGCCGTGGTGAATCAGACTACCTTGCTGATGAATGAAACGAACGAAATCATCGATTTCTTCAAAACGGTATTCATCGCCAAGTATGGTAAAATCGATGGGCCAGGACATATCGGCGGTGCCGGTCGAAAGGATACGCTTTGCTACGCCACCCAGGTAAATCAAGATGCCCTTGCGCGAGCCCTGACCTTGCCGATCGATGCGGCGTTCATCATTGGAGGGAAGAACAGCTCCAACACCTATCAGCTCTATCGCCTCTGCGAAAAAAAGCTCGGGCCGCATGCTTTCTTTATACAATCAGAAACGAACATTCTTTCGCATCAGCAAATTGAACACTTCGTTTTCCCCTCACTGGCCCATGGGACAGGCGGGCATACGGTTATCAATCCACTCTGGTCGGAACTTGATAACACACCGAAGCGGATACTAATCACTGGCGGAGCATCGTGCCCTGATGGCTTGGTCCAACAGGTCCTTGGTCGGATCAACTCCCTCTTTCCTGCTAATCGATTGCTCAGCGTAAAAACAGTTCTGGCCAAATTTAAAGAAGCCCAAGGGTAAACTCTAGCACTGCCTGAGTCTCCCTAAAAACCCGTCGGCTCCTAGCATCAGAACTTGATATTGATACCGCCGCGGAAGCCAGTGGTTGTGCTCAGATCTATTCTAGCCGAGCGACCACCAACCCCTTGGGTATAATCGCCAGATTTTTCGTAGCTGACGCCGGCAAAAAAACCAGTGCGTCCAGTCAATTCCCAGTTGGCATCTAGATTGGCATAGTACCCAGATAAAAATTTATTTTCGGTGCTGGTTTCATCGGTAGGATCGGTAGTATTAGGCAGATCCTTCCCCGGAACTTTAAAAGATTCTTCGGCAGAGAAGGTGGTGCCCACATAACTGCCGGCGAGACCAATACTGGCACTCAAGCTGATCGATTTTGTCAGCATCGCCTGAACTTGAGGACCCACTCTGAACGTGAAATAAGCTCCTTTGATTTTCCACTTTCCGTCAACCACGACAGAACCGACTGCCTTAGGATCATCAGATGCGCTAGGTGAATCTTCAATCGTCCGAGTAACTTCCGTTGATATTGATGTGCCATCTGATGCTACCGTGGTAACGATTTGACGTCCTTGATAAATAACCCCGGGGGTAACATCACTTCCTGTAAAGACAGGAACGTCGGTACCAATAAAACGGTAATAATCAGTTGCCACTATCAAATTAGAATTAACCTGACCAGTTGAGGAACTGTTGATGCCAGTAAGAGACACGCCGGCAATTATGCTAAAGCTGATCCGTTTTCTTGGATCCGTCAGTTGATGGGTGGCAAACAATTCTATTCCGCCCGAGTATCCACGACTTCCCTCACGTGTGGGTTCGTTTTTGGTCAAAGCACTATAGGAATCAAAAGCAATCGTCCCGCCATGCCCTGGTCGATTGGCCTGACCCGCTTCGTAGTATTCCCAATCACGAGCAATACCAGACTTATAGTTTAAAAAAGTACCCGTCAGAGTGCTGCTCGGATCAGCAGAAGTTGAATATGTCCGGTAATTGAATTCATCCCGAGCGAGAGCCTTTTTAGGGTCAGTGTCTGACAATGCATCAATGGCTAACTCAGCAGCGCGCTTTCCGTCCTTAAAAACTTTACCATTACTGTACTCACGTCGGACGATACCATTGTCAGTTCGCTCAATCGGACGGGAAACATTACCTAAACTTCCAAACTGAACGTGCGGTCCTTGCGTCAATTTTAGCCCCACCGAAAGGGACTGCTTGGATCGCGAAAAGATCCCGAACTGCTCGTCATCCTCGTCATCATCTTGCGCATGCATAAAGGCAACAGAGAGGGCCAAGGATGAAAAAATGACAAGGGGAAGACGAGACGACAATTGCATACGAAGATTGTTAAAGATGATTCAAAAATAAGAAAGCAGAACTTAACGCAAGTTCCCTCAAGCTCTTTCCATCGGCCCTTTAGGCTCTTCTTTCAATAAACCCGCCTGACGAGCCAGCCGTTTGATATCCTCTTCCTTTTGTTCCAGTTCAGATTCTTTTTCCTGTTGGGTCTGCATTTTCTCAAACAGCGCCGTTTCGCTTTGCTCGAGAAATTCCTCACGCTCTTTTAAGGCGTGCCGTTGGCCCTTGAGCGACTCTTCTTGCCGGTCCAACTCTTCCTTCAACTTATTAAAGGCTTCTTCTTGTTCCTTCGAGATGGCGACGCCCGACTCATTGGTTTTCTGCGCGGCATTCACCACTTGAGCACGCGCCTGCAGCAGAGCTTCGGCTTCAGCCAGAGCCCGTTCGCGATCATTTAATTTAGTATCTGCTTCGGCTAATGCGAGCTCCCGTTCGGCCAATTTTCCTTCCAACGTACGAACCGTTTTCTGCAGTTCTTCGATCTGCGCAACACTCAGAGTAGCCTCACCGCCCCAAGGAGCACGAGACTGGGAAAAGATTGCATCGATTGACTTCCGCGCCAATGCACTGGCCTGGCTGGCAGCTTGCGCCCGCTGCAACGGACTGACGACGCCACGCCGAGGAAGAATCAAGGGTCTTAATCCACCGCTCTTCGGTTTAGGCGCAGCGGTAGGTGGCGGAAAAGACTTCGCAGGACCATTGCCTGAAGGTGGAGGATTAAGCGGCATCACGTTTTTGAAACCTTAAAGGGAGAAAAGGGCGAATAATAATTTCGGAATATTACTTACCAAAAAGACGTGCCCAAAACCCTTTCTTTTCCTCAGCTTTGACCGCACCGGGTTTAGCTGATGCAGCGGGAGCTGCTTTCGCCGCGGGTACGGGAACGGGATTCGCCGCGACCTTACGGCGTTCCATCTCTGGCAACATGATGGAGTTGGCCAGACGTATCGCAATCGCTTCGCGGGCCGGGTCATTAAGCACCAGAAAAAATCGCTCCAATGAGATACCGTCCATCATCTTCTTCAACAAGTCAGCCCGTTGGTCTTTAAACCAACCGAACGCCAGCAAAGTTTTCGAGCGTAAGGATGCTTCAAACGCCGCCGCTTGCTCTTTGGTCACGGCCGTAACCCCGGCATCACTATTTGCTAATTTCGCACCGAGGAACTTACCGTATGAGAGTTGTTCAGGACGACTGAGGGTGGCTGTAATGAGTCCGATCGCCTCAGCGAGGTGCAAGCCACTGGTCCCTCTGCGATAGGGTAGAAAATGGCCGATGCCTTCTTCGTCACCGTGGGTCAGGGCGTTCAACGCGTTTCGAAAATCACCACCCAAGACAACCCGGGTGGCCATTTGTTGACCAAGATTGGCGAACTCACCAATCGTATTAATTCCTTCCGAGGCGCAAACCGCACGGGTACCAGAAGTGAATTGCGCGAGCTCCAAGGGAAACTCGTGAGGAATGCCAAGTCGGGAAAGTGTCTTCAGAATCGGATTTTCCTTCGAGGCGGTTTCTTCCACCACTTGTGCCACCATGTCGCCAAAGGGATCATCGAAGGCCAAGGTTTCCTTCAGAATAGAAACCAACTGGCAAATACGATCAGTCTTGCCCTCAATTTCCGGCAGCATCAGCAGTTCGTCCCAAGTGAAATCGATGTACTTGGTGGGTTTTTCTTCTTCGCCACTGATCGGCCACTCCTCCATATCCAGATTCTGAGCAAGACTGATCAGTGAAGTTTCGGCCATGATGGAGTTGCGGAATTTCTTCCGGACTTCATCCCAATCTGTCGCATTATATTTTCGCATGGGGTAAGCTAATTACTGGGGTGTTTTTAAGTGCTAGGCGCGTGATCGATTATCTCAGCAGCCAATTTCATATAATCATTGGCCACACTGTCTTCATCGCCACCACCCTCCTGCCCGAGCAGAATGACCGGCAAGCCGAGTGTCACCGCGCGACGCACAACCATGGCGTCACGAATCTGGGTACTGAAAATTTTTGCGGTGGGGGAAACCCCACGTCTCTGCGACTTGAATTGATTCAAGCGAAGTTGCATGCGCATCTTGGGAACTTCGATATCCACGTTCGTTTTGATCGAATTGAAAACAATGCCGTAAACTTGAGCAGCAGCGTCCATCGTCGAAGTACGGAAGCTGGCCGAAGTTTGCTGAAAGCGCATGAGCTTTTCGATGAGCAGGGTGAATCCGATCAAACTCAACGCATCCGGATTCGAGGGAACGTAAATCTCTTGCGCGACGTACACGCCATTCTGTGATGCCCGCAGGATGTTTGGCGGACAATCAAAGAGGATGACGTCGTAATCTTTTTCAACCTCAGCCAATTGCTCTTGGAAAATTGCGTATGACGGGCGCTTCGGATCCGATTTATATTCACCCTCCAGATCAACCAAGTTAAACGAGGTCGGAATCAAATCCAGCCCCGGGAGAAGTTTCTCGCCGTCTTTTCCTTCAACGACGTCCTTAATAATAAGGTCCTTAACGCGCACATTACCTGGATCAAAAATCGAATAGATCGAGCCCGTGCCGTTGACGTTTATCTTATTCCATTTCTCCAGCCTCATGAGCCAGATGCTCGCATTGGACTGCGTATCAAAGTCGCAGAGCAAGACCCGCAACCCGCGCTTGGCGAGGCTAGCAGCTGTATTGACGATCAAGGACGTTTTACCAACGCCACCCTTGTAATTTATGAAGGCGATTTTGCGTGCCATTGTCCGTGGTTATTTAATCCAGTTAGAAGATGCCAAGCCCGCAGCAGAGCGCGAGTTAAAAATAAAATCAAGTTCGATATCGTTACCTGACGTTAATAAATTAATCCGCGATTTATTTATACGGGTGAACGCAACTACACGAATCTACGAAAAACCAGCCTGCAAGTTTAAACGATCTCCCCGCGATAACTTCCGCAAACAAATATCGGAGCCCGCGGCGTTTTCATAGCGGACCACCAGCCCGAGTATGCGTGTTTTCGAGAAAGTAACAAAGCGGCGACCAGAATGTCACAAATGAACCCTATAATCGTTCCATGAATGCCGCCAAAATCCTCGCAGTCGACGACGAAGCTGACTTAACCGAACTCATCGCCTACCACCTAAGTCGCTGTGGACATCAGGTCGAAACCGCTGCCAATGGTTGGGAGGCGATCGCGTGTGTGACCCGTAACCGGCCGGACATCATTTTGCTGGATCTCATGTTGCCGGATCTCGATGGATTTGGCGTCTGTGAAATCCTTCGCCGTAATCCCGCCACGGCCACCATTCCCATAATCATTCTCTCTGCCTGGGCTTCCCATGATTCACGACTGCTTGGCCTCGAGTTAGGGGCTCTGGATTACATCACCAAGCCCTTCAGCCCACACGAGTTGGTGGAGCGAGTGAATCGCTTCATCAATCTACGTATGGACCGAACGGCAGATTCATTATCAACTTCTCCCTAGTGTACTGAATTATAAATACCTATTCATTACTCTGAGTCGCGAGGGCGGCGCGAGCGCGATGGATTTTCTCGAGAATGACTTTGCCTTCTGCCTTCCAAACGTAGCGTTTGGGC
>Ga0163149_10000525_pt1 | contig 50919 bp, 52 predicted proteins | sample OliLakLV19MP5G1_FD_148604 | JGI IMG/M metagenome (GOLD analysis project Ga0163149, IMG submission 148604) | Freshwater microbial mat bacterial communities from Lake Vanda, McMurdo Dry Valleys, Antarctica - Oligotrophic Lake LV.19.MP5.G1 | ecosystem: Environmental > Aquatic > Freshwater > Lake >...
GTTCGCCGAGGAGGACTTCGAACTTGCCAAGAAGACCCTGGTGGAGGCATGCCGGGCGACTCGCCGCGTTCGAGCCGGGAAGGATCCAAAGACTGGGTCCTACATGTACGATGATGTCCCGGATTACGCGATTCGCGTTGCCGCAGCGTGCAAAGTCGTCGAGTGGGTCGCCGGCAAACCGGTTTCGCGATCGATCACCACCACCGTACCGAGCGAGTCTGGCCAGGAATCGAGCGAGGGCTTCATGAACGCGCTCATGGCCGACCCGGAAGCGCGCGCGTCGTTGCGATCCACGTTCGATAAGTTGGTCGAAGCCGCCGAAAAGGCCAAACCGATGGAAATCGTGGTCAGTAAGCCACTTCCCGAATCTCCACCATCAACCTCGTGAGTCCTAATCGCGTGGTTCTCATAGGGGAGAACCGTCTTCTTTGTCTAAATCTTGTCTAAAATGAGCTTCGATCCCGAGAAAACTTTCATCCTGTCCGAGAACGACAAGGGCAACAACCCAGCTCGGCCCGACTACCGCGGGTCATTCACCCTCGACGGCAAGACCTACGAGTTGGCCGGCTGGACGAAGAGCAGGAAGTCGGACGGACGCCCATTTATCAGCGGATCGGTGAAGTTGCAGGCACCGAAAGCGGATCCGGGTGCGTATCGACCAGCGGAAGGGGCGACGCCGTCACCTCGGCCTGCACGTGCGACGCCATCACCCAAGGTCGATGACGATGATGACATCCCGTTCTGACTTCATCATTTTCCAGCCGTATCCACGCCCTGCATACCCCCCCCACGCCCCTTTTTTCGCGTTCCCGTAGCGGGCGGAGTGGCTGTCGAGAATACAAACATCCCTCCCCCCCGTTCATCCTGATTAAAATTCCAAAAATCTGCCAAAAAATCTGAGTAAAAAATCCCAACAAAAAACCTATGAAACGAACGACATTTTTAATGGTGGTGGTAGCGGCGTGTGTGGGGCCAATGGCTAAAGCGTTTAATTTTCGGAAGGGGAAGCTTCGAGGAGGGGACAAGGTGGATTTTATTGAAAGAGGTTTAACGATACGGGGAGGGAGGTCGTATGTATCGTTTGGGGTGCAGTTAATTAAAGGGAATTGGGATATTGAGCGATACGCCGTGGCGTTTGAAATACACAATGAGACGCGGGAAACGGCGGTGGCCAAGTATCGGCGATTGGCGGATGCGATTGAGACAGGAGAGGGGGCGGTGTTTGGCTTTAGCGTATTAAGTGGGAGCGAGATCAATGCTGGGGAGATTCCCGGGATAGACGCGAGGCAACCGGACGCGGAGGAAGAATATCTAGCGGGAGGGTTTGGATCGAAGCGGATGGTTAAGATTCGGTACGCGGACATGGGGAGGTCGGAGAGAGAGGATGGGGCGATTATGGAGACGGAGATACCGACAATCCGTGGTCATGCGAAGATCACATACAGGTCGGAGGCGGGTAGGTGGGAGTTCAAGTCGTACGAGCAGTGTGAGAAGTGTGAGTAAAGTGCTGAGGCGCGGGTGACTGCATTGTTGAACCGCGGGGTGTTTGATACCCGGGAGTGCGACCGGGTGCTTGCGGTCCTGGAGGAGAACGGGAGTTATGCGGCCCGCGGGTTTATGAAGCCGGAAGGGATTGTATGCTTTCACACGGCGGCGCAGGTGGGCTTCAAGAAGACGCTGAAGGACGACGGGGTTCCGAAGTCGCTTCAGGGCCCCAATGCAACCTCTTCCCAGTAGGATGCCTGTTGCCGTGGATGAGGGGCGATGGACCCCATATTACGAGCGGCGACGTTGGACTGTGAGTTCTGGCTGAGGAATTGTGCGCAGATTCGGAAGAAGGATGGGTCGATCGAAAAGAAGATGAGGCCGAACACGCTGCAGGTGCGGGTGCTGGAGTATTACCGGCAGTGCCAGTTGGAGAAGAAGCCGTGTTTGATAATGATCTTGAAGCCTCGGCAGAAGGGGGCGTCAACGATCGCGGAGGCGGTGATTTATCATCACATGCGGACGCATCCTGGGTTGTCGGGGTCGCTGATGGGGGATATTGCGGCGACGTCGGACAAGGTGTTTGAAATGTTCCGGAGGTATTACGAGAACGACCCGTATCCGTGGAATCAGGGGGCGATCGATGCGGATTTGAACCTGGCGGACGAGATCACGCTGCCGAACGGGTCGAAGTGGTACAAGGAGACGGCGGGGAGTACGAATGCTGGGCGGGGAGGAACGGTGCAGGTGGCGCACATGGACGAGGTGGGGTTTTTCCAGACGACGGTATCGAAGGATCCGACGACTTCGTATTTGGGGAGTTTCTACAAGGAGGGGCCAATGTCGCTGGGGTTTGCGACGTCGACGGCGAACGGGTGCTCGGGTTGGTTTTACGATACGTGGAACCAGACGGACAACGGGTGGTTTAAGATTTTCGCGGCGTGGTTCGAATTTGAGGACTCGCAGATGGCGTTTGTGAGTGGGGAGGAACGGAGGATATTCGAGAAGAGCTTGAAGCAGGACGAGCTGAAGGAGCGGGAGATTTACAATGTCACGCTGGAGCAGTTGAAGTGGAGGCGGCACATCATCAACACGGACTACCGGGGGGATGCGGCGAAGTTTGCCGTTGAGATGCCCAGTGACGCGCAGACATGTTTTATGCTTTCTAGCCGGCCACGGTTCGATACTGCTGCGATCAAGAACATGATTGCGGCGGCGGGGAGTAACGATGCGCGGCAGACGGGGAATTTGGTCATCCAGGGGGATAAATCGGCGATGTGGATACCGGATCCGGGTGGCGGGTCGGTGCATCGGATGGAGGAGCCGATCATCGGTTGCCGTTATTTGGTGTCGGTCGACACGTGCACGGGGAAGGACCAGCAGTTGGGCGGGCACACATCAAATCCAGACTGGCACGACGTGCAGGTGTGGCGGCAGGGCTATATCGATCCGGGCACGCAGACGCAGAGAAATCCGATGTTGGTGGCGTGGCACAGGAGCCAGGTGGACACGGATGTCTTGGCGGAAATTGTTGCGTCGTTGAGTTTCTATTACGGGAAGTGCCTGGCGGTGCCGGAGGTGAACGGGATGGGCGGGCTTCATGTCGTGAAGCTGCTCGTGCGGTACGGGGTGCCGGTGTTTAGGAGGAAGCCGCACACGCAGGCAAAGAAAAAGACGGAGGAGGAGGAGTTGGAGGCGTTTGGGTGGCAGACGGACATATTGACGCGGAAATGGATAATCGAGGCGTTGGTGCCGTTGGTGCGGACGGAGAGGTTGGATATCTATTTTACGGAGGTGCTGGAGCAGTTCCGGACGTTCGTCGTCACGGACAGCGGGAAGAGCGAGGCGATGCCTGGGAAGCACGACGACAGTGTGTTGGCGGCGGCGATCGCGTTGTTTAACATCGGGGCGGCGACGGAGTACCGGATTGCGAAGGTGCGCGGTGTGGACCTGATGCGGCTGGCGCGGGACCCGACCTACATGAGCCCTTCCGGGTTCCGGCGGAAGGTTGGAGTCGGCTGATAATGCAACCTCTCGCGGCGGAGTGGGGGAGCGGCGGACCTTGGATGCATGAGCTCTCCTGTCCTCGACGCGCCCGACCAGCAAATTCAGATGATTATGATGAAGATGTTTCTGGGGGAGAGGCTGACGACCCAGGAGCGAAGCAGGTGGGCGAATCGTCAGCATGTGGAGCGCCAGGTGTTAAAAGAAGGGGGATCGATGAAGGCAACGGCAACCCCGAACGAATCTCCAGAGGAGGCGGGGATGCGCGAGACCAACGAGGCCATGCAGTATTTAGTCGGGCGGGAGAAGGCGTTAGCTGGCGGCGGTCAGCGCGGCGGGCCCACGGCGCAGCAGCCGGCGAATCCGCGGATGCGCAAGGGATCGGGCGTCAAGGATGACGGCACGGCTTACGGCAAGAATTACGGGAGCGACTACGTCCCGGGCGGCAGCAACCAGTTTGCGGATTCGATGGCTGCTTTTCGAAAGAGCATGGACCGGGTGAACGCGGGCAACATGTCCGGGTTTCAGATTTCGCGGGGCGGTTCGGCAATGGATAATCCGGGTGGCGTTCGCGGGCGGATGCAGCCGACGGACGCAGAGAAGGCGGCGGGTATGTCCGTCGATTACGAGCCGGAGGCTGGCGTACCGGACGGAAGCGGCTATGCGCAGGGCCCTGACGGCGGGTTTATGTCGTTCGGTCCAGGCGGGGCACGCGGTCAGTACGGCTCTCGCAAGGAGATGATGCAGGCGTTTGCGGGCCAAAGCCAGGGGCAGGCCGCGCCGGCGCCACGCAGTATCGAGGACGAGGAGGCCTATATTCGGAATGCCGGTTACGGTGATTTTCTCGACCAGATGCAGCCGGCGCCGGTCGCGAGCATCCCAATTTCCACGAGTGGGCAAAATCGTGCCATGCTCGATGAGAGTCGAGCCCCATCAATGGAGAATCCAGCCATCCGGCCGGCTCCTCGATCGGCGGAGGACACAGGAATCACGGCGGCTCCGCGCCAAGCCCCCCGGAACACCGGCATGGACAGTTACGCCTACGATCCGAACTCGGGGAAGCCGGCGCCGGGGTGGGCACAAAACGCGATGCAGCCGAAACAGGCATCGACTCCAATGTTTCCCAAGGCGATTTGGAACAGCCCGAGCGCGAGCAGACCGAAGCAGTTCCAGGCAACCGCAGACCGCTTCAATCCATTTTACCAATCTGGCGAAAGTAAGCGCCGCTTGTCGGTACTTTCAGACTAATGGCCGCTCCATTTTACAACCCCTTCGGCACCGCAAATTACTCGCGAGGCCGCGGGTCTCCGATGGACGGCGATCCGCTTTCGCCGGGCGCTCGCCAGATCGTGAACCGCGTCAGGCAGGGCGAGGATGCTGCGATGCGGGCGGCGGCTAACTTCGACCCCATCGACGACGAGATCAAAACGACGAACGAGCGTCGGACGAATCTCCGTCTTCAGCGCGAGGGGATGAAAAACACCCTGAGCAATTTTCTCGATACGGACGGAGCGGACATGTTCGAGCGCGATGAGTTGACGAACAAGCCGCACAAGAATCCTGACGGGTCGATGATCCCGAGGCTTGGCTTGGAGGTGGAATCACTGCGCAAGCAATCACAGCAGAAGACCGGTCTAATCGCGGGGGCGCTGTCGCCTACGAAGCAACGCGGAGATGACACGGAAGAGGCGAAGGTGGCGCAGCGGCGTTTGGCGGAGATCGAGCCCACGTACAAGCTGAAGCAGGAGAAGTACGACCGCATTCAGAAGGAGATGAAACGGATCGACGATGCCGACATTTCGCACGAGAATCGACTGGCGGAGCTGGGTCGGATGCGCGAGGCGAGGTACACGGTTACGCCGGAGGATGTCCAGCAGGCCGTCACGCAGGTCAACACGTCGCGCGCGGCCACCGGGCAGGCGCCAGTGTCGGCCAAGGATCTTTCGCAGGGCAAGGCCAAGACGGCGGCGCCGGGGGCGTATCCGGAAGGCGCATTCGCGACATTGTCGGACCGCATGACCGGGCAACCCACCGGGCGCACGATCGCTCCAGAGGCGGTGCAAAAGAAGGTGCAGACCGAAGCGAAGGCGAGGAATCTAACTCCCGAGGCGGTTGAACTCGTGGAACTGACCAAGCTTCGCGACGAGGGTATTACGCATGTCGGGGGCCGCGCGATCGCAGACATGATCGCCGCAGGAGGAGGCGACGAGGCGGTGAACGCAATCCGCGGACTGGCGACCGTCGAGAATATCTCGAAGCGGATTTTGGACATCGACAACGCGCTCGCCAATGCGGGAGAGCGAGCGAGGCCTAGGCTTGAGAAAGAGCGCGCCGTGATGGAAAAGCTACGTGCGAGCAAGGCGGGCATCATCGAGTCGCTTCCCGATGCCGGGCGGGTGATTGCGGATTTCTTTGTTTCGTTCGGCAAGGGAGCCGGGTCTTTAATCAAGATGGCCGGCGATTTTTACGGGCTGGCGTCCGGCGACATGGACAATGCCGTGTCGCGCTACGGGAAAGACGTGGGGGATTTTTATCAGCCCTTCATGTCGGATCGCGGGCGGGCACTCGAAGCACAGCGGAGTCAGGCGGTCGACGCCGAGGACTCCGAACTCGGGAAGGCTTGGGCCTACGTGCGCGAGAGCGTGGCGAATCCCGAACTCCTGCCGGGACTGCTCGGCCAGAATATCGCCAACATGATTCCAGCGGGCGCGACGGGTAATGTCGCTCGCAATGTGGCGGCTCGGGTGTTGCTGCGCAGAGCATCGACAGATGCGGCCAAAGCAGCGGCAGTAAAAACCGCAAGCCGCATTGGCGTTGGGGTCGCGGTCGGTGCGGGAGCGGTGATGCAAGGCACCGACGTCGCAGGCGATCAATACGCGGACCTCTTAGGCAGGCTGGATGCAATGCCGGATGAACAGGCGGCCGGCATCCCCGAAATAGCCGAACTCCTGCAGCGCGGCGCCCCCATGCAGGAGGCGAAGCTCGCTCTTGCGCTAACGCAGGCTCGAACGACCGGATTGATTTCATCCGCAATTTCTGTCGTCGCTCAAAGACTACCGGGCGGTAAAACGATCGAGCGTGCACTATCCGGCGCCGAGAATAAGGTTGGCGGTATCGTAGCAGGCGCGGCGAAAGGGTTTATTGGCGAGGCGGCATCGGAGGTGGTGGAGGAGGTTGGCGGGCAAGGTGCGAAAAACATCGGCGCGTTACCCGTCGATCCAGATCGAAAGTTTACCGAAGGATTCGGCGAAACGGGCGCGCAAGCTGCCTTGGTCGGCGGTGTGTTCGGCGGTCTCGCCGGAGCTGCGGATCGAACGAGCACGGTGCCAGTCCCGCCCGCTCAGCCCCCAGCGCCCGGGGCACCCGGCGTTCCAGCCGCACCGGTTTCGCCTGCGACTCCTCCCGCGGCCGGGGCAACCCCGCCAGCAGGAACCACGCCCGCGGCCGAAGCCGAAGAGGCGGACGTCACGCTCGACAATCAGGCGCCGAAGTCTTTCGAGTTCACGAACGCGAAGGGCGAGACGACGATCGTCGAGGCCGTGCGCGAGAGTCAGGCGATCGCGAAGCTGCCGGCGGACTTCGGCCCGATCAAGGGCGTGAAGCGGGTTGAGCGTCCCGCCGAGAAGATGGAAGGCGAGAAGATCAATCGCGAGTGGAGTTCATTCGCGCCGGAGTCGAAGTCTCTCGGAATTCCACGCGCGGAGATGCCGCAAGTGAAGGCGGAACACCGCGGGGCCCTCACGCAATTTCTCAAGGGGCGGGACATCATTTCCGAAGATACGGAGGTCTTGCCGTCTGAGCTGAAGCCCACGCAGGCTGAGTATTCGCCGGGCAAGGTTCAAAAGGCTCGCGAGTTCAAGGGGGGCGACCGCGCTATCTTGGTATCGTCGGACAATCATGTCGTCGACGGACATCATCAATGGATGGCCAAGCTAACCGACGCGCCGAATGAGTACATGCGCGTCATCAAGTTCGACGCGCCGATTCGCGATGTTCTCGCGCAGATGACAGAATTCCCGAGCGTCGAAAACGCAGGGGGCGCCGCACCAAAACCAATTTCGGAGCAACCAGCCGCAGGCGGCGTCAGTGTTGCAGCCGATTCCGGGACCGTCGCAGGCAAACCGACGGTTCCAGCCATCACCACGCCGGGGGGCGCCCAAAGTCCGGAGGCCGTTGTTAGGGGTAGCGACGGGATTTCGGAGGGCGTTCCCCTGGCACCAATTTCGCCGGAGCCAAAGACCGATGTTGCTGACACGAATACGCCTTCCGCAGGAATAACGCCGACGGCTCCGGCGAATCCACTTTTGCCTCCGCCGGTCGCGGCGAGTGACAAGCTACGGGCACCAACTGCACCAACTCCCGCACCCGGGCCGGCGGCGGCGAAACCTCCTGCAATCGCGCGCGGCACGAACAAGCCGCAGACGTTCGTCTCGACTGTCGCCAAGGCGGCAAACCTCAAGGCCAAGGACAAGGCCACGCGGTTCCTGACGGACTTCGCGCCGCGGTTGCACAAGGCGAATCCTCAGGTGTTCGAGGCCATGGAGGTTCACATCCTCAACCAAGCGGAGTGGGACTCGAATCCACGCACCGGCGCCAACACGCCGAACTCTGCCGCCGCCTACGATCCCGAGACGAACACGATGTTCTTCAACTCGGACAAGTCGAAGGGCGACGACGTAGTCGATAACGTCGTACACGAAATGGGGCACTTCGCGGAGAAGTTCGCGCTTGGAGAAGAGTTCACGCAACGCGAGTGGGCGAAACTTCAGATCACGCAGCGCATCCAGGCGGACGAACAGTATAAAGGTCGGAAGCTGACGCCTGAAGAGGTCCGTGCATTCGGAGCGGGTATCGATAACAAGCGCGCCCGCTCTGAGTGGGCCACGATGCAGTTCGCCCGCGTCGTCAAAGGCGATACCGACGGAATGAGCACAGGGATGCGCGCCCGGCTTGAAAAGTTCCTGGAGCTTGCGCGCGAACTCGTGCGGAAGTGGATCGGCTCGAAATCACTCACGACCAAGGAACTCGACGCGAAGATTTTGAACGTGCTCGGGTATGCGGAGAAAGCCGACATCCACACGCTTGTCGGCAAGAACTCCGAGGGCCACGAAGTTTATCAGGACGAGCGCGGAGTGCGGCATGTCGCGCGCATTGCGGCGAATCCCGATTTGCTGATTTCAGAGCCGGTCGGGATGAGGCCTACGCGCGGCCCCAATGGCGGCATCGTGTACCAGGCCGATCCCCGCACGTCGCGGGAGCGCGAGAACACGGAGTTCGAGACGACGACCGAGAAAGGGGCGCGGACGCCGGCTCCGGTTACGACGCCTCGCGTTGCAGATACGACGCCTCGCGTTGCAGATACGACGCCAGCCGTCGCACCGAAGCCGGCCAAGGCCGTAGTCACGGCCGAGATCAAGCCAGTGGTTACGCCAACGCCAGAGGAAGCGCCGGCAGTCGAGCCAAAGTCGCCCGAGAAGCCGGAGATTACGCCCGCGCCCGCGCCTGTGGCGGAAGCGCCGACGCCCATTGTGACGCCGACGACAGAGGGCGCGACGATCAGCGCCACACTGGCCGCAGACAAGGCCGTGGCCAAAATGGCGGATCGCAAGCAGCTAAAAGTGCAGAAGGATTTCCTCGTCAGTGCGCTGGCTGCCGCGGAGAAGGCCGCGCGCGATGAGGTGCCAATGACGCCGGAGGGACTGGTGAGACTGGAGGCCATCAACGCCGCGGAGAAGATCGTCAACGCCGGCCCAGTGACGACCGCTTCGACCGCCGAGCTCATGGGACTGGCGAAGGCCGCTGGCCTCAAAAAGTCCGAGCGAGCCAAGCCGCCCGGGGAGATCGCCGACACCCTGCGCTACCACGTCACTCGCGATCATGGCGAACACGTTACAATCGAGGTGCCGGGCGATGGCACGTTCCGCATTCCCAATTCCAAAGGCGCGCTGGCCGCATTCCGCGCCCGCGTAGTCTCCCGGATGAACAAGGAGACAGCGGACCTTCCCTCGCCGTTCTCCGACGAGGTGAAGCCTTACGCTGCGGCGAATCCATCGTCCATCCCAGCAGTCAAGAAAAGCCCAACCAAGGACGATCTGACCGCCGCGGCCGCGATTGCGCAGAGCCAAGACGAAACCCGTTTTATTCTTAACCGGGTTTACTCGGAAGACAGACTCTCGATCGGCACTGATGGCCAGCGTATGTTCATTGTCGCAGGCGGCGGCGGAGAAACTGCGGCGGACATAGCCAAGCTGAAGGTCAAAGATAAAAGAGCCAAAGACATAGGCAAGTTTCCAAATTGGCGCCAAGTTATTCCGAAGTGGGTCAGTGCATCGAGCGGTAAGGTTCGCGCCGATGGCAGCGCTGCGCCCAGCAAGCGCGCGATCGTGGACACCGGCGAGGCGGTAAAGGCGCTAAATCAGGTGCTGGCCATCATCGAAAAAGATGAGGCCGCAAGAAATGCCACGCGGCTATATCTGCTCGACGGCGGCAAGCTCGGTTTTTCGGCCGCGAGTCCAAAGATCGGTGACTACGCGAGTGAGGGCGTCACCGACGCCATGCTTGAAAGCATCGACGGCGGCGCCATCACGGGAGCGAATCCGATCTTTCTCCGCGATGCTTTTGTCGCTGCGCGCCTGGCCGGCCACGAACAGGTAACAGTGTACTTCGAGGATCCGTCGGTGAGTCGGAATGATCCATTCGTGATGATCGGGGGCAGTAATTTCGCGGCAGTCACCATGCCGACCAGCATGAAAGGCCCAGCTCGCACTGCGTTAACCCCGCCACCGGCGCCGGCAAAGTCTGGAACAGAGAAACCAGTCGATGGCATGCTCGGCACGCCCGGCGTGAGCCAGACCGACACCCCTGCGTTTAAGGCGTGGTTCGGGGATAGCAAGGTGGTGGATGCGCAGGGGAAGCCGATGATGGTTTACCACGGGACCAACAATAGATTCAACGTGTTCATTGGGCGTCACCGCAATAGCGCGAATTTCGAAGAGGAAGTCGGCGCGACTTGGTTTACGCCAGATAAGGAAATGGCACGGGGTTACGCAGGCGGGCAGAAAGATCCGGTGGCGGTTTATGTAAGCATGACTAACCCTTATGTGCATGACGCGGAGGGAGGGTTCTGGATCTCTGCAAACTTCACCGCAATCAAACGCGCAAGGAAGGAAGGGCGCGATGGGGTTATCATCAAGAACGTAAGCGACATATCTGCCGGTCAGTCATCGCGTTTGATTGACACCTACATCACTTTCTCACCAACCCAAATCAAATCCGCCACCGGCAACAGAGGCACGTTCGACGGCACAAATCCTGACATTCTCGGCACGCCACCCGTTAAAGCCAGCCCGGCCCAAGAGGCCATTCTCGCGAAGGTGAACGGCACACTGGAAGACAAACGTTCCATCGGTCAGCGCATGAGCGACTACCTGGCGGACCTGAAGGATTACGTTTCGACCGAGCTGAAACAGAAGCTCCTCGACTCGTTCGCGTCTATCAAGCGGCTCGAGCGTGCGACCTTCGGGCAAGGCGCGAATCTGGACGCCAGTGTGAGCGCGTACAAAGCCGCTCGTCTGACAAAGAACCTCCCGAGCGTGATGGACTACCTGATGAACCACGGTTCTCTCGAATATCGGAACGGTTCGATGTCGATGAAACCGGGCGCGAAGGGGCTCCTGCAAATCTTCAAGCCCCTGATGGATGCCGGCACGCTTCGACTTTGGGAAGGATACGCGACGGCGTTTCGCTCCGACCGGCTTTTGCAGGAAGGCAAGGAAACCAACTTCGGGCGGACACAGGATCCCGTCACCGGTCAATGGACATGGGACGCGGCAACCGCCCGCCGCGAGATCGACGCACTCCTCGCGCTCGGGAAGCAGTACCCTGAATTCGAGGTCGCGCGGCAGGGCTACGTCGAATTCCAGACATCGATCCTCGACGTGGCTGAGGGCGCCGGGCTCATCGGTGCGGACCAACGCGCAACGTGGGAGAAGTCTGACTACGTGCCGTTCTACCGCATAGCTGAAAACTTGGAGGGCAAGGGCCCGGGCAAGCGCCGCGGCATCGCCGACCAGCGCAGCGGAATCAAGAAGCTCAAGGGCGGCGCCGCTCCGGTCGCCATCATGGAGAACATCGTCCGCAATATCGAGTCCCTCGTGGACGCCTCATTCAAGAACATCGCCATGCAGCGCGTGGCAGACCTCGCGGACGGCAATAACGACATGCTCGTGAAGATCCCGTACAAGGCGGTTCCATTCAAGGCGTCGGTCACAGAAGTCTTGGACGAACTTGAGAAGGCTGGGATTGATACGAGCGGACTCTCGACAGATGAAGCCGCGGAATTCGTGCGGTTCTGGCGCATGAAGGCGCCGAAAGGGAAGGACGTGGTCTCCGTCATGGTTGACGGCAAGGCAATCTACTACCGCGTGAAGGATGCGGCGCTCCTACGCTCGGTGCAGAGCATGGGTCCGCGCGTCCACTCTTGGTGGATGAGCGCATTGATGGCGCCGAAGAACGCGCTGACGGCACTCGTGACGCTCGACCCCGAATTCATGGTGGCGAACACTATTCGCGACTCGTTCAGCGCGTGGGTCATCTCGGACACGCCGATCAAGCCCGGCTATGACACCGGGATCGGGTTCCTGAAGAGCCTGCGCAACGATCCATCTAAGTTGTCGGTGATGGCAGCAGGCGGGGGCGCCGGGCACTACAATAATCTCCGCGAGGGTCGAGTGCGCGATTACATCCGGAGACTCACGCCGGCAGCGCGAAAGACGTTCCTCGAGTCCATCATCGACACGCCCAAGAAGCTGGGGCGGATCTACGCCGACATTGGACGGGCGACGGAAAACGCCAATCGCCTCGCCATTGCCGACAGCGTCAAGAAGCGTGGCGGCACCGATGCAGAGGCCGCATTTCAGGCGCTCGACATCATGGATTTCGGTCTGCGCGGAGACAGCGCTCTCTTGGGCTTCTTTCTCGACACGGTGCCATTCCTGAACGCCCGGATGCAGGGGCTCTACAAGCTCGGCCGGGCTTCCGGCATAGGGCAAGGCGACGGAGCAACCAAGTATCTGCCGCACGCGCGGATCGCCACTTACGGCGCCATCATCACTGGGGCAACCTTGGCCCTCCTCGGCTCCAACTGGGACGACGAGCGTTATTGGGAGCTGCCGGAGTGGGAGCGCGATATCTACTATCACTTCTGGCTGGGTGGACAACACATCCGGATCCCGAAGCCGTTCGAGGTCGGGCAAATCCTCTCCACGGTCCCGGAGCGCATGTTTGAATTCATGGGCAAGACCGGAGATGGGAAGCTCCTCGCCAAGCGCATGCTCACCATGCTCTCTGAGACGTTCGCGATGAACCCGCTCCCCCAGGTGATGAAGCCGGCAGCGGAGCGCGCGATGAACTTCAACACGTTCACCGGACTACCAATCATCAGCCGCGGCGACGAATTCAAACAGCCCGAACAGCAGTTCAACGTCTTCACGAGCGAGTCTCTCCGCGAGATGGCGGAGGCGATGCCGGACTTTGCGCCGGAGTGGATGCGCTCGCCCAAGACCCTCGAGCACTTCGTCCGCGGCTACTTCGGTTCCCTCGGCATGTACGCCCTTACTGCCTCCGATGCCATCACCCGGGCGGCAACTGGCGCCCCGGACGATCCCGAGGTGAAGGCCGGCGACTGGTGGGTAATGAAGCGGTTTGCGCCGTCCAGCGACATGCGCGAAACGAAGTATGTCGCCCAGTTCTACGACATGCACCGCGAGATCACCGGCCTGACGCGCCAGATCAAAGAGCTTCAGAAGACGGCGCCCGAAGAGGCTCGCGCCCTGCAGGAGGCCAACGCGCAGTCCCTTCAGTTCGCGTCGCGCTCGGATTCGACCTACTCCGTCCTTCAGTCCCTCCGAAAACAGCAGGAGCAGATTTACGCGAGCGACGACACCCCGGAGGGAAAACGGCGGCGTCTGGCAGCATTAGCGACCCGGCGGAACCAAGTTGCAAAGGGCGCTGTATCGGCTGCACCGCGTACTTCATCCATGCCGTTCAATCCGTTCGCCCGATAATCGGCAAATGCAACCTATCGCGCATCCCGATTCGCTTGGGTGTTTCTCGGCGCACAGATGCGCCCGAGCACCCTCAGACTGACCAAGCAGCAAGATGCCGCCTTGGTGGACTACATCAAGCGGCGACTGCCGGAGCTTGAGGCGGATAACCGTTGTCGCATCGAAGCAGATAAGAAATCGGACTTGGATTACCGTTTGCAAAAGCAGTCCCGGGCCATCCCTGGATCGCTCTTTGCGCAGAGCAATTTCCCGATCCCGCTCACGAGCTGGGTCGTCGACCACTTTTCCGCCCGGACCGAGGACGAGCTCCTCGGACGCGATCCCCCTATTCGCTTTCAGCCGCAGGGCCCGGCAGATCAGGAAGTCGCGCGTGGCATCGATCGCCTAGCCGCCTACAAGTTCTTCGATCAAGGCACCGTTCAAGACGATCTTCAAAAATCAATCCAATCGTGCTTCAAGCACCGGGCATTGATCCTGAAGGCCACCTACAAGGAGGAGTTTAACGAGTGGGAGGAGTACGACCTCGACGTCCTCCACGATCGCGCGACCAGTCAGCCGATTCAGATCCTCGGGCACGGCTACATCGTCAAGGACACGGACACGTTCTCCCCGGTGCTCGACATGGTCACGGGCGAAGAGGTGATGCAACTGGACGCTGATCCGACGTTCCGCTTCGACCCGGCTCAACACTATTTCGGTAAAAGCAATGGCGCGGTCCGCTTCAAAGAGCGGTTGTTCGCGGCGCCGAAGTCCGTCGAGGTGGATAGCGATCGCTTTCTCGCGCCGGCGGATGCGCGCAGCCTCAACGAAGCTGACATCATCGGGGAGAAGTTCGATAAAAGCCTCTCGAAGGTAATGGAGCGTTTCACCGAGCGTGAGTGGCTCACAGGCGAGGCCTACCTTGCCAAACTCAAGAGCGAGACCGCGGAGAAGAAGACCAAGGGTAAGCGGGCAGACTTATCCAAGGAGAATCTCCGTTTCGACCTTCAGAACAAGCGCATCGAGATCGTGGAGCTCTGGATTGAGCGCGACGTCCTCGGCTGGGGGAGCCCGCAGCGCATCCTAACGTGGTACGACGTAAAGCGGCAAATCCTCATCACCTACGACTTCGCGGTAAAGATGATGCCCCGCGGTCGCCAGCCGTACGCCGCCATCCCGATTTGGCAGCAGGATAATGTCTGGTGGGGCTACTCCATCCCGGAGATGCTCGAACCCATCCAGGAGTTTGTTGACTTGCAGTTTAACCGCCACGCGCACCGGAACGCGATCAACGCGAATCCGATCATCGGGGAGCATTCGGACGCAGTCGAAGGCAACAAGTCATTTGCCGACATGAAGCCGTTCGAGGTGGTCCAGTTGGTCGAAGGCAAATCGATTCGCGATTGGATCGAGACCGTCGTATTCCCGAACGCGGATACGGACACGCAGGCGCTCCTCGATAAGGCGATTTATTGGGTCAACTTCTGGTTGGGAATCTCGAATATCGCGCGCGGCGATTACTCGGATGTTCCTCAGAACACGACCCTGGGCGGACAGGAAGCTACGCTGAAGGAAGCAAGCAAGCTGTCTCGCCGGTGGACCCGTCGCGTTATCGTCGGACTCGAGGATCACGTCACGCTACTCGTCCGGCTCCTCATCGAGACGATGGATGAATTTGAGGCCTACACCTTTTTGGAAGGCGACGTTCGGCAAATGGCCGTGCTGGAGGCAGCGCAGACGCGTGACCTTCTGATTGACGCGAAGCTCGTGTGGAATTCAGAGCAGAATAGCCGCACGATCGAAGTGAACCGACTCACGCTCGAGATCGTGAGAGAGTACGCGCAGTACATCGCAACGGCGCCATGGATGATCCCGATGGTTCGGCCGCTAATGAAGAGCACGCTTTTCCAGTTGGGACACGACAACGTCGACGAGTTACTTCCGCTGCCACCATTCATCCCGCCAATGCCTGTTATCGCGCCCCAACCGTTAGGCGGGGTGACGACCGAACCGGGCACGGATTCAGCCGCGGCGAGCCCCGAAGGCACGCTCCCGTTCGAACCCGCAGCACCGCAGGAGGCGGCTTCCAATGCCTGAATTGGACATCCATGACATCCCGGCAGAGCAAAAGACGCTCATGCTGGAAAACATGCTCCGCGGTCCGGCGTTCGCGCTGTTTCTGGATCGCTGGAACGAGTCCGTTATCGGCTCCATCGAGAAGGCAATTTTTGACCCTGCCACGAGCGACGAAAAGACGCGCGAGCTCAAGAGCATGCGCCTGGCTCTCGGTGGCGTGCATCACCCGCGGAAGATCGTGGAAACCATGCTTCGCAGTATCTCAGCTCAAACCAAAACCAATAAATAAGGAGTATTCGCCATGCCGACCTCAGCTCTATCCAAGACGTCCACCGCACAAGCCGTTCGCTTGGACGTCGTTCAATCCCGCGGGAAGTTTGAAGCCCGCCGTTATATCGCATCGCTCGCCAATGCCTTCCTTCGCTTCAATTCGAGCGGAGACCTTGAGGCAACCAACATTTTAGCGCGTCTCACTGCCTATACGGCGGACGGTGCAATTGCTCTCACCGAGGGCGTGCACGCCATCGAAAAGACTTCCGCAGCCGCCATGACCGTTGCGGCGCCGGCCAGCCAAGACGGGCTGCGCCTGACAATCATTTCGAATACCGACTTCGCTCACGTCGTTACCTTTACCGGGGCCACACTGCTCGACGGAACTACGGGCGCGAACCTGACCGTCACGATGACGGCCTTCAAAGGCTCTGCTATCCGCGTTGTCGCACGCGGCACCACGTGGCTGCTCGAAGGAGCGAGTAACGTCACGAGCATCACTGTCTAAGCGGCCCTGAAAATCCGAAACCCGCCCTGCCATGTCCAGACTCGTCAACGCACCGCCCCGTATCATGGTTGGCGCTACGGCCAGCGAGGCTGGCGTGGCAGGGTACGTTCCCACGCCGACAGCGGGGAATCACACGACGCAATTCCTCCGCAAAGACGGTACGTTTGCGGTGCCCGCTGTGACTGCAAGCGGCCTCGCGTACTCGGAAACGCCAGCCGGCTTGGTCAACGGAGCAAACGCAACCTACACGCTGGCGAACACACCGCCCTCGTCAGCCGGGGTAATGGTGGTCCTGAACGGCGTTGTTCAATACAACGGCGTTGGCCTCGACTATACGGTGTCCGGGACGACGATCACCTTTGCCGTCGCACCCGCCAGTGGCAGCACGATTTTTGCGTACTACGGTTCGGGAAGCGGGATCGCATTTGGCACGGGCGTAGCCGCTGCGCTGGCCCTCGCCATCGGCACCACGGGCGCGGTCGTGCTGGTTGGCGGCACCATCGCGCTGAACGTCAACGGCACGGTCGGCGCGACGACCCCGGCAGCAGGCGCGTTCACGACGCTGAGTGCGAGTGGGCTTTTCGACGGCCAGCAAAACGCATTTCTTGGTGGTATCAGCGCGGACACAACGGAGTTGACGCAAAATCTGTATATTACAGGCGGGAACTGGACATATAACTCAACCCGCGCCGGAGTATTGCTTCAACAGGACAGCTCAACACCAAGCTTCAAGTTTTTTACAGCGCCCTATGGTACAGTAGGCACGACGGCGGTACTTACGCAGCGTGCGGAGATCACTTCCACCGGCCTAAACGCCACCGCCATTGGCGCGACGACCCCGGCAGCGGGCGCGTTCACGACGCTGAGTGCGACGAGTAATCTGGTGCTTACCGGCGGATTAGCCTACGCGGCGGGTGCAATAGGCACGGGTGGCAAGCAGCTTATAGCGGGAATTGATACGACGGCCAACATAGCGTATTTACGCGGTGCCAGCCCCGGCGTAGGGTTCTGGCCGCTATACCTCGAAGGCGCGGAAGTTAGAGTCAACGTGGGCGTTGGGACGCAAACAGTGATAGGAGCATTCTCCACCACCGGCCTTGCCGTCACAGGCACCGGCAGCTTCACGGGCGCATTCGGCGCGAACGGCAACGCAGCCCAAGGCAAATACACGGTGAACGCGGCCTCGACGGACCTAGCCACCGTCGTCGCGCTTTGCAACCAGCTGCGGGCTGCTCTCGTCGCCAACGGCATCGCAGTATAATTTCCAACATGAACCCCGAACAAGCCCTGCAGAATCTCATCGTCATTGCCAACGCCGCGCTGCTCAACGCAGCCGACCGCAACGCCATCAACCAGTCGATTCAGGCTATCGCTGAATTGATCAAGAAGGCCTCAGCCGCGCCCGTGGCGTCCGCCAGCGATTAAATCCCGCTCCCATGCCACAAGCAAAAATCAAGCTACCTGATATAGCCGCAATCGGATCAGCACTACAGGTTCTGCGGACGAACGCGGCGGGCAACGCATTGGAGTTCGCTGCGCCCGCTGGTGGCGCGGCACCAGGGTACCTCGCTTCGTCCAACGCCAGCGGGAATACGACGATCTCCGTTGCTGCCTCTGGCCAAACTCACCTTGAAGTAACGACCGTCTCCGGCGCGGGGGCAACGACCCGAATCATGATCCTCGGCACCGCGGCGATCCCCGCAAACGCAGCGATCATAGTTCACCGCGTGGAGCTCCCAACCACGGCAGACATTACGATCGAGTGGAGGAATGCAACGGCTGGTGGCACGCGCGAGACCTACCTTACCACCGATACCAGCGGAAACGACGCAGTCGCAGAATTCTATTTCAACGGGACCGCGTGGAAATTCCTCAAGTTCACCTATCCAGCCAACGCATGAACACAATTCGCCTATCACTCGTTCTCTTGATCGCGCTTCTGGCGATGCGGGACGGCAACGCGCAACAGCCCTCCAACGTGCAGAAGGCGCCCACAGGCGCACTCACTGCCGGCTTCAATTCGGCACGAACGCATGTGTTCCTGAGTGGAGCCGACGTCACGTTTAGCGCAGGGACCACGCTGACGGTCAACGGGACTTTCGGCGGTACGCCAACGGGTGGCACACTCAACCTAACCAATGTGACGGTGAGCGGGCTTGCGGGCGACATCACCGCGGCAACGGTGAACGGCGTTGCATTATCCGGCACCAGCACGCCGACGCTCGCGGTCACCGGAACCAGCTCAATCAGCGGGGCACATACAGGCACCAGCTCCGGGACGAACACCGGCGATCAGACGAGCGTCTCAGGCAATGCAGGCACGGCAACAGCACTCCAGACCGCGCGGAATATCAACGGCGAGGCCTTTGACGGCACGGCCAACATTACGGTCCCAGCAGCCGCGGGCACACTCACGGGCGCTACGCTCGCTTCCGGGGTGACGGCGTCCTCGCTCACAAGCGCAGCAGGCGGCGCATTCGGCACCGCGGCATTCACCGCGGCAACCGCGCACCAGCCGGTTGATGCGGACCTGACATCCATCGCCGCGCTCGCCACGACATCGTTCGGCCGAGGGCTGCTCGCCGAGACCAGCGCGAGCACCACGCGCAGCACGCTCGGGCTCGTAATCGGCACCAACGTACAGGCATTTGACGCCGATCTCACAACCTACGCCGGCATCACTCCAAGCGCCAACATCCAATCGCTGCTGGGCGCCGCCAACTACGCTGCTGCCCGCGCGCTACTCGACCTCGAAGCAGGCACAGACTTTTTGGCGTATCCGACCGGCACGCCGAACGGCAGTAAATTCCTGCGCGATGATAACTCATGGCAAACAATCACAGGCGGCGGCGACGCGCTTGTCGCAAATCCGCTCTCACAATTCGCATCGACCACTTCCGCGCAACTTGCCGGGGTCGTAAGCAACGAAACAGGTAGCGGGCTCCTCGTGTTTGGGACCTCGCCTACGCTTGAGACACCCGCACTCGGCACGCCTACCGCGCTTGTACTGACAAACGCCACCGGCCTGCCTATAGCAACCGGAGTCAGCGGACTAGGGACAGGCATTGCAACCGCTCTAGCCACCCCGACAAGCGCCAACCTTGCGGCGGCTTTGACCAACGAAACCGGAACGAGCCTCGCTGTATTCTCCGAAGCCCCGACCATTAACGCGGCGAATCTCACCGGCACGACAACGGCAACGACAGTCGCCGTGACCATGCTTGTCCCCAGCGCTGTAACATGGGGCAGCACCGTAATGCCCAGCGCCAACGGCGGCGCCGGCACGATCAACGGAATCCTGATGGCGAACGGCAGCGGAACCACCAGCCTAGCAGTGAGCGGCACCAACTACGAGCCAGCGCGGACGGCAATTTCGCAAGCAGATGCAGAGGCAGGAGTCGCTACTACCGTGCAGGGCTTTACGGCGCAGCGCGTGGCGCAGGCCATCGCGGCACTCGGCGCTGGCGGCGACAGCATCCCAGCGGGTGCAGCGATTAGTTGGCCGACAACCGGTATCGGATCTCCGCCGACGGGATATTTCGCCGCCGGCGAATACGGCACGCCGGCGCAAGTTGAAACTGGGTTGTGGTCCAAAGTCGTGCGCTCTGCCGGCACCATCGGCGCATTTACGTTCAGCCCCGCGGCGGGCGAGGTCGCAGACGGCGCAACGATCTCGTTCGTCACAGGCGGCGGGGTTGCGGGCACGACGTTCAGGCACACGTTCGGTGACGGCACACAAGCCGCGCCGACATTCACGACCGGCACGGCAGGGGCCAGCGCGGTGATTTCCGGCGCGGGCACGTACAAGGTTACCGAGATCAAAGCTGGGTACATCTCGGCTACGGGAAGCGCGGCATACACGATGGTCGCGGCACCAACCGTCAGCACGCGCACGATTCCCGCCCTAGGCACCACGCTCGTCGTTGTCCACAATGAAACCGTCACCCACGGCGCAGGCGGTAGCGGCGGGCACACACTCTCAGCGTCAGGCGGCGCAACGACTCCGACGTATAGCAGCGGCGCGGGCACGGCAACACTGACCTATACGCTCTCCCGCACGGTGCTCGTCGGAGAAACCGTAACGCACTCCTACACGCAGCCGGGCAACGGAGTGGAGGACGCGGCGGGTAACGACCTAGCTACGTTCGCAACCCAAAGCGTGACCAATAGCAGCACGGCGGACGGAATCACCTACATCATCAAAGAGTCGTTTGAGGGCGCAAACGCGTCGTCGAACCAGCCCGCAGTAGTCGGGCTTGATATGACCGGATGGACTGCCACCAGTGCTAACGTGCTCTCACAGTCTACGCCTGCGACCGCAGGGAACTATTCCTTGCGGCTCAATAACGCTAGTATGTACCGGGATAGTGTTGCGATGACCGGCGCCACCCTTTATACGTATTTTAAGCTCACGCGACTAGGCAATTTTGCCACCTCTTCTGTGGGTGTGGTCAACAGCGGGAAGGATGGTAACATCTTAGCCGTATCAGCAACCACGATGGCTGCTCGCAATGGAGTGACTAACGGCGCGGCAGGCGCTGTGCTTACTCTCGATCAGGTGTACCACGTCTGGATCGACTATACGCCGGGCAGCGGAAACAACGGGATAACGCGGGTTTACATGTCCACGGACGGCATCAAGCCGGGAGTCGTTTACTCTGAAGTTACTGATGGCAATGCTACTGCGACGACGAGCCTGCGGTTCAACATACAGAACTCTAACAACACGGTGAGGCTCGATGACTTTCGGGTGGCCCATGTTGTCCTAGGCAGCAGCAGCACACCATAACATGATGCGCACTCTACTTGCTTTGTTTCTGCTTGCTCAGGTTGCGCGTCTTGCGGCGCAGGACTACACGTTCTCAAACGTAGCCAGTACGAGCACCGATCGACGCACCACCGCGGGCCAGTGGGGCGCTCGCTTCCATAATACGTCAGGGGAGATCATCACAATTACCCACGTAGGTCGATGGATTTTCTCCGGAAACTCCGGGACGCACTTAATCACGGTTTACGGCGATTACGGCGAATTTCTTGGCAGCGCAACCGTGGATTGCAGCGGGACGCCGGGGACGTGGGCGTGGGCTGCGTTGTCGGTCCCGGCGCAGGTTTCGGTTGGCTATCGGGCTTGGATTTTCAGCACAGAGGGCAACGGCGATCAGTGGTCTAATCCATTTGGCGGCACCGGCTATTCCGCAACCGATTCAGATATTGGTTACTTTCAAACCGCCAGGAATATTGGGACACCTGAAGTTCCGATCGGTCAAGAAGACGGCGGACTGTTCATGTCTTATGGCCCGGTTAATTTTCGCTATTCTAGCCCCGTTCAAACGTGGACCAAGGCAGGCACGGTTTACACGACAGACGGAACGCAATATCAGGTAAGCTCTGCGATTAACGACGCCACTATCGGCGACACGATTATGCTTCCCGCCGGAACAGTGACGTGGGGCGTTGGCGGCGCAGGTATCTCGATTAACAAGGCGGTTACCGTCCAAGGGGCAGGCATCGACCAAACAATCATCAATCAAAGCGCCACTGCCTCGGCAGGCTGGGGCAGCACGTTCATATCATTGGCAAGCGGGGCGACGATTCGCAAGCTGACGATTACTGGGGCGGATATAGAAGGTGGCGTTTTCTCCACTGGCGCGGCTACGGATTGGAGGATCAGCGAGGTTAAGTACGTGCAGTACCCTAACCGGAACCCTTACTTTGTTTACGCTCAATACTCTCCCCGCGGCTTGATTGACCAATGCGACATCACGGGTGGCAAGGGTAACTCCGAGTTGGTGTTCGCACGCGGGCCTTCCGACGCTTGGAACGTGGCGACTCCGGTCGGCACGGAAAACAATATCTTTATTGAGGACAGTATTTTCCGTGGAGCAGGCTATGTGTGCGACGCCAATAGCAACGGTCGAATCGTAGTGCGAAACTGCACGATTACCGACGGCATCAAGGTTGATTCACACGGCGTCTGGAGTAACGGCGGTCCACAGCGGGGCGCTCGAAATCTCGAAGTGTATCGAAATACTTGGACCTTAACGACGGGCGCTTGGCCCGCCATCGAGATTCGCGGCGGGACTGGGATGGTTTGGGGCAACAGCAGCGCGGCTACCAACGCTTCAAATATGGCGTGGTTTTTCCTCACGGAATATGGGCTTTTTAACAACAACGGAGCGTTTCACCCGAACTTTCAAACGGCTTTTGATTACCCAATCCGCGATCAGATTGGCCGCGGCCAATACTCCACTGCGGACGACTGGACTACCGCCGCCAGCGAGCCGATATATGTTTGGGACAATCTGAAAGGTGGACTACAATGGCCGCTTTCGTACAAGACCATTGCAGCGGGCGCAATCACTCGCTTCCGGGACCAAACCGGCAACCCAACCGCGACGTTTGTATGGGAGGATGTCATCCAAGCCGACCGGGATTACTTTCGAGACGTTGCGGGTTTCAACGGCTCAACCGGCGTCGGCACCGGCACAGCTGCGGCAATGGCCGCGATCACACCCACGAAAACCGGCGTGGGGTTTTGGGTCACCGACGAGGGTACGTGGGATCTGAGTAACGGAGCCACAACGGACGGGCGACTGTACCGCTGGAACGACAGCGCGTGGGTACTGCATTACACTCCGTACGCGTACCCGCATCCGATGCGCAGCGGAGATGCGCCTAGTGTCATTACCCCGACCTTCACCCCGAGCGCGCCGACGCACAGCACGCCGCAGAGCGTGAGCATCACGGGCGAGACCGCCTCCGCGACCTACTACTACACCCTGGACGGCACGACCCCGACCGCAGCGAGCACGCTCTACACTGATCCTGTCTCCATCGGCTACGGCACGACCACGATGAAGTCTATTGGCGTCAAAGCGGCACACGAAAATAGCGCGGTGCGATCCGTGACCTATGTTATCACCGCCGCCCCCGGCGCTCCGTCGTTCTCGCTCCATCCAACAACTCAGTTGGCTACAGTCGGCGACAACGTGACGCTCACCGTCGCAGCCAGCGGAGATCCAACGTTCCAGTGGCGCAAGGGTGGCGTGAATATCCCAGACGCTACGTCCGCCTCTCTCGCGCTGACCAACGTGCAGCTCGCCGATGCGGGCAGTTATGACAGCGTTGCGACGAACGCCGGCGGTTCGGCGACCAGCAACGCGGGAGTGCTTACGGTCAACCATGGCGGCAATGGCGGCGATGGCGGTACAATCAACGTCACCACGATCAACGTCGGGACGCTCTCACTCCCATGAACTTCTCGCTCGACCTCAACACGCTGCTCTCAAGCGGCATCCTTGCACTCACGATCTGGACTCTGAAGACCGTGGTGGCCCTCGACCGCAAGCAGGCGGCGGCGGAGGAAAAGCACACGGCTATCGTGGCACGCACGGGCGACCACCATGACCGCATAAGCCGGGTAGAGCACAAGGTGGGGCACCTCGAAGTCGGCGTGGCCAAGCTGCAATCACGGGAGTAATTATATGGGCAAGCCCGACATCAATCTCCTCTCGTTCGCGCACCAGCGCCCGCTCGGCACGCATCACGTCGGCGACCTGACGCCCAGCTCGTTCCACTCGGACACGCTGAAGATCAGCGATTGCGCGGACGGGATGATCCTGGCCGGGCACGTCATCGGCGGAAAAGAAGACGCCAACGATTGCAATAATCACTGCTCAAACGTCGTCATGCAGGCGGACTGTTGGGAAATCCGGGGCAAGTACGGGTTCACGATCAAGGGCGGGAGTTCGAACATCACACTTATTGGCCTAGTGCGCGGCCACGGCTCTGTGGTGGACGTGGACCTTGGCAACATCAGCGACCAGAGCGACGACATCACCGGGCCTGTATCGCTGCAACTGGCGCACGAGCTGGGCTCGCAAGAGCCGATCACCGTCCGCGTCCTCGGCGCAACGAACCCGATCATCCTCAACCCCGAGCAGGCCTATAAAGTCATCTTTGCGATCCCCGGCCCGTTTCGCTCCTTTTTTCTGAAAGCGTACAAGTTCCTCAAAAAGCTAGGACTCCCAATATGAAAATCACCGACATCCTTAAATCGAAAACTATTTGGGGCGTACTTATCGCCGCCATTCCCACCCTGCTCGGCTTCTTCGGGCTTCAGGTTGGAGACATCGGCGTGTTCACCGACCTTGCCAATAACGCCGTGGATTCCCTCGTCACCCTCGCCGGCAGCGCGCTGGCCGTCTATGGCCGCATCGTGGCCGTCAAAGGGCTCATCACCAAGTGAGCGCGATCACGGCTATATTTGCCGCGCTCGCCGCCTACCTTCAGATCAAACTCATCACCGCCCGCTATGATCTACAACGCCGAATCGAGAGCGATGTCCGCAACGCCGAGGAACGCATTGACCAGCTTCGCGCTCGTGGCGGGCCTGCTGACCAGCTTGCTGCTGACCGGCTGCGTGAGCAGATCATCCGGGCCAACGGCGTCGTTGCAAATCTACCAGCCGCCAGTCCTTCGCCTCACGGCGGGGACGGTGGTAGCAACTCGTGACGGCGTTTACACAGTGCCGCTTGACGAAACGTGGCACAGCAATCAGCGGTTCGTGAAGGTCGAGAACGAGGCGGTGAACCTCGCGGCGGCGCTCGCGCAAGAACGGGCAAGGGCCGGCAGGTAGTTCTACGTTTTTTAACCGTGCCGAACTTGACGGAAAATCCACCTATGATCACTCGATATTCATGGCGAACAACGACTCGGCAAGCCGCGATTCTCAAATGAGCGACCACCCGCGGAAGACGCGCAATTGCAGGAAATGCAACCTATCGACCGGCCTGAACGCGGGGCCTTGGTGGGTAGGCAATGGATACGTCTACGCTCGCCGCGGGTACTGCCCCGGCACCGATCGATAACGCGACGCCAGTACCGGCGCCCGCTACCCCTGTAGTTGCCACCGCTCCTGCCACTGCGCGAGACATTGTCGGGGCATTGACCAGCGCAGAACGACAACTACTCGGCCGCGGGCAGAAGAGCCTCAAGGAGATTATTGAAGCGCGTCCGGCCCCGAAGGGTGCGGCGCCCTCAACTGCAGCGCCGGTTCCTCTGGTTGCTGCTCCAGCGGATCCAGTAGCCGACACGCCAGCGGCCCAAGAGGCTGCGGCCACGCCTGAGGAGAACGACGACGATGGCGACGACCTGAAGAAAATGCGGGTCACGCCGAACGACTTTCAGGAGCGCGAGGTAATACGCCTGATGAAGGCCAAGCGCGATGCGCAGGGCAATGTCATCGAGGCCGGGCTTGGCTTGCTGCAGGCGTGTTCGAAGGTGTACGGCGCCACTACGCCGGCAGCGGCCGCTACTCCAGGGACGCCCCCAGTTAAGGCCGAGCCCGCTGCGGATGCAGGACTGCAGGGCCTCGACTCGCAGCTCGCGACATTGGGCGAGAGTCTCACGAACCTTGCCAAGGACCGGGATGCCGCGCGGGAGGACGTCGACAACAAGAAAGCCGACGAGCTCTCCGACCAGATTGCGGACATCCGGGCCGACCTGAAACTGCTGAACCACGAACGCGAAGGCTACATTCGCAATCGCGATGCCCAAGCCGCGCATTCGGTCGAGCAGCAAGTAACCTTTTCGCGCGATCGCGCATTCGACCAGTATCCAGAATTGAAAGTCGCGGATGGCATGTCCCGGCTGGCTCTCGATGGCTACGTCGGCGCGGCGCTCAACGATCCCAACCGTGCACGGTTCTTCGCGGATCCGACGTGGCCTGAAAAGATCACGCAGGAATTCGCGACGAGGCACGGGCTAAAGAAAGCAGGCAGCGCGGCGACTACGCCCGTTGCTGCGCCGACGACGGCCACCAAAGCCGCACCTTCGACAACGCTCACGCCCGCGCTTCGGCCAAAGCCGCAGCAAGTGCCAGGCGCCAAACTCGTATCGGGAGCCGACGGAACACCGTCCTCGGCGCCGGCTGCGAAGACATTGGAAGACTTACGTGCAGCAATCCCGGGCATGAGCTCGGCGCAACGTCGCGAACTGTTCCGCCGCATCTCGGCAAAAGCAGGCACGCGATAAGTCAGCAATCTCACTTAATTAACCATTAATTACAATGGCCTTTGATATTTCCGAAGTTCTTCATTACGACGCTTTAATCGCCAGCGACCCGCAGTTGATGCGTCAACTGTGGAGCGAACTGGTTTCCGCGGACTCCCGTGACTCTAACCCGATGAAGGATTTCATCGGCACCGAAGAGTCGGGCAAGCCTATCTGTGAAAAGACCGAGCTCGGTGCGGGCGGGTCTCAGAAAGTCACCTTCACGTCCATGGCGCCTATCGGCGGCAGGGGGGTAATTGGTGGCGCAGAGCTCAAGAGCAAGACGGCGAAGCCCGTGCATGGCACCTGGGGCGTCACCGTGGACATGCGCCGGTTTGCCATCTCGGAGGATCAACTCGTCGAACTGCTTCGGTTCAACCAAGGCAAGTCGCGCGAGTCGGTCCTGTACGAGCTATGCAAGCAGTGGTGGGGCATGATGGAGGCGGACGACATCCAGATCACGTTCCGCGACAAGGCGCTGTTCGCGACGGACCAGCCGAATGTATACCGCATCGGTGGCGGCGCGACATCGAACGACATCAACCTCAACAACACGTTCGATACCGGCACCATTGAGGAGTCGACCGAGCAGCTCGTTGGATTGGGCGCGATGCCGCTTGGCCTGTCGATGGACGAAGCTGGCAGCGAAGTGCCGGAGTTCGTCACGTTTGGCCCGCGTCGCTTCCTTCGATCCCTTGAGGACGAACAGAAGTTCCGCGAGGCCGTGCTGCACGCTCAGGCGCGAGGCGGAGAGAATTTCCACTGGACGGGTAAGTACCCGCGCTGGAAGGAAAGTCTTATTCACCGGCACGCGATCAAGTTCGACTCCGGCAATAAGCGCCAGGGCTCGCCGCTTCTCCCGATCGCGTTCTTGGGTGCGGCACTCGCCGACGCGACGCCTACGACTGTCACGGGCGGAGGCGCACACAACACCGCAGGGGCGCTGACGGACACGATTCTGTACGACTACTTCTCGGCGTTCCGGGGTAACTACTGGAAGACCTTTTCCGCGGAGGTCGCGCCGACGGACAACAACACGTACTACGCGCTGATCTATAACGTGTCCGGTGCAGACCGCGGCAAGTACGAGATCGTGTCGTATGTGACTGCTGGCAACAACGGCAACCGGCTCACGGTCACTCGTGCGGTCAACGCTGACGGCCAGCTTACGGCCCTCACTGCCGCGTCGAAGTACACGAACGCTCACCCGAGCGGCTCGTGGATCATTCCGTGCAATAAGTGGGGCGTGCCGCTCGGTTACGCCTTGGTCATGGGTGCCGAGGCTCTCGCGCTCGCCAAGGGCGCAATTGATGCAGACCCAATCGAATGGCAGGACGACTTCGTCTCGAAGACCTCCGGCAAGGCGCATATCAACTCGAGCGGCATCCAAGGGATCCGCGGGTATGCTCCGAAAGAGGATTCCATCGGGCGCTACCCGAACTTCCTCGTGGTCGAGGGTGCGCTCGATTACGGGCTACCCTTGGTTGCTCTCAACTAAGGGCCCGACCGAGTAGGTAATTTGCGAGCCCCGTTCGGATAAACACCGGACGGGGCTTTTCTTCACGATAGGTTTTACCCCTGAATTTCTCAGACATGGACTCTCTCACGATCAAGCTGCTCAACGAACGCCGTGCCAATAGTGTCCGGCGGAAGATCGAAGGTTACTCTGGCACGGTGTATCCGTTCCTGTGGAACGACGAGCACGCGGCTTACATTTTCACGACCTCCAAGCAGGCCGAGGCCGACGACCTTTTCAAAGCGCAGGGGCGCACGATGGGGTGCTACTTCGCGCCCGTCGTCACAATCAAGCAGTCTGCTCCGCTCTCGGAGGCTGTCGTCCTTGCGATGCTTGAGCGCGGTCTATCTCTGCCGCGGGACCCGGACGATAACGAGCAAGTGGCGCTGGTGCTTATTGCAGCGTACGACAAGGGCGCTCTCTCGGTTGAGCCCGCTCTCGAAACTCCAAATTCAACGAAGAAAAAGCAGGCCGTGAAAGTTCCAGCCTGATTCCGCAACTCGCTCATTTAATGCCATGACTACATTTACAAAATCCCGCAAGCCGTCCAACTCGGAGATCATCACAACAGCGGCGCTGATCGCGATGAAGGCGGGCGATTCACTCTACATTCAGAACCTTGGCACGAACCCGCTTTTCGTGAACCGTGGGACCGGCGCGTCGAGTTCGCTCTTTAACTACGTCCTTAGCGCGTCAACCGTCGCGGACAATGGCACGGGAGGCGTGATCACCATCGCCGATTTCGTGGGCGATGTGAGCTTCGCCGGTACGGCGGTGCGATACATGGCATGGAAGAGATAGCTTAAAACGCCATGGGTAAAACATTCAGCGACCTCCGCAACGCGCTCGCCGGTGCCCTTGGTTTCGACGAGTACAGTGACCTCACCAGTCGCGATGGACTCGACGTGGACACGATCGTCAACGCGGCCTATCTCGACTGCTACGCCTCCAGGGATGGGCGCCGGCCAGCGTGGGCGATCAAGTATTGGTCCGACATCGTACTCGCGCCGGAGGCGGCTACGCTGGGGCTCACGAACGGCAGTACGGCGGTAACAGGCCACACCTTCACGGCGAAGTACCTCGGCAGCTTCGTTCAGATCGGCGCGACCTTCTATCGCATCGGCAGCACGACGACGTTGACGCAGCCGTGGTCTGGCGTGACTGGGAGTTATTCCGCGACCGTGTATTCCAACGCGGTTGCGCTTCCAGGATCCGGGGTGACGATTCGCGAGAGGCCTTCGCTACTTGGCATTGGGCCGCTTCTCCCGCTGCCGTTCCCGGAGGACGAGGTATCGCTCCGCAGTTCACCAGCGTTCGACTTTTATCCCAAGGCGGGACGCGGACCGGTTGCGCACTCTCGTCCGCGCTTCGATCCGAGTTTGATTACCGACGTGGGCGACCCGCGGTATTACCATGTGGATAGCGCGGCCACTGGATCCACCTTCGCCACCGGGTCGCGGCTTCACCTGTATCCGCTGCCGGGCGCCGCATTCACGATCGAGGCCAGGCTCAATGTCCTTCCAGTGCCGCTGGCTGCTGCGGACGACGAACCCGTGCTCCCGCATGACGACGTGGACATTGCAGGCGCGATTCTCGAACCGCTCATGTTTGAGCGCCTGCTCAAGCACCCGCTCGGCCGTCGCTATGCCGGGAATAACGTCTCCGCCATCTTTGCCGCGGGGAATGACGCCCGGGCGCAACTGAACACTTTCCGCAGCGTGCAACCGTCGGGCCCTAAACAATTCCGCCCGGCCTGCGGGTGGTAACTGCTCATGTCTCTCGACACGCTTCTTGGTCGACCGTTCATCGACAAGACCCCGAGCGGTCTTCGGAGAATCACGCGCATTCGCGAGTTGGACCCGGATGCGGCGAAGCTCGCCAACATCGAGACGAGTGCGTTTCTCGCCTACGGGACTGCCGATAAGGAGTTCACGACGGCGCTCCTCACTGAGCAGCGCATTGAGAAGACATCCGAGCGGGGGGCGACATCCCGACTCGTGCAGGTGTATCAGGAGTTGGCGGATAACGCGCTCACGGCCACCACCGAGGTTGTCGAGACGACGACATTTGACGGCCGGCGGGTTACGCGCACGACCCACCTTTGCAAATCGAGTCAGGCGGCATCGCTTCGTCCGGCCATCGGAAGCGGCTCCCCTGTAGTATTCCAGGTTGAGGTGCAGAAGGTTGGTCCGGTGGCGACGGTGGGCGTCTTCGCAATCGAACTCACGGACCTTGGGTTTATCCTCTCGCAGCAGGATCAAGAGTCGAACAACGGGAAGCTCCTGACCCGCACGATTCGAACGATTGGCTCAGCGCCAGCGACGCCCGTCGGATATGTGCTGGCCGCGTACGCTACTCAGAACACGGACGGCTACACGGTTTACAGCTCCACGTTCGCGAAGGGCGACGGGGAAATCTCACGAAGCCGCGACCTACGATTCAACGGGATGCTCGAGCGCATCACGATTCGGCATCTGACGGCGTCAAGTGTCAGCGCGCAGCCGACGACGGATCCACTCACAGGCGGGATCCTGACATCGGAAGACCGCAGCGACCAAGACGGTTATCGTGTCTGGACGGTGACATGGTCGAAGGCGAGCGGCACGGCTCTGATTCGGGACGACGTTGAGACCAAGCACAACGGGAAGCTGAAGATTTACCGGCGGTCGCGCTTCAATGCGGCGCCAGCAGCTCCATCTGCAACCATTGGCGGCACCGTAGTTGAAATCTCCAGCGGGACGCGGCTCGAGGACGGGTTTACAGTTTACGATTACGCCTGGGCGGAAGGACGCGGGCGAATTGAGATCGAGACGGAGACGCGGTACAGCGGCGCCTTGGACTTGGTCACGGTCCGTTACTTCGAAGTGGACGACGGCGCCTTGCCTGCCGGTGTTGTCACGAGCACACGCATTTCCAAACAAGACGGGCTCGACCTCACCACCAAGGTTTACGCAGATGGCTCCGGCCTGATTTCTGATTCTCGAGATCCGGCCAACAACGGGCGCCTCATCATCTACCGTCGGGACCAGTTGGGTTCCGCGCCAACGGCACCGAGTGCCACGATCGGCGGCACGGTTATCGAGATCGACTCGTCCGAGCGCATCTCCGACGGGTACACGGTCTATTCGAAGACATGGGCTGAAGGAATCGGCATTGTGTCCAAAGGCACGCAGCCGCGGGACGACGGGCTTATGCTCGCAGCGTGGACGATCTTCGGGGCACCGGGCGCCGCTTGGGCGACAACCCTTGCGGCAGTTGGCGGAGGACCGGCTGGAGTCCTGCACAAGCTCGATTACGACGAACTCGACGGGGTGATTCGCTGGCAGCCCATCTGGATTCAGAATACCGCGGGAGCGAGTCCGCTGGTCGGCACGACGGTTGCCGGATTTGAGATGCTGAGTGCGGGGAATACCGATTACGGCGCTGTGCCAACAGTCACGATTTCAGGGGGAGGCGGAAGCGGCGCCACGGCTACGGCGGTTCTCTCGGGAGGAACGACGGGGTATATCACGAGCCTGACCCTGACAGACCCTGGGAGCGGGTATATCTCGACTCCGCAGGTGACGATCGCGCCGGACAATTCAGACACCCCGGTCTTCATTGCCATCCTGACCGGCGTGGCTGTCACTCGGGAGCGATTTGTTCAATTCACGTATCCAGGCAGGGCCCAAGCGGTGAACATCGCGCACCCGGACGTGGCGAATTCGCATGCTCTCGACATCCACCTCTCGCCGCCAATCGATGCGACGTTGATCGGGATTGAGGAGATCAACTACCGGGCGGACAGCAGTATCGGAGACCTGACGCACCCGCTTTGGAACCCCCTTGAGTGGGCCACGGTGTTCGCGCAGTACCGGAACCTCGACAGCAATCTAACGCCGGTTTCGCGAGTGGAAGGCCTCCGCGGGTATCGGGCAATGGGCGGAGTCTCGGCAATTAGCCAGGTGCACACGGTAGGTCATTTGATTTCGGTTATGGGTTCGGTCGTTGGCTACGCGGTCAGCTCGGCGGCTTACCTGAAGGTGTTCGGAGGGCCAGACGCTCCGGACGATCGCACTTTCACGCTTCAAGCGGACACGGATCTTGCGTTCCTCGGGCACGACGGGACGAAGTATTTTAGGCGCCGGGTGATCTACGCGACCATCCCCACACAGAATGCGATTCCAACGATGACCAGCGTCGTGATGATTGCGACCGGGATCACGAGCATTGCGACCCTGAAGGCGGTTGTGACTGCGGGCGCCCCCGGGGTCATCGGCGGACGAACGAACGAGTTTCGCTATTCGTGGATTCAGGGCGGGCTCGTGTTCTACAAGTACGCGCGGCCAACGCTTCGGTCCGGCGCCCTCGCAGCCGATACGACGTGGGGTATCCGGCCGACAGACTACGACGCGGGCACTCCCAAGTATTGGCATCTCGTCTAACCCATGGACGCCGACTCACTCAGAAACGCGCTGCGAAAACGCGAAGAAGGCCGCGGGTTGAAGAACTCCGAGATCACGGCACTGCGGCAGTTTGACCGCGCGGAAATCTTCTCGTCGAAACCACGCAAGGAGCCGGCGCGTATCAGCGAGTCGGACACGCGGACGACGCTGACGGCGGGGAAGGATACGCTCTGGCAGGAGTCGCAAGAAAGCTCAAGTCCGGGCGGCGGCGGATACACCGAAGGCGCTGCGGTCGACGTCGTGCAGGGCAGCGATAGCAAGCTCGTCAAGGTCGTGACCCACTCGACGTCGACGACGCCGACGGCGTTTCCGACGATCCTGAAAGTGGTCAATGGCACCACGAGTGTCACGATGGATTCTAGTGGGATAACGATGACAGACTCAGCGGGCGATGGAAAATCATTCACCGTAACCTTTGCGGCTCTGCTCGCTGGCAAGGCGGTGTCGCTGCGCGTTGATTCTTATTGCGATGTCACTACCACGAAGAGCCAGATGCACCTCGCGACGGCTCCCTACGTCTGACCGCCATGGGGATGCTCAAAAACCTTCGGCCTTGCACGACGTGCCAGGAGTGCGTCGCGTCGCCATGCAGCGCCCCGAAGCCCGTGGTTTCGAGTGGCTCAAGGTCTGGCGCGCAAGGCTCGGCGTTTTCCTTCACCATCAGTGCGACCAATTCGCCAACGAGCTATGCGGCGACCGGATTACCCGGCACGTTGTCGATCAACACAAGTACCGGCGTTATTTCAGGAACTTACCCAAGTTGCGGAGTTTTTCCCGTCACGATCAAGGCGTCGAATGGCTGCGGCGAAGGCACTAACACGCTCTCAATCTCCAGTACCGGCACCGTGCCCGTTTTTACCAGTTCTGGCACTGCAAGCGGCACGATTGCTGTGGCGTTTTCTTTTAATCTTACGGCCACCGGAAGCCCTCATGCTTTCGATGCTTCGCCGCTCCCAGCAGGCCTTTCGGTCAATACTAGTACAGGCGTGATCTCAGGCACGCCTACAGCGGTCGGCGTAACATCATTAACTGTCTCGGCAATCAATACATGTGCCGGCTCGACTAACACTCTTACGATCACGATTAGTGCCGCGTGCCCGATGCCGACCATGGAATGCGACTCGATTTCTGCGAGCCGATCTAAATACGGGCACAGCGAGTTCGAGGGGTACGAAAGTAATCCGCCTAGACTGTATTTGCGCCATTCTTGGACCGGCACGCTGGATGATGAATTTTACACTGACCCGTGCGACGCTTATGACTCGACATCAAGCACGACGTTTGCCGGGTACTGCGAATACAACACAGACGGCACAATTGGGGCGGATACGAAAACAGTAGATGGATCCGGCGCCGGAACATATTGCGGAACGTACAATTTAGCACGAATCGTTTGTCCATCGGCTGATTGCATGCACGGCGACACCGCCACGTCATTCACCGTCACCGGACGCGGCACTTGTGCACTAAACCATCTCTTTAATGGTGATGTGGCAGACACCCTTAGCAACGAGTTTACAACGGCAGACCTAATTTCTCTTACGGTTGCCGATTTGCCGGCATACCCGGGAACATGGAGCGGGTCATGCTCCGCCTATCGCGAGTTAGATTCGGATGAGCTGAGCTACACAATTCGCCGCATAAAATACCGATTCCGGCTACCTGACATGACTGGTATTACGGCCTATACTATATCATGGGTCATGGGCGGAGTGAGCGCACTCTCTTATGTATGGGATGGCGTGGCGTCCGTGACAGGTGAATATATAATTCTTGAACCATCCGTGAACGGAGAACCAGGAATTACTAACGTTGCAGTAACATGCTCCTAATGAGCGAATCACGCCCAATGCCGCGGGGAGTTGCGATGGTGCGCCGGGAAATCTGCAAGCTCTGCCCGACGCCCTGCGACCAGCAGCACAATTCCAATCACTACGGAGCCACATGTATGCAGTGCCCGCTTTCTCCGCCGCGGTGGGGGAAATATGGTCGTTGCACTGCGCCGACCTCATTTGGCCTCGCCGCTCCTCTCGCTCCGCCGACATCCGAACCGACGCTGGCCGATCTCGCGACCAACTTCACCGGCGCGGTGGCGCGCTGGGCGGGGCAGGGTTTCCCGACAGTGCCAGCGGAGCAATACGTCGCGCGCGCCGCGGTCTGCGAAGCCTGCGAGTTCTGGGACGGCACCGCCCGCCTCGGCCTCGGCAAGTGCAATGCGCCGGGCTGCGGCTGCACCAAACTCAAACGCTGGCTCGCCACCGAGAAATGCCCCCTTGGCAAATGGCCCGAGTTGGCGCCTAACGAAAAGCAACCTATCCCACCCGCATCCTAACCGCGGTACGCCTCCTGTATGGAACATCACTCGATCCGCAGTTTCCGCCCGATTGAAACGCGGGAAGAGAACACCGACCAAGACCGCACGGTGCTACGTCTGTGCGACGGCTTGCTTGCGGTTCCGGTCGGCTCGCTCTCATCTGGCCCGGAGCTCAAGCCGCTGTGGGGAATCACCAATCTGCCAACCCGCATCGCAACGGCACTCAGCGGTGCTAACTCCGCCAAAGCGCACTTCGTCACGATCACCCGGGGCAGTCATGTGTTCGTCGTCGTCTGGTCGCTGCAGACGTCTGCTGCCCTTGGAATGTTCTACGTCACCGCCGGAACGCCCGCGGACTTCAACTTCGACAGCACCGACGCGGTAACGGTCGCCAGCGCGGTCAACGCGGTGTATCGGGATAAGAGTCCGACGCTCCCGTGGTTCGCCTCGAGGATCGGAGAACGCTGGTACTTCGGAAACGGGACGGACGATAACGTGAAGTGGAGCAGCGGGGCACTCTCCGCCATGGGGCCTGCATCAGCTCCGGCGGACGCTGACCTCTACAACCCTTCGCGGGTAAAGATCCCGCCCTGCAAGAGCTTCGTCGTGGGGACGAATCGCTCTGTCTTCGCGGCCGGCAACGTGACCACTCCAAAACGAGTCTGGATCACGAACGCGCCGGTGAAGGATTTCCCGTATGTCGAGGGCATCTACTCGCTCTCCACGTCGTTCGTCGACCTCGATTACACGGACGCCTCGAAGGTCACGGCGCTCTCAGCCTTTCAGAATTACATCACCGCTCACACCGATGCGAAGCCCGTCAACCTCTACAACGTAGACGGAAGCGACGACGGATGGAAGTGCGTGCAGGCGCCAGGTGCGGCCAATGCCTCTGCGCCTTCTCCTGCCGCTGTTCGCGACACGAACGGCATTGCGAGCTTCTATCTGGGAGCCGACGGCGAAGTGTACCAGGACCAAGCGATTCGTGTTGGCCCGAACGATAAGCGGCCTGCGCGGGATCAGGACATTGCCACGGGGCGCGCGGCCGGCGACTGGAACCGCGACATGAAGAAGCCGGTATTGTCCGGCAAGGCGCACACGTTTTACGATCGCACCCAGGAATTGTTTTGGATCTTTGCCGAGATCGAAGGATTTGCCGGCCGCTTTGGCTTATGGGCCTACAACGAACGCACGCGCTCGGTCAGCGGGCCGTTCGACCACTTCAACGCTCCGACATCCTGCGCCATCAGCGGCAACATTGAAGGCTCGAGCGCCCTGATTGCTGTTCTTACCGCCACGGGCGAGATGCTGTACTCTGACTTCGGAAACGTGGGCGAGGTTGACGAGTTTATGAACGAGGGCAAAGGCGTACCGCTCGGGCCAGAGTTCGAGGCGGTTAACGTGACGCCGACGCCAACTCCCGGGCTCTCCTTCGTGTCCATGACCGAGAACAACAAGGTATTTCGCGAGACGATCGCAGACGGCTCCAGTGCCCTAATGGTGGACCCGTGGAGCTATTTCGAAACCGAGGGCACCTACGAGTTCGCGAAGCATTTCAACGACGCCTACGTGGCGCGATTCGAGACGGCGTTCGAAGATTTAGGAAATTCGCAGGCGCGGAAGAACTATCTCGAACTGCGCATGACCTGGCAGCGCCACTCCCGGGCTTACGTGGGGCTCTACGCCGAGACCGAGGACGGGCGCCGGCACGGCAAGTGGAGAGGCTTGGTCTTCGACAAGGAGGAGCACGTCGTCCCGATCAATCTGCACGGACGCCGGATCCGGGTCCGCGGCGTCATCGTGCTCTTTAACGGGGCGCCCGCCCTGCTGCGGGACATTTCGATTGGGTACAACCTGGCTGGGACGACTTAGGCCGGCCCTTGACCCCGGGCGGATTCTTCAGGCCGAGCGGACGGAGCCGCCTGTCGATCGCCTCGCGCGAGACGCCGAGAGCGGCCCCAATCCACGTCGAAGGCATTCCGCGCAAGGCTTGGGCAACGATCGTATCGTAATTGATCCTCATGGAGGCCACAATCCGGAGCCGACCTTCGTCGTAGTGGTATTTATGCGTCGAAGCAGGCGACGGCCGATCGAACAGCGCTCGCTCGAGCTTCAGGTTGGGTGTCCAACTGTAAAGATCGACGCGCATCCCAAGGTGGTTATCGCTGCCCGACATTCACCACCTTGCGACGGGGTCGAAGCGCGATCGGCATGGGCGCCGTCGTCACATCGACCGTCCGGTGCTTGGGGTCGAAGTTGCAAAAGACCGTGACGTTCAGCATGGCCGCGTTCTCCCCGCTCTCCAAGCCACTGGACCGGAGGCGCTGGTACTCAGCCTGAAACAGGGATCCAAACGCCTCGCAGGCGGCTTTCGCGAACGGTTGAGCCTGCTGGCGCACGTCCTCGGCGAACTTTGTCATGCCCTCGTGGGAGGTAAGGTCCATGGGTGGACAGGAAGCCCGGTCCCGCCGCTTTAATCAAGTCTGATACCTAAATAAGTATCGAGGCTTGCCGGACCGGAAGCGGAGAGGCCTGACAAGATTTAGACAAGGTCAGGAAGTTACTGGCCAGACTTCCAAGAAACCTCGGATCAATTAAGTCGCTCTAGAAGAGTTAGTTAAATCTTGGTGCACCCGTAGGGAGTCGAACCCCAAACCTTCTGATCCGTAGTCACTGGCATCCCTGTTTAGGTATCCACAATGCTTAGTCCTACAGAGCTAGGCGCCGCGTTGCACAAGCCATGATGACCTATATTGGGCGTTGACCTTCGACAAGTTTTAGACAAAGTAAAAGGGCGATGAAGAACACAACCAAATCAATCGACGGTGAAATCATATCCTTTCAAACCAAGCGCATGGGGGCCACTGTTCGACGCCTTCCGTACAAGGCCGGCGACGGGTCGGTTCGCTGGACCAAAAAGTTCTACTTCGCCAAGATGGTGAACGGCGAGCTCGCCAGATTCCCGCTTCCGTCGTTGCCGGCGGAGGCCAACCGGATTGCCGACCTGATTGCGGCGTTCTTGGAGGATCCGACGAATACGATCGACGACGCGAAGCGTAAATTCAACCCGCGGGCCCTGCTCAGGCCGTCGAACTTCTCCACGATCGGCGAGCTGTTCGAGTTCCACGCCGAGCACGAGCAGGTGCTCGAGATCGGCGGAACGACGGCGAAGAGCTATCGCCGGTGTCTCCTGTTGATCCTTCGCGAAGTCGATGCGTGGCACAACGGGACGAAAATCGAAAATTGGAGCGGGCACCGGTTTCTCGACAAAGCCATGGCGCCGTGGCTCGGACTGTCCCTAACCGTGGTCACGGCCAAGCTGGGGCTCGATTACAAGCGGTTCATGCTACCGGACGACCTGGAGGACGAGGAAGAGGAGATCACGCGGAAAATATCCTGCGACACGAATCTGCGCAGTGCTCACGCCCTTTTCTCTCGCGAGGCGATGAAGCTTTACCAAGGGAGCCACACCCTCGCACTCCCGGACGTGAGTGGGTTCATGGGCGTGGGACTCTTCAACGCGAAGAAGTATTTCGTACTCCCTGACATTTCAGCGATCCGCAATATCTTCACGGCGGCGCCGCGGCTGAAAGCCGACGACCTGAACGCCTACCGGGCATTCCTTGTTTGCGTGCAAGCAGGGCTCCGGAAGAGTGAAGCGGCCAACTTCCGGCTCGAATGGCTGAAGGAAGAGGACTCACCAGCTATCCAGATTCATGCAGACGGTAAGTTTAAGCCCAAGCACGGCCACGGTCGGAAGGTGCTGCTTGATCCATGGGTAGCCGAGGAAATCCGGTCGCTCGCCCCGGCAACTAAATACTTCCTCGACGGAACGGACACAGAACGCACGGCCAACGTGTTCGAGCGACTGAATGCCTGGTTGCGGACCTGTGGCGTGGAAGCGGTCAAACCGACGCACGAGCTGCGCAAGCTATGGTTCTCTCAAAAAGTGAAGCGGGAGAGCCTACTGGCGGCTTCCCAGCAAGGCGGACACCGGGATCCGAAAGTAACCAGCTCGTTCTATGCGAACAGCCAAATGCCCGACAACGTCCTTCCCTTCTGGCAGGAGCCTACGCTTGCGGCCTTGGCCAAGACCGGCTTGAAGATCGCGTAACTTTACCCCATGGCCCTCAAAATCATGTTCGGCAATCTTGCCGCGGACTACATCACCGAGAGCGGCCGCGATATTGCACGTGTTGCGGAAGCGATCGGCAAGACCCCGGCCAACCAGTTCTCCAAGTGGAAATCCGGTAAGTGGACTTACATCGCCGAGAAGAAGTTAATCCGGGTAATCGACGAGGTCGCCGGCAAGAACCGGCACTGGGCGGTAAGCCTGATGATCGGATACCTCATCGACCTGACGCCCGAGTCATTCCGCCACGTCATCGACATCACACCGAAGGTAGGGCAGCAAGACACCTCGGCTACGCTTTCCGGCCAGCGGTGGACGCCCGGGTTGCGGAAGAAGCTTGAGGAGATCGGCGCAGCCTACGCCAGGGACGACGACTTCATGCGGATGGTCGACCAGTACGGCAAATGGGCGGAGACGATCAACAGGCGAGCGAGGGAGAAGAACGTCACGCTTGGTAGGTCAGGAGTGGCTAAGATTTGAGACATTGCAGTAATGATGTAGGCAAACGGGTACACCTCACCCCTGCTAAGGAGGTGAGGATATGAGAAACTTGCATATAAAGAGAGGCGAGGTTTCCGGTATACTTCAAGAACGGGGCCGCTCGGGTGTGCCAACTGCACACGGCATTGTCCGTTCATCACTGATCTTTCGATCACACTGTTTATCCGGCTGGGAGTCGGGAAGCACTAGGGAGTAACGGCGTCGGGCTCTTCGGTGTAATTCTTGGCCCCATTACTAAAACGCCGATACTCGCCAGTGCCGCCCTGCTGTTCAACAGCGCCGGCACCGATAGTCCGGCTCTGCGCCGGCCCTTGTCTCCCTTGTCGCTACGAGGAGGTGCGGAACAGGGCAAGAAAAAGGCCCCACGGTCATACTACGTGGAGCCTCTTAAACTAACAGGAAAGAGGATCTCGGCGGTATGACGCGCTTTGAACAAGCAAATTCGTAGAGGATCCTCTACGGCCTGTCAAGGGGATATTCCTTAGACGGCCTCACTGGAGTCCCGACGGCATCAACGCCGTGCTCTCTCTCGGTTGCTTGGCATTTAAGGGTGAGTGAACTGTGGGCAAACGATGTGAACGTGCGCAGTCCCGTGAGCACCATGCAGCGCCTGACGCGATCCATGAGATCGTCCGGGACGTTGATCGTCTTGGACTCGTACCCCTTGTCCGTCTCGTCATTCCCTTTTTTTAATGCCACAACCATCGAAGAAGCGGGTTTAGTTATTTTGCGCAATGAGCGGCGAGGGCATGGACATAGATTCACACCATGCAATCTTACGCCATCACATCGGATCATGCTACGTGTTTTCCAGTCTTGCGAACGGCCATCGGGCGACTCCCTATGCCCGCTCCGGTGAATACCCCTAATTACAAGGCCATCCTGAAAATCGAACGCAGGGTGGCAATGCGGACCATCGCCGCACTAGCTAGGAGACTGACGCCGATTCAGGTTGCCTCCGTGATCGAGGAACTGGAGTGCCCGCCGCCCCCGCGCCGACGGCTTTTATCAGCCGCGTCTGCGCTTCCCGCTCTCGACCCAGGCGAGGCCGAGGAACAGCGATTGCAGGCTTGATAGGTTCCTGCGCGAGCGAGTAACGCGCAATAATCCCGGCAAGGTCGTATTTCACCTCTGCCAGTACAGCTAGGCCGATCTCGGCGGCGAGGCGTATAATCTCCGCGCTCTGGCGCGGCCCCATCGCAGATGCAGCCACTTTCACCTCCGCCAATGCGCGATCGGTGAAGCGAACTGGCACCACGTTCTCCTTGCTCTCTTTCTTGTTGGTTTTGGGCATTACGGTCGATGTGTAGCACGTATCTGAAACCTATACAAGCGGGCTTTTCCCCCTCTGTCGTATAGGATTTCTCCACATTTTTCTTGCATGTGTGGACCGTATAGGATTTCACCACGGCATGGGAATAAATACGAGGGTAGTTTACCCACTAGACATCACTCGGATTCACCCGCTGCTGAAGGCTGCGCAGAAGAAGACCGGGATCAAAAGCCAAGCGGAAGTCTTGCGAATGGCGATTGAGCGCGGACTGCCCGTGCTGATCGCACAGCTCGGGTCGCACCAAGCGCCGAAGGCCGCAGCAGCGCGAAAGGTCGCATGAGCCCCACGAAGCTCATCCTGCTCGGCATCCTGTCCGCCGTGGCGTTCTGGTGCGTGGTCGCGTGGGACTGGGCCAGTGCGCTTTTCAAGACGGTGATCCTCGGCCGCGTCGAAGACGACCAGAGGTAAGTACAGCCCTCGAACCCCAACGGCGACTGCCTGCCTCCTAACTTTCCATGACCGACCTCGAACGCCAGCAATCGCTCATAAGCGACCTTCAATCACTCCTCAGCATCGTCGCTCGCATGGACGACGATCAACGCCGGCGCGAGATCGCCGCGAAGATGCTCGGGCGACTGCTGATGAATCAGCCTCTCAAGGTTCAGACGCCCTGAACTCCCGAACCGCAACACTGCCCTTAATAAGATGAACGATACCGATACTACTCCTACGATTGACGCCCAAGTGACGTTGGTCGCCGAACAGAACGGCCTTCAGGCCGATACCACCAAGACGCTGCAGGCGTCGTTTACCCCGCTGTACACGAAGGCGCGCAGCGTATTGGAAAAGTCACGGCTGCTGGTCGTGACGGACGCCTCGCAGAAGTTTGAGATCAAGATGGCGCGCGAGTGCCGGCTTGCACTCAAATCCATCCGCGTGGACGGAGACAAGCTGAGGAAGTCCCTCAAGGAAGAGTCGCTTCGACGGGGCAAGGCGATCGATGGCTTCAACGCCATCCTCGTCGATATGCTCGCCACCGAGGAGACTCGCCTCGAAGAGCAGGAGAGGATCGTGGAGCGACAGGAGGAGGAGCGGAAGGCCGCGCTGAAGACGAAGCGCGAGGAACTGCTGAAGCCATTCGGGATAGACCTGACGGGATTCTCCCTGGGCGACATGTCGGACGCGACCTTCACGCAATTGCTCGAAAACACTGTTGCCGCACACGAGTCGAAGCTGGCGGCGGCACGCAAGGCCGAAGAGGAACGCATTGCCACGGAGAACGCCCGCCTGAAGGAAGAGGCGCGCATCCGGGAAGAGAACGCGCGGTTGAAGAAGGAAGCAGAGGAGCGCGAAGCTGCTGCGAAGATCGAGCGCGAGAAGGCCGCGGCTGCTGCGGAGCAGGCTCGTCTTGAAAAGGAGAGGATCGAGGCCGAGACCGCCCGGCAGTTGGCGGAGTTGGCGCGCAAAGCCGCTATCGATCGCGCAGCCTTGGAAAAGTTGGAGCGTGAAGCCAAGGAACTCAGCGACATCGCGGCCCGCTTCGCGTTGAAAGAGAAGGCTGCTGCAGCCGCAGAAGCCGCGGCGCCCGACGTCGACAAGCTGAAGGCCTTCGCCCAAACGATCCGCGCGCTCCAAGTGCCGCAGTTGTCGTTCGCTGCTTCCGACACTCAGGAGCTTGTAGTGACTACCCTCGAGGAGTTGGCGAAGTTGATCGAAGCCGAAGCCGACAACCTTGTCATCAACGCGCAGTCTGTCGCCGCCTGACCCATGCCGGCTCGCACACAGTCTCGCGACGTGAAGAACGCGCTTCGTTCGCTGGAGGTCGCGCACGATTATCTCGTGACGCTGACCAAGGGCGCGGAGATCCCGATCACGCCGAAAGACCTGCATAAGGCGGTCGACGAGTTTCACGAAATCCTTGTCAGCAACCAGGCGGCGGCGAATGCGCTCGTCGTGGCTGTGTTGGGAGATGAGCCGTGCCCGGTGTCGTTGTTCAAGCCGTGGGCTTCCTACGGCCAGATCCGGCTCTGGTCGAAGCGCACCGACGGGGATCGCCTCGTGACCGAGATTCTCAACGGGAAGACCTGTGTTCGCCCCTCTGCATTCTTTGTGGCCCTGAAGACACTCGGGAAAGCCGCGTAAATACACCTTTGCGGCTCCAGCCACCCGCCGTGGCAGGATCAGAGCATTCATAAGAGCTGAACCCTCGGCTGGAGCTGCATTCTCTTTTCTAGTCAGTTATATATCCCAGTAATCAATTAACATGAGTACCGAACAATCCACCGCCTTGACGGCGCCCACAAATACCGAAGTCGCTACGCAAAACAAAACGGGGGCCGCACTGATGGCTCTCGATGCCTTCTATGAGGAGAAAGGCCTGGCGTTAATGAGCAGCGTTGAAGGCGGCTTCACCCGCGCCGTCAACATGGCTGAGTCTTACACGCAACTCCGGGCGATGCTGACGCCGGAAGTGCTGAAGCCGATCATGGCTCTGCAAGGCAGCTCGCTTGGCTTCAAGACGGACAAGATTTACGGCGAGGACGTCGTGAAGGACGCGCTGATCGAGGGCACGATCAAAGGGTTCTACCCTGTAAATAACGAGCTGAACATTCTTGCGGGTCGCCAATACAGCACGAAGGAAGGCTTTCACGGCTGGTTCCGTCGCGCTTCGGAGAAGGGCCGTTGCACGTTCCCGATATGGAAGCTGTCCGTGCCGAAGATGGTGAGCGATGGCGCAGTCGTCACCGGGACTATCTCGTGCGAGTGGGGCAAGAAGAAGATCGAGCTCACGAACGAGGAGATCCCGATCAAGGTAAACGAGCGCATGGGCGCGGATGCCATTCTCGGCAAGGCGGAGCGGAAGCTGTTCGCTCGCCTGTACGCACGTTGCACGGGTCAAGTCGCCTCCGATGGTGACTTGTCGGACGGCGCGATGGAAGTCACCGCGACACCGGTTGCGGAGAACAATCAGCCCACCACCACCGCTACACCCCCACTCGCCGCCAAGACGCTCGAAGACTTGGAGCTCATCGTCGGCCCGCACGAGCAGGAGGCCAACGCGTATCTCCTCTCGTCTGGCAGTATCCAAGCCGGCCAGACGTTCCGCAACATCCCTGAGAAGATGGCGACGCGCATCATTAAACAGCGCGCGTCGTTCTTCGAGGCGATCGGGGTAAAGTAACACGCCAATCTTTTCGGCCCGCAACCAACCTCAATCCATACGCACATGAATAATACTCCCGCCGCTTCCGGCGTTTTCCTCGCAACGATCGCCGCCATGAACAGTGGCACGGTCATGAACGACCTCGACGACGCACTGCGCGAAGCCACGAAGCACGCACAGGACGCCGGGGCGAAGGCGAAACTCACGCTCGAGCTGACGATCATCCCGAACGGTCTTGGCGCTGGCGACACGCCGCTCCTGAAGGTCGTAGACAAGATCAAGGTGTCACTGCCGAAGAAGCCGCGCCAGCCGTCCGTTTTCTTCGCCGACGAAGAGAGCAATCTCACTCGGCGCAATCCGAACCAGGAGGATATGCGCTTCGCGTCGATCGACGGCGGAAAGATCACGAAGTCCGACATCGCGCAGGGTGTCGCCAAATCAGCGGGCCAGTAACGGAACGCTTTCCAAGTCAGAAACCACAACGTCAAAGACAGTCCCAGTATGATTGATACAAAAGACAATAACGCGGCCTCGATTATTCTCGCCGCGCGCACCCTTGGCCAGAGCGAGACCCAACGGCCTGAGCGGACAACGATTGGAGCCCTTGAGGTTCTCTTCGATCGCACGGGCAATGTAACCTCGCTCGAACGGTTCGCAGATAACCCGCGCCGCAAGCGTGCGACAGTGAGCCTTCACGAGACGCTCTCGTTCATCCACTACGTCAACGCGCACAAGCTGTCAGGACCCACACACCTGTTCGGCAAGGCTACGGAGATCGGCGGATCGTTCACGGCAGTCCTCGATTACCATGGGGGCGGCATAATTTCCAATCAGCCCAATTGGGGAGATCACGTCGCCAAGCTCACCTTGGAGCCAACGCCAGAGTGGGTGAAGTGGGTGAAGAACAATGGCACACTCATGCCCCAGGAAGCGTTCTCGGAATTCATTGAGGACCAGCTCGACGATATCATCACGCCGGCAGCAGCCGAGATCCTTGAGATGGCTCAGGGACTTCAGGGCCGAAAGAATGCCACCTTCAAGGGCGGAAAGAACCTGAAGGACGGAGCGATCACATTCGAGTATATCGAGACCGTCGAGATCCAAGGCGTGGCAAATCGCCGGGACGACACGTTCCGGGTGCCTGACAAGTTGAGCATCCGCCTCCAGCCGTTCGTTGGGTCGGCGACGGTCTATGTTGATGCGCGGCTTCGCTTCCGAATTGGCAACGACGGGAAGCTGTCGTTCGCCTATATCTTGAACCGTCCGCACAAGATTGTTGAAGAGGCCTTCCAGATCTCACGCGATCGGATCGAGGCCGAGACCGATCTACAGGTGCATCTTGGCAGCGCCGAGATCCGGAGCGCGTAAGCCAACCACGCGCGCATTCACACCAAGCAGCGTCCGCAAAATCAAGATACCCATGTGGACGCTGCTTATACGCCAACTGTGCTCGGTCGAGCGCAACGGCGACGAGAAACAAATCACTCTAAAGGCAGAGTGGAGTTACAGCGAAGGGGCATTCCTCGAAGCAGGACACCCCGCAAATGGACAGGGCTGCGGTTGGTATTGCGATGCAATGACCGCGGTAGACGGGAAAGGCGCGTCGATCGAGCTTACGCGCGAAGAGCAGGATCAATTTTGCCAGCAGTTTCACCCCATGGAATACCAACAATGAGTTCAATCAAATCAACCCGCATTAAAGTTAAGAGTACGTGGGCAGAGGTCGAGAATACGTGCAGCGGCGATCAGGTTGTGTTCACCTTTACGGGCCGCAATACGAGGGACCGACGCACGACCTCAGTCGTCGAGATAAGCTGGGATATTTGGCCCTACGTCGCGCAGCTAGTTGGGAAGGCTTGGCTCGATGAGCGCGAGCGCCGCCTGCGGACCATCAAGGCCATTGATACGTCGCTCGCGATCGAAACCGTGCCATCCCAGCCATGAAGCCACGTCCCACCGGCCCGCAGCCAAACGACCGCCCGTTGCCAAAGAAGCACCGCTTCGGGCGCGAGGGTGTGCTCGTCTTCAAATTAACCGCTTCGCAGCGCGCCAAGATCGCGCTTGGATACAATGTCCGGGTCTCTGTGACGCAGCACTTCGAGCGCAATCCGGGCGACATCCAGGTGGTTGCGACCCGTATTGACGTAACGACGCAAACGGAGTTCGACGCGGGCGGTCGGATTGCGCCGCTCCGGCAAGCGCCAAAGATCGAGAAGGACGGTGCGCAATGAGCGCCGCCGTGATTATTCTGGCGATCATTTCGGTCAATGCGGTCGCGATCATCTATTGGCTTCTTCGGTGCTCCATCGAGATCGAAGATGAGGCCATGAAGCTTCGCAGAGCCTTGGCTGACCTTGTCCACGCGGAAGACGATCGCCGGTTTCTAACGTCGTCCAGCCAGCAGCGCGCTATTGGCGACGCGCTGGAGCGTGCACGCCCACTACTCGAACAGGACGGTGAGGCGTGAGCTTAAAACGCCATCAGGGGCGCCCCACTAAAGCCGAAGAGGCCTTCTATGCCGCGTGGGCCAAGATAGTGGATGCGCTGCCTCTGGATACGGTCCTCCGCATGAAGAAGGCGGACGCACCAGGCGAGTCGTGGATACGCGACCGGTGCCTCCTGAACCAATGTAAGGTGATCATCAAAACACATCACTCCGATTGGGTGATTATCCGAATCCAGTGAAACCATTATTCTCAACCGTAACCGAAAGCGACATGAGCAAATCCATTAAATGGGCAAAGAAAACGCCGAATGCCGTTTCGGCTCAGATCCAAACCGCGCGGACGACATTCGAAAGATGGTGGGCGGACGAGGGGTCCTCGATGCACCCGCTAGCCGGAGAAGCTACGGCGGAGTACGCCAAGCGGATCACCGAGATCGCGTGGATCAACGGGGCGTATCTATTGGAGGTGTTCAATGAGAATAATGAGTTCCTGAACGATGCGCTCAACGAAGTGCTAAAGGAACTTATCGCTGCCGGCTACACTAAGGAGCAGCTCGGCGCCGCACGCGCAATGAAAGCAGCGCCAGCCAAGGGTGAGTCGTGAAAGATCCCACCTTCGATCATCTGCTGACAGAGCTAACAAACATGGCGTGGCACGCCGGTAAGGATGACGGGCGATTCAATTTGGATTTGGACTACTGCGCCAAGCACAAAGCGCTACTTAACCACGTTGCGCGCATCGAGGCGGATAACGCGAGACTGCGCGAGGAAATTGCCGGCAGGAACGAGGCGCACACCATGCGCGCCATTACGGACGCGCAAAACAGCTAACGCTTTGCCACCACTCGCCCCTTGGGGCTCGGTGCCGCCGGAGCACAACAAGCAAGGCCCTTACCTAGGAGCGGCCATCCGGCATACTTTCGATATAGCTAAACAAACCCAATCATGATCACACAAGAAACAGCATCCGCAATATGGAGCGCCTACCGAGAAATCGCGGCAGCAGAAAAGCTTATCGCGGATATGAAGGCCGAGCGCGAAAGACCGTTCGCGGATCGCGATAAATACTCAGCCACGCTCAAAGACGCCTTCGGTTGTCGTCGCCAGCTACAGATGGGTATCCCCAGCGGCGAGAACAGCCATCGCCTGTTTGATGTGCACCCTGAACTCGCGGAATCAGTTATACGCGCCCACGTCGCAAAGAAAAATGTGGAGCTAGTCGAGGCCAACGAACGCGCGCGAATTGAACTCAACTCAATCCCGTGAGTGACAACCCTCTGACATTCGCGATCGACCCGGGCAATACGCAGTCGCAGTTCGTAGTGTTCAACGGTGCTCTCGTCGTGGACCGCGGGTTCCTCCCAAACGTACTGTTCATAAAAGAGCTTCCGACGTGGCTCAATATCTACAAGCCGCGTTGGGTAGTCATCGAAGGGATTGCATCCTATGGAATGAGTGTTGGGGCCGAGGTGTTCGAAACGTGCATCTGGATCGGGCGCTTCTATCAGAAGTGCAGCGATTCAGGCTTCGTTCCGGAGATCATGCTGCGCCGCGAGGTGAAGCTGCATCTGTGCGGGACCACCAAGGCGAAGGACGGCAACGTCCGGCAGGCCATCATTGACAGATTCGGAGGCAAGGATGCCGCCATCGGAAGGAAAGCCACGCCCGGCGTGCTATACGGGATCACTTCACACGCGTGGGCCGCATTGGCCCTCGCGATCACCTTCACAGACAAGAAGACAGGACGCGTATGAAAGAGCACCCAATTTTATTCAAAGGCGAGATGGTCCGCGCGATCCTTGCCGGCACCAAGACGCAGACGCGGAGGATCGCAAAACTCACTCCAGATGGGCGAAACTCGTTTTAACGCATCCAGAGTATTTAATCACATGAGCAATATCAACGGACATGCATCGCAACGCCCGGACGTCCCGTGGGTCGTTCACTTCGCCCTGCAGTCGGAATTCGTTAAGCTGGCGTCCGCGCTTGGCGTGGAGATCGCGGACGGGATGGCGTTCGGCGAAGCAATTACAAAGTGCCGGACCCGGGTGCGCGTTGCGGCAATCAAGGCCGACCAGTACGAGAAGGTCCTGACCTTCATCGACAGCGCCTCCGACGCGCTCTCTTACCAGAAAAACCCGGACGCGCTCCGGGCGTACACTCTATTACAACGTGCCCTGTCGCTGCTGGATGAACTCGCCGGGCCGAAGGAGGAATCCAAATGACAATCGACGACGTGATAAACAGCTTGGTCGAGTCGGAGGCGGTCGCGTTGGCGCTGAAAGACGCAATCTCCACCTACCGGCAGGACGACAAGACGGTCTTCGTGACAGCCGAGCGGCGGGAGGCATGGATCGCTGTACTGGAAAAATTCAACACACTTAAGGAGACGGTATAAATGAACCTCGCCCCCACATCCCACCATCCGCTCGGGCCATCCACTTGGCCCGCAATCTCCGAATGCGCCGACTTCGAATCAATCCCTGACGTGGATCTTGAAGAGATCGACGGCGAGGAGGCCGAAGAAGACAACACGCCCCGCGGGAGAGGCATCGTGAAGCACAAGGCCGTTGCCATGCTGTTGGGCGGCGACCTTGCCATGCGCCAAGGTGCGCTTGAAGGACTCAGTGAAAGCGAGCGCGGCGAAGTGCAATGGGTGGCCGAGAAGGCCGTACAGATCGCCGAACAGAACGGTTACACGCAATCCGACATGATACTCGAGCAGCGAGTGACGATGTTGAAACCGGATTCGTTCGAGCCGTTGTACTTTGGGACTGGTGACGGCGAGGTGGGCCCCATCGACATGGATTGGAAGTTTGGCCTGCAAAGAAATTATTTCCCCCAGCTCGTCGGCTACGCCCTCCCCAAGATGGAGGCGCGAAACGAGAAACGTCGCATCGGTTACCTCATATACGGACGGCTGAAGCGCGTCGAACGCTACGTGCTCGACCGCCGCACCGTCGAGACCGTCGCTTACGGACTGCTCGCACGTCGCTTGGCGCCAGACCGCAAGCCAACGCCCTGTTCCTACTGCGGCTTCTGCGCCAAGGCCGCAACCTGCTCTGCCCTGTCTGCAACGCCCGTCGCCCTGACCGAACGCCGCGAGGACTGGGTCACGAAGTTGCCGAGTCCGCATGTGTCGCAGTTGCGGGATCCGACGTGGCTCGGGGCTGCGATGTTTATCAAGCGCCGCTACCTCGACACGTGGACCAAAGCGGTAGATTTCGCCTGTGCGTCTCTGGCGGCACAGGGGATCATCCCAGCAGGGTTCAATATCCAACACCAGAAGGGCCGCACGTCGATTGCCGACATGCAGAAGGCCTTTGCCGTCCTTGAGCCGATCGTGGGGCCCGCCGTGCTGTGGGACGTCATGGGCGCCGCTCTAGGCACGCTGGCGAAGGCATACGCGGCCGACGCCGGCATACCCGAGACACGCGCCAAAGCCGCGATCACCGGCGCATTGGAGGCCGCGGGACTGCTCTCCTACGGCGAGCCCATCATCAAACTTGTGGCCGACAAGAACGCCGAGGCCATCATCCGCACTGCGCTCGACCAGCACAGATTTGTGCAGCTACCGGAAAAAAGCGTTGACCTGGATAGGGAATCTTCCGAGGGTGCGGACGCTTCTACGGAAGCCCGTGATTGAGAATCGCGGCAGAATCCAAAATGAAAACCAAATTTCCGCACCCTAGCTTGCCCATGCCACGCCTAATTTTGGGGGCGCGCATGATTCTCTCTCGCGTAGGGTGCGGGATCCTTTTTGTCGAGGCGTTTAGCCCTGCGATGTCTGTAAAACCCAAGGATTTAAACTTATGAGCAAGCGATTCACCGAGACAAACAAGTGGTGCAACCCGTGGTTCCGCAAGCTTGACCCAAAGAGGAAGCTTCTCTGGGTTTACCTGACGGACAACTGCGACCAGGCGGGCGTTATCGAAATCGACTGGGAGCTAGCTACCTTTCAAATCGGTACGCGGGTGTGCGCAAAGGATCTCGACGCCTTTGAGGGTCGAGTCGCTACCCTACCGAAGGATAAGCTCTGGATCCGCACGTTCGTCCAGTTCCAGTACGGCAAAATTTCGCGCGAATGTAAGCCTCACAACCCGGTGTTTGCGGCCTTGGATCGGCATGGACTGACCGAAGCGGACCTTACAGAGCCGCTGGTTGAAACTGGTGTCGATGGCGAAACGAAGGGTAACGAAAGCCTTTCGGATAGGCTATCGAAGGGTATGCCAAAGGCTATCGAAGGTGTTATCAAACCCTCTCCGAGGGTTGAAGAAGAGGAAGAGGAAAAGGAAAAGGAAAAGGAAAACGCGCGCGACCCAATTTTGTTTATCGACGCCGACGTGATTTACGCCGCCTATCCGCGAAAACAGGGGCGCCAAGACGCGATCCGCGCGATCGCCAAGGCCATGACCAAGTGCGAGCCAGAGAAGCTTTTGAGCGCCACCGTGGCGTACGCTGCCGCCGTTGCACGATGGCCCGAAGATGCTCGCAAATTCGTGCCCCACCCCGCGACGTGGTTCAATGGAGGCGGCTACGAGGACGACCCGAAGGAGTGGGAGCGTGGCGACGGCCGCAAGGCCACCCTGCCCACCGCCGACATCTACACCGAGCCATTCGGCTGGCAGGAGCGTGCGAAGAGGCTCTGGCCGGACGGTGAAATCCCGAAAACATGGTTCGCGCTGTCCTC
>Ga0163149_10000527_pt1 | contig 50881 bp, 43 predicted proteins | sample OliLakLV19MP5G1_FD_148604 | JGI IMG/M metagenome (GOLD analysis project Ga0163149, IMG submission 148604) | Freshwater microbial mat bacterial communities from Lake Vanda, McMurdo Dry Valleys, Antarctica - Oligotrophic Lake LV.19.MP5.G1 | ecosystem: Environmental > Aquatic > Freshwater > Lake >...
CAGCCTTGTTCGTGCTGCTTTGAGTGAGGTCATTGCTAAGTTCGCTGAACGTCTTCACAGACCAAGTCGTGCCGTCGTACGACGGATACTGTGCATAGCCAACGCCAGCAGGCGTGTAATAAACCGTGGCTTTGCCCGTCTTATCTGAGGTCGACACCGGCACTCCGCTTTCGAGCGTGAGGCGACCCGTCGGGGCAAAAGACGTGATAGCGCCCGCCGCAGATGCCGATGAAGCGGCCCAAGTGCCATCACCTCGCCAGAACGTCGCGGCCGAAGCACTCGTTCCACTGTTGAGATTACCTACCGACAAGTTGCCTGTAACGCCAGTGGTGAGCGGCAAGCCGGTCGCGCTCGTGAGTGTGCCAGAGGATGGTGTACCTAGTGTGCCGTTGAACAAAATCGGAGCGCCAGCCGAGCCGACGTTGACGGCAAGGGCCGTCAACACGCCTGTTCCCGCGCCTGTCAAACCTGTGCTGATCGGCAGGCCGGAGGCGCTGGTCAGCGTGCCCGACGAGGGAGTTCCCAACGCGCCGTTGAACAGGACGGGTGCTCCAGCGGAGCCGACGTTGACGGCAAGGGCCGTCAACACGCCTGTTCCGAAGTCCAACGAGGCCCCGAAGGCGAACCACCCATCCACCCCGTTCGAGTAGAAGTCGATACTTGTACCCTTGGTGATGATTCGATTTCCCGAAACCGCGTGAATCTTATCCGCGCCATCTCGAATCGCCGTCAGCGTATTCGATCCGGTACTATTAGGATCATGCGCGATACTCACCCAAAAGCCCAAGGGCATCGTACTCGCGGCGGGGAGGGTCGCGGACAGACTTCCAGAACTCGTCGTGAACGTCTGGGCCGATCCAATATCAGCCGCCTTAATCGTATAGTTCGCGGTTCTGTACGCCGACCTAGTTGCCATTTGCGTGTCCCACCGAATCCAGAATTCCCACAACCCGCTCCGCCGCTTGGCTGCGTTCTTCCGGCTTCAATTCCATTTCGAGTGAATCGATCCACTGATCGATATCGGATTCCCCGGCGTCGTCTCCGACCATGGGTTCTTCGACGATATCCCCATTGGAGACGACAGAGATTTCAGGATCAGGGTCCAACAGGGTGGGACCAGAACCACCATCCAAGGGATTCTCCACATTTGGAATTCCCACCAGATTGGTCATTCCCATTGGAGCCATCGGGGCAGACCCACCCCCAAGGGATTGAATCCCCTCTGGAGTGACCTCCACGGGAATTCCGTTCGATCCCATTCCACCATCCGGATACAGAGAGAGTTTCACCCCGGATTGAGTCGTCAGTACCAGTACGTTTTCGTCGTGCTTGAGCAACGCACCGGAGGCGATATGACCGTATTTTGCCACCATCGCGGCGGTGTTGACCTGTTTCAACGGACGCGTGAACAACCACGCGAGCACATTCGCGGGAAGACCCATCAAATCCAAATATGTTGCATCCGGAGACACCCCGGCTTGTTCAACGTGATTCCCAATGGGATCGCTCGGACGTTTGCTAAGTGATTGATTCGGCAGCATGGATATTCCCTCTCGCTAAGTCTATTTAGAGGAAACCCAGCCCCCGCCGAGGCATGGAAAATTTACTAAATATCCGTGAGGTTTGAATGTTCCACCCGAATCACGACATCGCATACTCTCCTATCGATCTTCCCCGATATGACCCCCGGGGAGAGATCGAGGCCGGATTCAGTACGGATTTCGCAAGTCCGGTTTGGACACAGGACCGGTTGACGGAGAATTACGCCACCGATGGGCTTCCCTATTCCACCCCCCGGGAATGGTTACCAGAGGCCAAGGCGAGATTTCCCCGCTTGATCGATTTCGTGGACGAGCATTTGCCGTTTCGGGAAAAATGTATCGCCAAGATCATATACTCGGCGAAAGACAAAAATTTAGGATTCCACGTGGATATTGGTCGTTTCGATCACGTCGATCTGGACTACTATGATCACCAGTACCGTTTCGCCCCATGTGCGTATCGTGTGGTTCTGGGGGGTCAGTACCAAAAGGTTCTTTTCTATGCGTCCCGACCGGATGCGCCTCGGGAGAAATGGACATGGAGTGAACTCCCCATGGAGACGAGCACTTTTGTGCATTCCAGCGTGGATTCCCTCCACGGAGCGGTGTACGACCATTCGGTCAAACGCTTCATCCTTTTGATTCACGGCTGGGTCGATCTACAACGCCATTATGAGTTGCTCACCCGGAGTCGTGAAAAATATGAAAAATACGTGATCACCCACACTCGATTGATCGAGAACGACCAATGATCAGACAAATCATCACCCAATCCAAAACTCCCGAAACGGAGTGGTTCGATCCCCACGTGTATCGGTATTGGAGAAACCGTATCGGGTTTCTCCAACGAGAGGGGAGAATTCTCTCAAGAGAGGTTTTGTCGGAAACTCCCTGTCAGAGGGTCACGCAGATCACATGGCGAGATTGGGAATCATACCTCGATCCCCTGTTCGACGTTGCGGCGCGACCCATTCTGGATTTGGAAGCTCGTACAAATATTTCGAATGGGATCAACACCGAAATCACCGCGATGGAGGTTCCCGATGTTGTGTAGGACGATTATACGGCAAAGACCCGCCATCGACGTAATGTGGTGGAGACTGTCCAATAATTACGGGGACCGTAAACTACAAGAGGCGACGTGGCAGGGGAAGCTATTGATCAACGCGTATAATCATACGGAGAATAATCTCATGTTGATCTCGGTATCGGTGTGGCGTTCCCGGAAGGACCTAGAGGAGTACATACAAGACCCCCTCCTTAGAGAGATCAACAAACGGCGCAAGGAATACGAGAAAAACACGGGAATTCTAGTGTTCTTGCACGATGATGAATACAATGGATCACTTGTGTCCGATCAACATGAATCGCTTGAAGGATCGGTCCGGATAGTCGAATCGATGGACCCCCTCATAGAGGATAAGGTTCATCCCATAACGTGCCTTGAAGACCTCTAGACTATCACACGGGTTATGGTGATCCGGAGCGATCTGGTTCGTTCCCTGAATCGCAACCACGGTATTACGAGGGATCATGTCCCACCACGGCATTGTCATATGCTCGGTCGAAGTGTTGATGATCAGGTTCGGAACCGGCTCGGTATCGGGAATAATCCAGTTCACATCTCCCGTGATCGCGCGAAATTTCCACTTCTCCATTTCCCACCGATTCAACAACAGATTGGCAACCGCCGTCGCTGCGGGATCGATGTCGTAGGACCTGATCCACTCAATCTGGGCTTTCTGTCGGGACAGAAGCAGTAACGAGGCGATCCCGTACCACCCCCCGTAGACGGCGATTCGAAATGGTTGAAGACCCACGAGGCGTTCCAACCGTTCACATAACCACAACTTGGATTGGATTTGAGAATCCGCAAACGCATCCGTGTCTATTTGACTTTGTGCCATTCCTGTTCCAACCAATCAAAATCGTTCAACTGCTTCGGCGTAATCACGGTGGCTTCTCGGGTCGCGTAACGTGCACCCCGAACGGCCCACTTTCCATTTTCCGTGTCGCTTCTCGTGCACCACTGGTCCAATCGGGCCTGTGCGTGTTGATCTCCGTCTAGGTTGACCTTCCAGTACAACTTGTATCCCTCTCTCAGTCCCGCGCGCCACGCCTCGAAGGGAGTTTCATCAATACACGTGGTTCCTGCGATTTGATCCACCGTATAGAATTCCACATGTTCTTTTAGTGATTCCGTATAATCCAAAAACTCCCCCGGGGGAATGAGTAGACTCTCCCGATGCATGAGTTTCACCCCACCGTTTCCATAGACCAACCCATTCACGTTGTTCCGAGACTTCCACACGAACACCGAGGGATCACAAAACTCGGGAACTTCGAATCTGAAATCGAAATCCGGATCAATATGACAGTCCGCGTCGATCACCCACACGTACTCAGTATTGGTGACTCTCGCCGCTTCGTGGTGGGCCCGGTCGATGCCCCTGACGCCTTGCACGAGTTGTAGGTTTGGTAAGGTGATCCGGTCGTGGTTGGATTTCCATTTCGGTTCCCGATAGACGAGGAACGCTCCGTCGTAGACGGGTTTCTCCGGTAGTGGAATGTTCGCGGTTCCACGGGGATACGTTTGAGCAAGGATAACCTCGGTCTCCCCCACGGGACACAGGCGGGGACCCACCCGGAGCATTCCCACCCCAGTTTGTGCCATCGTCCCAAATGTGTAATCCTTATCCGGATCAATTTCGTCCGGAACGACCATTCCGAGGAAATCGATATCGTTGGTGTCGCAATTTCTTGGAATTTTCCACGTGTATTCGGATTTCACCCCGGGAGTTCCGGAATGGTGAATTTGGTATCCACGATGCCGAGTGGGAACCGCATCCAGATGAATCGTCTCGCTCATATCGAAATCCAGATCACGAAACACCCGAAGCGGAGCCAAGAATGGTCCTGCGTTTCGAACGAGTTGACCACTTTGGGCGATACAATGGGTGTGAATTCTCGGTAGACTGAGGTTCTGGTCGATGTACTCTTTGAATACGGTTCTATCTATGACTTCCTGATTCGGTGGAATGATCCACAAATATCGGGTAAGAGGATTGAACTCACCGTATGCGATGAGTTTCGCGACCTCTTTGATGTAGTGCTTCCAGTGATTCCCCGTGGTTTGAACCTTTTTCGAAAATGCAAAATTAACCGGATCACTCGGATTGGTTTGAAATTCAATTACATCAAACACGCATCACCACAATGGATAGATGTTGGGGTCCTCGCGACGAAGTTTTCGTCTTTTCCACCAGAACCGAATTCGCTTGATCAGTTTAATCATGTAAGTTTCTCCGTCACCCATTCGGTCAAGCGGTACATCGCGGCGTTTCCACAATGAATACCGTCGCGGGCGGAATGATCATACGCGATGGGATTCGTCACTCCTTGGACCCGTGGGGTCACGAAAGACAACACCCCGGGGTCCAAAAAGGAAAACACCTGAACCAATTTCACCCCTCGGGTTTGGGCAAGTTGTTCCAACAGTATCGTATTCAACATGAGACGATGAATCCCGGACTTGGTCGTGTCAATCGAGTAAAAGGCTTTCCTCGCTTCCTCGGGGGGATTCCCCAAGATGGATTGTTTGGGAATTGCCACATCGGGCCTGAAATCCCAGAACTTTCCCTTGAGGTCCACCCAGAGATAACGGCTAGGATCGGTCCACTGCACCACAAGTGTGGTTTCATGCATCTCGATAACCCGGACGGCTTGGGTCATGATCCAGTCATTAGATGCGCCATCCCGGCCAAAATTGATCGCATTCACGGACTGTTTCTGTGCAACCATGTTGGTCCACATATGATGGTCATCCACACCGACACACTTTGTGTTTTCGTCCCCCACGAAGGTCACGCTGGGTTTTTCCCAATCCGGTTCATCACCGCGATATCCCAGACTGTTGTGCCAGTATTGAACCCGGTCCACACTGGGGTTGCGTACTTTATCAGCATTTTCTTGTGTGTCTGTCATGTCCCATTCGGAAACCAATCCGAACAGGTGGGATTCGGCGGGCATGATCGTCCGCACCGCACCCCAGTGATAGTCTACGCGATACTTTTCGAAGCCCTGTACCATTCCATAAACCTCTGGTGGAGAACGTCCGCAACTTCCCGATTTACCTCGCGTCCTCGGTGATTATGATCCCGCGCCCGCTCCTTGAGTTCGGCAGCGGCCTGCGTAATCGTGTATCGGTGATCGAATATGCGGTCCAACGGAGATGTGCGAGACTCCCTGAACATCATGTGTTGCAAGTATCCGAAGGGTTGATTTTGTGACAACGCCATTCCTGTGGTTCGAACCATGTTCAAGTATCGATGCCCGTCGTTCCATTCGGTTTGTACATGTTCAACGTATTTAATTTTCTTCCGGATATGATCATATTTGGGATCGGATATCTCTTTTTCGGAGAGGCTCCACCAATCATACACGAGACCCGAGGGTTCCACATGGAACGCCCGACTCGCATACGTCCATTGAACGAACATGAAATCGGGTTTGAGAAAACGTGCTGCTGAGAACGCGCGTAGGGCGATCTTATCGTTACTCGCGCCCCCTTGACCCAAGTTGAACGCAAGAACGGGTTGTTTGATATCCATCTCGATGCTGCGCGCAAGAATCTCACAATACGTGTCGTAGACGGGAAGACCCACCCCCTTTGTGTTGGAACACCCGATTACCGCGATCACATATTTGCCATCCCGGGGGGTATCAAATTCGGGTCCCCGATAACCGTGCGAATTGATCGCATAGGTGATATCGGTTTTACCATACAGGGGATGACCCCCGTTCGCGTCATACTTGGCCTCGGTGTCGGCCTCGTCCCAATAGGAGACACGACCGGGGGTCATATAATGTCCCACCATCATCTCAGTGGGGTTCGCCGGATAGAGGTCATCCAGTGTGGGAAAGCGGCATTGTCGGGTTCTAATTTCTGGATCAATCATTCGCGTTCCATTACTCGTGAAGAGCGGGGTAGAGACTGAGCGTGTCGCTTGAAGAACGCGGATTCCTCTGGGGAGAACAAACACACATTTAAGCCAACCTGTCGCAATATCGACGATGTTTCATGAATTCTCTCTTCCACACGATTTCCGTACCTCGCCCATATGGAAGACCAATACTCGGAAAACCAGTCATAATTGGAAATATTCGAAATATCAAATCCTCGCAGGGTTTCCATAACGGCCTCCCGCGCACCAAGCATGGCCCAGTCTCCATTATGTATGTCCAAACCCACGGAACACCATATCTCCAGTCGGTTCAAATTACCCCTCCAAAGAGTGTGGAATTTATTCATCGGCACGGGATTCCCCCGGTCCAACAAGAATTTAATCCCCTCTCGGAATCCCGCCCGGAATGCCTGATATGGGCTTCCATTCTGATACGTCGTGGAGTAGGCGTGCTTCATCTGGGTATAGCCTTCATCCCAGCAGAAATCGACCTTCCCAGCCGCGTGGGAGCACATCTTCATCACGGTGGTACGGTGCCAGCACTTGATACCGCCATTCCCGTATACGAGCCCGTTTAGGTGGTTTCTGGCCCCCCACGAGAAGGTACTCGGGTCCTCCTCGGAAACCTCCAGTGTCATGTCGAAAAACGATCCGTCTACCCGATTGTCCCCATCTATAGTGAGGAAACGCTCAGTTTTAGAAGCCTCGGCACAGGCGCGGTGGGCTTGGTCGAATCCTTTCACGCCGTGGGTGCGTTTCGCCCATGGAACGAGTGCACGAAGTTCGGACCAGAAACGTTCCGCTTGGGGTTCATCATAGGAGATGTAAAACGCGTCGATCTCGTCGATGCGGATCATGTCTCTCTCCGCAGTCCATATTGAAATCCACCATTTGTGAGAATCGTGAACTGGTCCCACAGAGGACGATCCATTAGATCACAAAATATCTCATGGGGATGGGTCAGGTCTACCCCGGCGATTCTTTCCGAACAGTATAGCACGTTGGGATCACCCCGCCGGATGAGGTAAAAATCCAACATCACGTTCCGATCCGTGGGTTCCCAACGGGGTCCGGGAGTGACGATGAAATGTCCCTCGCGGTATGTGATCTGAACCTCAGGATCGGGAAGATCACGAACCTCAACCAACATGTTGTCGGACTCATAACGGACCGCTTCCTCGTTCTTCATCAATCGGGACACGTGGGTTTTGGGATCGGTCATCACACACCAATGCGCGATGGGAACCAATTCGCGCTGAAACATTTCCAGTTCGGCCCGGGAGATCACAAACTTTTCCGTATCGTCGGGGATGTTGTCCCCGAACAACTCACCCGGGGCAATCGCCACAATCGTCCCTCGGGTTTTATCATCCTTGCGGAAGTAGACGTGAGGTTTCATGGTTGTCCCCCGAGGGTCACGATGATCTCATCAGTGAGGAATTCCCTACGAGCATAATGAAACGGCATACTCTGGATGTAATTTCCAACGAGGATCGAGCCATCCGGTCTCACGTGGGTGGGAAGGAATGATTGCCAATCCTCCCCTACCGGACCCAATTGTTGATCCCGGGCTTTCATATGAACAAATCTCATCGTGGTACTAGACTCGACGTGACCGGTAAGCTTTGCGGCCATCGCAAAAGCGAGATCACCGCTGATTCGCGCGGGTAACCCGGGATGAGTCTCGCGTAATACATCCCATCTCTCATAAACGGTTCGAACGGTTTCGAAATAATCCCACGTCTTCTCTTTATCGAAATACATGCAAGTGGTGTACACGGGGGGCAATTCGTTGAACCGGAACGCCTCCCGGTATTCAGAATTCTCAATTCTACTACCATCGTATCGGTGAGGAATCGCGGTCAGCACCAGACCGTGTCGTCTCAGACTGAACCACCATTCCCCTATATCGACGGGAACGAGCATATCCGCATCTAGCAGGATCGTTCTCTCATACGGGGAGACGTGACCGATCTTCCATTTGTTATGAATTTTCCACGCGGCGATTTCCGAATCATCTCCCCACGGGATATCGATGATCTGATCGAACACCCCTCGGTATACTGGGGGGATTTCCGTACCGGGGGTGATCGCAACGGAGATTTTCGGGATTTTTAGTTGTGTCAGGTGTAGACTCAGACCCAACGCGTAGGCCATTCGGAGATAATCCCCCGAGGGTCCGTTCTGAGCGATAATCAGATACCCCTCGCTCATGCTTGATCCCCATAGTAGGCCAACATACCCGAGACGTGCTCGTTCAAGGATATCTTGTTCATGAAATGCACGTTCTGGTTCTTTGTCCTCACCGGGAACGGTTTCCCATTCAGATCAGCCGCGATGATCAACCCCCCGGGGTGATAACCCACCAGATGATCATAATCCCACGAGAACAGAAGTTTTGAATTTGGAAGATCACCGACGAGGAGATTCATGTTGGAATATCCGTTCATCACATGTGCGGCAATACTGAACGCGAAGTCATTCCGATAGAGTTTAGGCGAGTATCCATATAGCTTGGCGAACCACTCATATTGGGTTTCGACGTGTTTCACGATCTTGAAGTACTTCTCTGCGATTTTTCCCCGCCGCCAGTACACGACGGTCGCCCATTTTTGGGGGATCGATGAAACGTCTAATTTTTTCACAACCGGATTCATGCATCCATACACGGATCGGACATCTTGATTCAGCATCACATCAAACGGACGCTCGGATAGATGCATAAGAGTTCTCGGATCGAACACCAAATAATCGAGGTCGATCACGAGGGTTTCCTCGAACGGGGACAAATCATAGATATTCGTCCGGGTTCGGTTCCGGAACACTCCCGGCTGAGAGGTTTTCTTATCGATGTAGTACCGTGGGGTATTTGTGGGCGCATCCACACGGATGATCTTGTCGAACCCAATGGGATTGAATTGGGTTTGATCATCCGTGATCAGAGCGACTTTGACCCCGGGAAGGACTCTTTTGCAGAGGACCGCGTTCAACTCTGCCAGTTTGCCGTATTGGATTACTTCGTTATCATGGGCGACGAGAAGAATTCCAACACTCACAAATCCCCCTCGATCATCTCTCGTTTGGTCGCATTAATGATCTCGGTGTACTCCATCAAATACTGACGATGAGCCATGGCATTGGCCTCCGACAGTATGGTCAAAAACTCATTCACCTTATCAAAAGCGATATAAATTGGAATTCCCGATTTATCGATCACGGCGATTCCCCAACCCTCACTCCGTTGAGACTTTATCGTAATCCCCGCGATGGTCGAATCTGATGCCTCAAACAAGCCCCCCGCATATCCCACGAGGAGAAGTTCCTCGAACCGGCTCCGCGCCATGGCGATCTGGTTCTCCATCACGGCACGGCGGGCGTTTGCCCCGATCAGATTAGACATTTCCAACGCGTTCATGATAAACTCCCAGACCCGGATATATCTCTATCCAGTCTAAGATCAAGTCCCCGAGAGTGCGGTGACGTTGGTCCACGCCGAGGGGGAATCCACAGTCAAGTAGGTGGTAGCCTTATTGATGGAGACATCCGCGAGCATCGTCCCATCCATGGTATCCGGGGCGGTCACATTCAAGTCGTTGAACTCGATGCGGAAACGGAGAGTCTTGCCCCGGTCTCCCAGAGTGCCCGTCATACCATCTTCGGTCGCACCATAGATGGAAATGTTATTACCCGATCCCGCAAAGAGCGCGAACGAATAGGTCGATCCATCCCCAATACCCTTCCATAGAAGGTTCGATCCATTCCACGACCCGCCCCACAGGGGGAGTTCATAGTATCCGCTCGATCCACCAATACCGGTTACCCCAAGTGCGCGATGGAACACCGACCGGGTCTGATGTGCGCCCATCGAAATGGTTCCGTAGAACGAGCACAAATCGGTCCAAAACGTATTGTGCTGGGTCACCGCGCCACCCGTTCGTGACGGGGTAAAGCGGATGGTTCCTCCCGAATTGAAGAAGTACCGCGCCTTATCCACGGTGGTGAATACCATCTTGAACTCATGGACAAGCTGCGTCGTCCACACCCCCGTATAGGTATCGTTCGGGGCGGTCTGGTTCGAGTAAATCGTCAGCGCGTCTGCGGCGGGAACCAAACGGTTCGTGTCCAAATTGGCAACCGCCGCGACATTCCCATAATAGTACTTGATCAACTTATCCACGCCGATATCCACGGCGGTGGGCAGAGTCACGGTGGTTCCCTGATGATTCCCCATCACGACCATCGCGGACCGGAGAAGGGTCCACTCATTCGAGGCGACCATCTGTTGAAGCTCACCCGTGGTTGCATCCGGCGGAGTCACGGTGGGAATGGTAATCGCGGTTTGTCCATAACCACGGTCCGAGTATCCCGGTCCATAGAGGAGTTGAATCGGATTACGCAGCGTGGTGTTGAAATCGGCTGCCTGAATCAGCGCGTCCAAATTATACGTCATTTATCCCACCTTAATTTCTACAAGACGCTCTTCCCAATTCAAATCCGTTTTGAGAACGCGCCCAATCGCGGGACCCTCAGGAGAACGAGATTTTCCGTGACTATCCAAACACGCGGTTCCCACACCGGGAATCGTCGAAAGTACAATATAGTCTCCACAACGAACGGGACCAGTCACCCGACAGGGAATTCTACCAGACAGCGCGATCAAAACCGCGTTTTCCACATCCAATTCGAAATTCTCATTCAACACGATGAAGGGATCGGTCGAAACCACTCCGATCCACGATCCGTCCCACTTCGCCATGGTGACTTCCGTATTTCCTTCGGTGTTGTACTGGAGAATCGTTCCACACGGGTAGACGGCGTCGGCCTCGTAATACTCCGCGATATCCGCGTAATACGCCCGAAGTTTACCCAATACGACCACCCCGGCGGCGGACAAATCGAGGGTTCCTGCTGCATTCACAGTGACCGTAGCCGCATTTACGGTCGTGAATACCCCCGTGTTGGGAACTCGACTTCCGATCTGAACATTATCGATTAGCTTGGTATTTCCACCCACCACGTTCACGTCAATCGCGGTTACTGGTCTCACGGAAAGGTCAAGCACATCCCGGGTCGCTTTTGAAATTGGCATCTCACATCCTCTTGTATCACCTATTTAGTTAAAATTCGAGAAATACGATGCTTATCCGGTCGGCGTCATATGTGACTCCACTGGTTCCGGCTAGAACCTGAATTGTACACGCAGAGGAAGATACGGCTTGGTTGTCCGGACTCACCGTGACACCGATTCCCGAACCCGAGGTAGAATCGTATCTCGCGTTGGGCAAAATCAAGTAATTTCCGGTCCCAAACGTGGTTCCGGAGAATGTAATCGTGTACCGACCAGTAGAGAGTTTGGTCACGCTGGCGATGTTTTTTCCAACGAGGGTGGTGATTACCCCCACGGATTGGGTCCCATCGAATACGACCGCAGCGAAGCCCTTTAGGGGAAGCTGCTGTGCCCAAAAGGTCCCGTTGTACATTTCTCCATTCCCGAACGTGGAGTTATTTCGGGTATCACCCACCACCGGGGCCGAGGGACGCTGGGCGGTGGTGCCCGAGGGGAGTCGTACGGCGTCGGTCCTTCCAAAGATAGTCGAGGCCGCCACGCCGGGACTCGCATTCGAGAATGAAACCACCGATGTGCCCAACGAGGAAATCCCAAACTGCCCCGCACCGTCCGCGTATATCCCTGTTGTCAAATCTGCATAAACGGGCAACCCGGGTAACGTTGCGGAGGATACGGGAATCGTCACGGGTCCGAAGAGTAGTGCCCGCCACTCAGTTCCGTCCCAGTAGGATTCAACTTTGGTCGTGGAATTATACCAGAGCATCCCCGGGACCGGATTACTCGGCGCGGTGGGCTTGGCAAAATTCTCCATCAACCGATAAACGTTCTGATTCCAAAACTGTCCATACTGGGGGGAACCCGCGCCGGGCATCTCAATCGGAAAAGTAACCCCCGTAGTGGTCGCGGGATTGATCGTGGCTACAATCGTGGCAGCGGCATTTCTAATCGTATATGCGGGGATTGTCATTGATTGCTCCTAGACCACGCGAATACGCAGAGTGTAAATTGCTTCGATGATTCGATCCGACGCCTTTAGAATCGGCGTAAACACGAGGTGGGAGATCAACAAACCGTCTTCCATTTTCAGTCCAATTTCATCGAACGAGAACCCACTGGTGTTCAAATTGAGCGCGCCCGTATTCGACAGGGCGGGCTGACCGAATGGCTCATCCCGGTCCAGCACGCATCGAATTTCCACATCCGAGAACAGGGTTCCGTTAATGTGACGGACACTCATCTGATTTCCCACCGGGGCATTCTGAGCATCGTCCACGACCTCATAGTACACCGGGACATGCAAATCCGCAGCGCCGGTAACATTCGGAGACGCAAACAGGATCAACCCCGCCGGGTCCACCGTGGCTCCGCCGGTACCGAAATGCATCGTGTAAATCACTCCATTAACACGATCCGCAATCGCCCGAGCCAAGAGAATGGAGAAATTCTCCTTATGGATATCGTTCATTTGATCAAGGAGAACACGCCCCGAGTCCGTCCCGATCTGAGATCGGTCCGTGTATTCGAAAATTTTAACGTGTCCCTGAGGGGAAACGCCACCATTGTCCTTGAATTTTTCGTTTTTCGTTTCCATCATCAATCCTCTGTGCCTATTTAGATTAATAAATCGTTGCCGACTGCATTACCGCATAGGCGGCGGGCCAATTAACGGCTGCGTTCACGTCGGTGCCGAAATACTCGGTTCCAAATCCAATACCTTCTCCGTTTACGGGATACACGAATATGGGCGATCCGGGGATTGAGTCACCCACCGAGTAGGTGAGCGTGGACACCCCTGCCGCGAAGGTCCATAGTTTTCCCGACCGAAGTGCGAGGATTTTCTTGGTCCCCGCGAGGGTCACCGTGGACACCCATATGGTTCCGTTCCACGTCCAAATCACATTCGTGGTGGTGTTGAGAATTTTCAATCCCACGCGTCGGTTCACTTCGAGACCCAACGGAGAGTCGAACTGCAAATGGTTCGTAAGAACATCATCCACGACATAATCGGGCATCGCAGCGAGACTCGTGGGCGAGACCCCATTGCGGGTGTACAAATAATTCACACTGATCGTATCAGTCACCACCGGAGTGGTCAGATACAAATATCCCTTGTTTATCGTGAACGGCCCCGGGGTATCCGTCATCTGATAGGTTCCGAGTTTACCCACAGGGAACCCGCTATAGATGATTTTTACCGTATGACCCGCAATGATCGGGATCAAAAATGTAACAATTGTTCCAGCAGTAATTGTGTAATTCGTATTGAGAACGAGGGTCGCGCCATTATCCGTGACAGACGAGATAATGTGACCGAAGTTTCCACGTAAGAACGTCTGCCCAGACATCACCGTATCGGTACTGGTTTCTAATATTTCGATTCCCACGGGGAGAACCGGAACCTGTCCAATCGTAATAGCGAAATCTCGTTCGCCGAGCGAGGTATCGTTCCGAATCAGTACCGAGGCCGAGTCTAAATTCTCGGCAACGATGCGTTCCGGAGCTTGTCCGAGATCATCCGCGACATCCCCGAATGGGATCGCATTATGATTAACGATCATTCGCGCGGCCTGATGATAATAGCTTCCCGCGTATGGAGAACCCACCACGGCGGGACCTTCGACGAAGCCGACCGTCTGATAAATTTCTACGCGCAAGAGGGCGCTGATTGCTCCACTGAATTCCAACGTGATCGTACGTGGTCCGAGAATCCATGTATAGGTCAGACCCAAATCAGTAACATATACCTCGGAACCATCCGAGATTGTGAGTTTGAACTTCTGCTCGTACAACGACGGGGTATAATCCGTGCTAAACACGAAGGCCGTCGTGACCCCGTTACCATTTTGAGTTCCGATTTGAAACCACTCGTCCCGACCCAAATCGGTGATGTTCCAGAGATTTTTACTGAAACCGTTGTCTTCATCGAAATACGGAGTATCCCAACCATATTCGTCCTGCATATTCGAACTCAATCGGTCGAACACGAGGACCGTCTTAGACACTGCATCATCGGTGATAATCGAATCCGCTGTATCATTTTCTTGATTAGCCACGGTCAGGATAATTTCCTTATCGCGGAGTTTCGAGTGAAAGGGCTTCACATCATTGATGTTGTTCACCAACGCATCCACCTCGTTCGGACGAACGAAACGATCCTGTCGAAATTTATCTGATACGTGCAAATCCAAATATGAGGTCTTGAGAAACCACGAGCACTGTTCGTTCTGACGAATCATTTCGTAGAGAACCGAGAACAACAAATCGTTTCGCTCGCCCTCATTCAACAGAATTTTTACATCCTCATAGACGCGCCGAAGTAATGTGGGATTATTATACAGAGTGGGTAACAAGCGTAGGGTTTGGTTCTCCACCCCCACTTCGGTCCATGCCCCGGACACTAGGGCATAATCCGCGTATACATTACCGGCCAAGTTCCACAGATCGGAGTTAGTCGTGGTAAGAACACGGACCACATCTCCTTCGAAATAAAACCCGTCATTCATACGGTAGTTTCGTTCAGCAATAGTAGGGACCGTTTCTAGAATCGTCTTTTTCTCGAATTCCTTCATCCGGTATGGGGTTCTCGTCCAATACCCCAAGGCGTTTCCGGGAAACTCATCTACGAGTTGGAAATAACGAGTTGCGTTGGGATCATCCCGGAAGCTCTTCCGTGCAAGAATCTTGTTCACCGCAGTTAACCACACCGTAAAACCGGTTTCTACATTTTTGAAGATAGTTTGCGGTGGATACAACGCGGAGCCATGAATTTCATCCCCAACCAAGTATGGATCGGGAACCGGGTTTCCCAGTTTGTCGATTCTGGAGAAACAGTCGATAATCTTATCCTCGACCTGAATCGGAGGATTTTTGAATTTATCGTTTTCGGTGATCAGAATCCATTCATCATGACTATTACGAAGACGCGAATCGACGCCAACCGCGTATGAGTAGGTGTCTTTAATCTTTTCACCACCTGAGTAGATGAACATACTGGTCGAATTCACGGGAGCGAACCAAGGCACGCCCTCACGGGTGGGGTTTTCCAGACGACGTGCGATCTGGGCACATGTGAATTCCTTCTTGTTTTCCGTACCCGTATAAGACACGACCCAGAAATAGTACTTCCGGGTGACACGGTTGTTTTTATCAATCCCCTCGTACACCGAGTATGAAGCACTACTGGTGGGATTATTCACGAAGAACGGCTTGCCATGGACCTTTTCGCTGTCGGGAAGCTTGGAGACATACGACATCCACTGATCGGGCGGAACCGGGGATTCGATCCATTCCATTACTTCGATATGCCCAAGCTGAACCACAATATTTCCCGTCGCCGTACCCACGGTGCTCTTGATCTTCAACTGGAGTTGCGTGGTGGTCGTGGCAATCGCATAGACCTGATGCATATTATACGCGGGCTGATCGGCTCCTGTGATCGTAATCAAGGTGGCATTATTCAGCGGACGTTGATGAACGAACGGGGCACCCGTGACGGGATCGAGGAGGTTTATCGTTACCGTGTCCCCCTGCTGTGTGATTGTCGCATTACAGTACTCCATCCGTCCCCACTCGGGCGCGGCCTGTTCATAGAACGGAAGAAGGCTCTTGTAATCGGAGTATCTCGCAAGACCCAGACGCCACCACGAACGCCCAACCTTATCCGGTCCCCACGTCAAATTATTCGAACTCGGGGCCTTGGGTCCGACATTATACAGGGCAGGATCATAAAACGACCGATAGTCGATCAGCGATTCCGACTTTCGGTCATACTTGCCTTCGATGGGATCAAACAGGGTGTGATCCAACACCAATGTATTATCATCGGTATCGCTCAATTTCAAAGTGTATGAATTTCGATAATCAATATCTCCATTTACGGTGGGGAAACGGAACGTAGAGACTAGACTATTGGTAGTCCGAGTGGGAATGATCCAACGCGTGTCTCCCGGGGTCACTCGGTTCAAATCAGGGATCACCAATGCCCGCGATCCCGCAACCGCCGAACCAAAACGAACAGTTTGAATCTTGTCGAAGAAATCCGTGTGGAATACACGAAATTGGACCTCGTCGCGGTTTTGATCGCCAAACTCAGTAAGCTTCCACAACCAATCCTCATATACCTGAATGTTATCAAGCCCAGCGCGGGTTCCCTTCGCGAATGCATTGATCGCGCGAATGGTTCCCTTGGCGTGAATCATACCCCGATAATAATCGAACCGGGAACGCTCATCAGCGCCAAGCTGATCCATGTAGGAATCCATCGGGTAATACCCATAGAGGTTCCATGCCTGATCCCGCTTCAAGGGATCATCTATGGGATCGATACGGTCATAGAACCGGGTGAAATCGGTCGCTTGCTTTTCAAAATTAGGCAAGAGCTTCTCTTCGCCGATAAGATGTCCCGGGGCGTCAAACTGTCCAGACCATTCCTTGGTCCGGTAGGTATCAACACGGATGGTGGGTTGGTATATTCCCAGAACCGGGTCATAGATAAGCTGTCCAAATCGGGTCCGTTGAGAGAAAAACACAACGTGCTGGGCCTCCGAAATATTGACCCGGACCCCGTATATTTCATTCTCTCCCTCAAGAACAGGAAAGTCAGTGGAGGTGATCTTAATCCCGTTGCCAATCTTTAGTACGTCCAGCTTGGGCGGCGGAATGGGTTCCCCACGCTTATTGATAACCCCATACAGACCGTTCTGAATCGACTCAACCGTGTCCAATTGCCCAAGGGTGGAATCGAAACGCGCCACAGTGAAAAACGGCGTGAAATAGAACGAATCGAAATCCGCCTGTTGAGTCACGCGCATCAATTGTGGATTGGTAATCTCACTCAACCAAACAGCGAATTGTTTCGCCCCGGTCAGGAAGTCACGAATGTCAGAGTCATCATCGTGGTAGGTCTCGAATTTCCATCCACGGGTGTCGAGATATCGTCCGTATCCGATCATGAAGTTCACGACCTCAGAGGCTCCCGGCAGGAAGGTTCCGTAGGGGACATCGATGTACGTGCCTGATCCTTCGGAGAAGTAGAAATAATCCACCCCACGGACGGTGAATTTCTTCATCATCGTCGAGGCATTGGAAATGGCGGTGAGAACCACCACGGTGATCGTCTCACCACCATTGATTTGAACGACGGGATCGAGTTCAATGGTCCGCTGATCCACCGCCACGACATATTCGGAACGGATTTTCATTCCATTGATCAAAAAGGCCAGCTTGGCGGTGTCGTTAGCCTTGCCCACGGTGGGTAGGACGAGATTCTGCAAAACATACGTGCGCTGATTGATGTCAGCGGTGAAGGTTTCCTTTCTCTCCACCTGTCCACCCTGAACTGGGATCGAGGGGGTTTCGATGCGGAAGAATGGATTATTATAGTCGTATCCGAACACTCGGTATCCAGAGTCTTCACGAATCAAATAGAGGCCCGATCCGAACTCGCTGCTTGTGGGGCGGGACTTGTATGGAATGACCGATGCATCCTCATAGGGGATTTCTGAGCCCCCCAACAAGGTGTAAACGGTTCGTTCCGGATTGATGTACCCGTAGGTTTTCCACGCCATACTGGGCTGGGTGTTCTGGACGATCTTCGCAAATCCTTCGGCGACGGAAACTCCCAAGGAGGAAATTCTGTCCGTGATCCACATGTTCAAACCGATCACGGGGCCGTTCAGGAGATGAACTTCGTTATCCGCGATGGGGGAACGGCGAAGACTCGTACGGTCGATCAGATGGGGGCTGGTGAACAGACCATTAAGATAAAACGTCTGATCCCCCCACTTCGTGGCAATCCACTCCAACGGACGCATCAAGTATCCTGCAAGAGAACACGCATAAGCGTAATGTGAAGAGTTGTAGAATTTTTCTTCAACCGGGCCACCATCCCCAAATACCCATCCGTCGTTCAAACGGCGAGGATCGAGCGCACCTTCAAGAACGATTCCAAGCGCGATGGGATCGCGAAGCGCCCCAGCTACGTCCACCGGAATCGGTCCGAGCATCTCGAATTTGGGATCGAATATGTTCAACGGGGAATGAACTAGTCCGTTTTGGAGATCGACCCACATCGTATGAGCCGATCCATATCGGGGGGTTCCATCACCACTGGTACTTGTGGGGACGTACGTGGTTCTCCACCACGTCGGTTCAATACTATACCCGACGACTTCCCACGGATGAGAATGGGGACGCGGCGTCTTATAAAGGCGACGATAGATACCCTTGTAATTTCCTTCCAGTCCCGAACTGGAAAAATTCCACGTGAATGGATCAGAATTATTGTAGGTGGAGTTCACAACATAGTCCATGTTGTGATTGATCACCCAGCGTTCGAATTCCCGACGTATGATCCGGCGGAATTCCGTCATCGAGTATCGGTAGGTATTCACTGGGTGATTGAACGTCTTGATCTCATAGATGGTCAAGCCGTTGAAAAAATAGTATTTGGCGTTGATATCATCGTAGAAAACATCATCGGGAGGAATTGGAGACGTGCTCCACGTTGCCCCATTGTATTTCGCATATACCAGCCCCGCCAACGAAGCGTACCAATTTCCCGTCACGGGAGTCACGATCAGTGTGTAATCGGCAACGTACTCGTAAACGGAACGCGTCTCGGTCGGGTAATAATCACCGTAGAAATCCTGAACGAAGGTCTTCCCCCCATGGCGAGTGGTAACCAAACTGGATTCGGTTTTGAACGTCACGTCCACGGCGGTGTACATTTTCTGATGCAGCGCGAGCCATACGAGGTCGCGATGATCCCCGAACGACTCGATGATCGTTCCTTCGTGTCCGCGAAGGTAAACGGTGCCATTCTCGGTGAATGTCCCGGGCACATATGTGGGACCGCACCCGGTTCGCGCGGGACTCGCCGGAACACAGATGGGCTTTAGAGCGGTATCGATGATCGTTGCGACACCCGCGCTGACTCGGGTTTCCTGATAGGTTCCCATTCCCGAGTAATAATAGGGGAAACTACTATTCCGACTGGCAAACATATCCGTCAGGATCACGTTGATGATCTGGGTCGGGGTCAACGATATTAGCTGTCCCTGACCATCAGTGAGAGACGCACGATCCCATATTTCCGTCATCCGCCGGGTGAAACGGGTCCAGAACCGGGCGTATTCCTTTTCCACGAATCGAATCGCATCAGGAATGTCCAAATTGGGGTCCTGCACCAACGCGAGAGGAAGGAGCATGGAGTGCTCGGGATCACGAAGATGTGCCCCACGGCTGAGATTCTTGGAAGACCAACGCCACGAGTTGATACCCAGATTGTCCCCATCGGACTGTGTCCCTATCACCGAGATCATATGATTGATCACATTGGGACGCGTAGCGGTGGTCAGAATTTGATGGTCCGGATTCGACACCATAGCTGGTGGAATTTCATAGTGGATTTGGTTATTATCGTCCAAGCGGGAACTCAAAAACACGGGATCAGCCGAGCGGCTCCATATCGAATGATAGTTGCTAGTCTGGGAATTCTTGAACAAACGATATCCGAGGGGGCCGGTTCCCAATTCCAGATTCAACTCGAACTGAAATTCTCCGTTCTCGTCGAAGGACAGGGGAAATCCCAGAACTAGGTCATCCCGTCCGGTGCCACGTTTGTACGTGAATATCGGAGTGGACAGCGAGGGGTCGGTGATCGCGCTCGTTGAATATTGATACATCTTGAACAATGGAGACTGATTTCGGGTGGTCCTCACGGGACCAGTTGCCTCAATACCATTCCAGAATTCTATGATGGGTCGGATTGCCTGATCACCCACACGAAGAGCGGCCTGATCCACCGGGGATAGGTCTTTCTGATTCATCCACCAATTATTCTGCGACCACGTATCCAGAGCGACATCGCTCCATTTACGAATGTCATATCGAACGGTTCCGTCCGCGACGATGCCAGTGGGAATACCCGTCGTATAGACGAGATCGGTCCACGCCCCATTAAAATACCGTCGAAATTTACGAACACTGGGGTCTTCCCATACCGTGCCCTCGTGGGGTGCAATGGGTTCCACCGGGGATACCACCACGGACTGGGATATCCATCGACCGGCTCCACTGGAGTACATCCACAGCAGCGGACGATTAAACAGGGGACCCGTTCGTGCCACGTAGACGTAGTCATTCACGCTGTAGTTACTCAGGTTGGTCGGAACGTCCTCCACAACCCGTGCAATCACCGCCACCCACGCGGAACCGTTCCATCGATATATTGAACGGGACACGTTGCTGGATAGCTCTACGAGGTCGTTCAGGGCACCCGCACCGGGAAGCGCATTCACCATCGTAGCTTCGACTCGAATGAACGCACTTCCATCGAATTTATGGAGAACGGTCATCGATCCCGAGGCTTCCTTGGTCACGTACTCGCCGTTCACCGTAGCGTCACCCGGGGCGACCCAGTAATACCGGGAGTAGTTGATGATCTTGTCGTAATCAATCGGCGGAGACCAATTGTACATGTGCTGGGAGAACAGACGATTCTGATCCTCGACCAATCCACCGTTCATGGCGATTTGGTTCACGAGATCACTAACGAACGCGCCCTTGGACTTTACCCGAGTCTCCGGGTCAACGTAGACGGCCCCAACCTGATACTGCTCGATTTCGCGGGCGACCCCCAGATCAGAGGCCATTCTGGGAGTGCGGGCGAGATCGTCGGCGGTGAGAATTCCGACATCCCCGATATACCCATTACGATACTCAAACTGTTCCGGCTCGAACAGCGGATCATCGATCAAATACGTCTCACGATTGTTCAGATCGGTACGAATTGTCCGGGGGTATAAATTAAACGCACGCCGTTCTTTCATGAATTCGCCCTGCTTGATCAATTATTTACCCAATTCACGGGGGCTTTTATCACAAAGAAAAGGGCGACCGCTTGGCCGCCCTCGTCTCAATCCCCCGCTATGGACGCTTATCTTCTCCATATATGGACATTTCTCTCGAATCGTCCTCCCTATATGGGAATTTCTCTCATATCGACAACAGTTTATGTCAAACTTCCGATCCTAAGTTCGTCGTCGGACAGGCTAGATACTATCTCGATATCCTCAAGTTGGGTCGCACTCACGAATAGCTCGTCCGTCAACGATCTGACTTGGAACAGCTTGCCGAACGCCTGTCCGTTCATCCTCGGAACGATAACCACCGACTGAATCAACGAGGCCATCTTGGAATGGATGAAAGCACAGAGTTCGGTGAAGTAGAACGACTCACCGAAATCCCAACGGGCAATATCGAAGTAATCGTCGATCACCGTCAATACCTGAGTGCGAATCTGATTATCTCCAATCTTTGCCCCGGGCATCGGAATCACCTTGATGATCGCTTGTAGCTCGGGAATCGCCTGTGGTCCAAACAACGGCTTGAACCGGGTGGAGTGGAAAATAATAGAATCCGAGAGCATCTTGAATTGCGTGTGATCGTCAAACTGGATACGCAAAGCCTCTGGTGTGGGAGCCGTGGGCTCGTTATCCACGGTTCCATTATTACGGAGCCAGTTCCGATATGACTGATTATACGCGGTCGTGAGCAAATACACGTCGTGAATATTACCCGGACTCGGATCGATCCTCTGAGACTGGGGAGAATAATGATACCAGATGAAACGAAGATGGTCGCGACCAACCTCCTTCTTGTACTGGGTCTGGGACGCAGCGGCACCCCACAGGTTGGTCAGTCGATTCGCCACGAGCCACGTTGTGGTGGAGACATCATAATGAATGTCTCCATCGTTGATGGTCACTGCCAAGGCACTTCCCGCGAGGGGTTGACCCGTACTGGAACGTCCATATGTCCCCCGTGGCGAGGTGAACTGATTGATCGGGGACCAAATATCCTTGCCCAATTCCTGTGTACGCCGCCACAAAACTAGATCGGTGAAACCGTCTTGGATGATAAGATCGCGATAGATGAAGGGATTATCATCGAATCCGTCTTGATCCAAATCGGACGGACTGATCATAACCCCGTTCGAATTTACATACCCGTCGTCATGAAAGTATTCACCACGGACCCAGAAATCGACATCCGTGCCGATCCACTTTATATTACACCCGTTTTGGGTGATGTCACCCGGACCGGGATTGAGAATCAGGGTGCGATTACGCGGATTCGTCAACACACCCGCCGCACCCGCGAGGACGAATACGTTCAGGATACCTGTTGGCGGGGCTGTGGCAAATCGCACAATATTTCCGCTGACGATGCTCCACACTCCAAAACCCGAGTAGGGACCCACCTGCAAGACACCCTGAACCGCAGCAAGAATATTTTGTTCCAAAATATTTGGAAACGCCGATAGAGGAAAATCCGTAGTCACTCCGTTGGTGACAAAATCATACCTCTTGGTCTTGGTCAAAATTGGGTTCGTTACCGACCATATACCCACGACGGTTCCCAGTGGGGGCGCAGTCGCGAATGTGATTTTAGTCCCAAGAACATCAGGTGCCAGCGTATATTTGTCGATTTCCTGAATCACACCATCGATTGTGATGAGAACAGTATCATTGGTTTGTGACGTGGTTGGGGCATAGAATATCGTAGTCGCGCCGTTTCCGTCTTTGGCATTAATGGTAAAAATTTGTGAATCGATATTTCCCGCATAATGCACAATAACCTGTGAACCAGTCGTGAGAGGCTCACCCATAACCAACGAGGAATTAGGACCAAAAGCGCCGGTTCCAAAGTTCAACGTGGGATTCTGCAAAATACCATCAACAAACACTAGCATGTTCGGTGCGATCACGTTCGGCTGATACAAGTCGAACTCGGTTTGACTCGGAGTGGTGATCAAATACGAGAACACACGGATCGAGGCGGGGATCAAATCTCCAGAAATACGCACGACCGCGTTCAATCCGGTTCCCGGGGGAATACTGAAACAGACGGAATCACCATACACGGAATGCGTAATGGTGAAATCAATATTGAATACCTGAAACACACCATTGATGCTGACGACGATTTTGTTCGGATCAAGAGTTTCCGAGGTTTGGAAACACGTTTCCACCCCGTCTCCGGTGAATTCATACGCGTTCAACTCACACGGCTGTTCTCCAGTCGGGGTCAAACCACGACGACGCAATGAAGTCTTTGCCTCATTCGATCCCAATACCTGCACGGTGTCATGTCTGACCAGACCCGTCTGGGGATCAACCACGGGCTCGGAATTGATGTAGAAGAAATCCAAGTCCTTGGCTGACTCAAAAAACATCGCCAGTCCACGATCCACGATCTTCCAGCGATCTCCGTTGATGGAATCCGCAATATACTCGAAGCGGATTATCCACGAGGCATCCTTGAACGCATTTGTAGTGTCGCCACGGAAATCCAACGCAAATACAGAATTGATATCAAGGTCATTGAAATTGATCACCTTCCACTCTTGAAGGAGCAAATCCCAAGCGAAACCAAAATTAACACCACCCGAGAGTCTCCGAATCATCTCTGACTCTTCACTCTGATTGATGCGAATCCTCATAGGAGGAAACACCGAATAGAACTTCGCATTATCTGGAACAATACCACCCAGAATGATCCCATTTGAGGCTTGCCCGTCATCGATCACTCGGACCACGTGCGCGACCGGCCCGTTGGGAGAATCATATCGGAGTACCGTATCTGCTCCGACGTATTGCATCAGACGGATACCCGTCTCACCGACCGGGACCACCACACCACCACGTCTGATATTACCCAACCCCTGTGTGCCGACGATTGAGGTTTGGTCCCACCGGTATTCAACCGTGGTGGGAAAAAAGATTTCGTTATACAATCCGTAATATAGCTGCGTTTTGTCAGGTTTCGCCAACGCGGGCTTCACGTATTGATCCATGATCTGTTTGGTAGAGACCCGGGTGGTGTCAGCACTCACGTGGGTAACCGTCAGAGTCGGTCTCTGGAACAGACGCCCGTCGTTTCCGAGTTCTCGCACGCTTTCATAGAGTCCGGTCGGATCATGAAGCTTCGAGTAACGGGAATGTCCCGAGTAGGTCCGATTAACAACATGGACCTTTCGGATCGCATCATCCTTGAGGAACCAATTATTCAAGTCCTGTCCGGTGACCATACGATTCTGCGTATAGAACACCTTGTTCGCCCGGGTGCGGATATCGTCGTTGGAATCACTCGGAGCACCATTCTCCAAATCCCTAACCAATGAGAACGCCACACGTAGGTAATAAACCTGATCATCCGCTCCCACGTAGGGGAACACCGCGACCTTGTTCTGGAGCGTGTTCGTCTTGGTCTTTACCGGATTCGGGTCGGCTGTTCGTGCCCATATACGGAACGTCCCCACTGGGATTTCACCATACGCGCCATCGCCGAAGCGGATTCTGATCTGATCGTTGATCAGCGTGTCCACCTCGAATACCTTCTTGGAATTCAAGATAGCGGGATCGAAGCTCACACCCTCGCCGAATACGGTATCGACCTTGGTCCACTCTTCCACGACTTCTTCATCGGTGTTGATCTTCTGGATGAAAATATCATTGTTATTTATGTGGTTGGCGGCCAACGTGAGGGTTTGAACGACCTTCGGGGAATCAAACGATACGTCCTGACTGGATAGGCTTCCCTGCTTGATCGGCAGGAAAAATCCCGTGTCGGGGCTGGCAAATCCATTTCCGTCCTGACGGTAGAATATCCGCAGGGCGCGACGAATTCCGGGCATCAATTCGGTGTACGCCCCGGTGTCGGGATCAAGATTGGCGTTGTACATGTCAAACGCGAGCAATCCGGTGGTGCCTTCAACGGCGAACGGATAACACCCGGAATCGGGGCTGATCGAGTTGAACACGTATTGATCGGTACGGATCGATTCCGAGGTGAACGAGGCGAGGGGTTTCCCATAGGGGGTTCGGTTAGAAAACGCAGCATTCATGATCATAGTGAATTGCTCGAACCAATTCTCATTCGAGGAGTCATTCCACACGATCAATCGGTTACGAAGGTCGATACCATCAAGATCGACAATCGGCTGATCGGTCTGGATCGAGGTAATCTTGACATCTCCCGAGGCGGACTTCACCCGGTTCACCCGATAGGCGATGTTCTGGGCCAGTTGCAACAGGCTGCCCCGGCGCTCTGCCGTGGCGAGGAAATTTTCCCTCGCGTTCAAATCTACCCGGTACGAGATATTCTGGGTGAGCCACGTCAGAACCTCGATTTTCATGACGAATTCCGAGGAGGCGATCCAGTCGTTAAACTTGTCAGGATGATGCTGAGCCAAGTAGCTCATCACCGCCTTGATGTAGTTGTCATGATCGAACGCGCGGAAATCGACGTTCTGGATGGCGTCGTAAATTTTGATCCATTCTTCGGAGACAAACAATGTGTTCTGGCGGCTGATTGCACTCAATGCCCGTTTCCTCTATTCCATGATTTATTACGGCGGATATTCGAAACAGATTGAACACTGACCTCAAAGTATTTACCTAATATCATATCGAATTTACCCGGTTCGGGAAGAAGCTTAATAGCGTCTCTACAGGATCGGATTTGATCTACGATATGCCAATTCAATTTCGTCATAGGATGGGTCAATATACTATCCTTAGTGTTATCACTACGTGTCCCAGAGTGAAGATGATGTGGAGCAACACAATGCTTGTTATGACAACGATGACGGGCCATGAAATTCACATCATAGGAAATGCCTTCTGTGAGGCATACCACCAGACGGTGAACATAATACATTCTCTTTCCAAATCTAATAGTGGGATACAAATTCTTATATTTCGTGGTTGGATAAATCCAACAATCATTCTCAACAATAACTATACTCGGGAGCCACCCAAGCACCTTATCAACCGTCATACCACGAGGTTTATAGAGAGAACTCTTCCCACGTCGTTTTGGACTATTCGCGTCATTCATATTTTCTTTTTGAGTTCCATGAATTAAATGATCCGGATTCACACATAATTTTTTTCCACAGGTATGGCGTATCACACGGCCTTCTGGAATCGGTCCTTTGGTACGCATATAGGCCGCGCGGTGGGCCGACGTAACTTTTCCTTTATAAGACGAGGTCCCATATCCGGAACTACTCACACATCCTTCCCAGAGAATGCACGGCGCGCTCATCGGTTATCCCCTAGCGTCACAATGAAGTAGTCATCCATATTGAATTGTTCGAAACGCAGCTTGGCGATCACGAATACGCGGTGATCAGATTGCTGTATATCTAGCTCCAATAAGGAAACACGCGGATCGGACCTGAAAATCCGTTCCGCGTCTAATTTCGCCAACATCTTGGTCCGGTCATCTTTCTGAAAGAGCAAATTCGGAATAATCGAGTAATGCAGGGGTCTTCCCACGCACTCGTATTGCTCTGTTTCAAAATGGTTCTGGAGGTCCTGTTTGACAAGATTTATTCCCGAAATCGACGTATCGAATCCGTTTTTTACCCCTTTTGACGAAAAACCTCGGTAAATGTCTAAAGACATTGAAAAAACCTCTTGCACTCCATTTCAGATCGGGCTAAGTCCTGTGGGTTAGCGCCTCCCATGACTGTTTATTTAGTGAGTCCGGGCGGCGCTAAATCGAAAGAACCCAAATGGGGATTTCACAATACCGGACGGCCAAGGCCCTGTTCAGCGAGGAAGAAGAGCAGGCACTTTTCAAAGAACTCAAGGAAACCACACACCTGGCCAAGAGAAATCGAATTCTCAGTAAAATTGTTATGAATTTTACACCCCTCGTGTACAAGATTCAGCGACAACTCTCAGGATACAATTTAGACGCGGACGACCTCATCGGCGAGGGCAATCTTGGCCTCACCGAGGCGGCTTGCCGTTTCGATATTGATAACGGAAATCGTTTTTCCGCCTATGCGATTTCGTGGATCAGGGGCGTGATGATGGCATATATCACACGCAATTTCGCTATCGTGAACTACTGCACGGACGCGACCAAGAAATCCCTGTTCTTCCATTTGCGTCGGGTGATTTCTGCCGAGCAGAAGAAACAGAACTGTTTCGACATCACCCCCGCCCTGCTGGATAGCATCGCCTTCAAATTGGATGTTCCTCTATCTGAGATTCAATCCATTCTAGCGATGTTCCAAACCCGGTACGATGGACTGGATCAACCCATTCGCAACGGTGAGGAAACCGGAACCCGACTGGATTTGGTCCAAGATCAATCCATCGATCAGGAACAATCTCTCATCGAGCGGGACCGCACCGTTCACCAACAATCTTTGATCCGGGCAGGAATGGCCTCGGCCAAGCTCAGTCCCCGGGAGATCATGATTCTTGAATCCCAGTACTTGGTGGACAATCGGGATCGGGTGACGCTTGAGGAACTCGGAGAAGAGTTGAACATCTCCAAGGAACGTGTTCGTCAAATCCGGAACAAGGCGTATATCCGTCTTTCTCGCGGAGTGAAACGATCCGCCCGGGATATGAGAATCAATGTGTTCGCCTAAACGTACAAGAGAGGCATCCGGGAAGTCAAAATCGTGGTCAACAGCGTGTATACCTGTTGATTCGTGCGGGATTGACCATCATAGGTCTGGAATATCGTGGGAAGGGCCGCCGGAAGTCCTCTGACCAACTCGTCAACCGCCGTGGTGGCCGATCCGGTTGGGTCGGTTTCCACGAGTTTGACAAACTTGGCTCCCCCTTCTTGACCCATGAACATCTGCAAATATAGCTGCGGGGAGGTCGGATTCACTTCGGTCTCATTCAGGAACTTGAATGTGGCCCGGGCGTCCGAGATGTATCGGCCACACGCCTCCGCATTGATTACGGGATCGAATACTCCCGTGACGATGCCATAGTAGAGGGCCACATCATAGGAGAACTGAAACAACCCGGATTGTCCCCCGGCGGTATTCCGGGCGTTCGGGTTGAATCCGGATTCCTGCGCGCACATCGCGTACATGAACTTGGGATCAATCGTATACTCAGTACATGCGGCATCAATAGCCGCCTTCACGCTTGCGTATACCGTAAAATCGCCCAATTGGACGGTGGTATCATTCACCGGGGGTGTCCATCGCGTGCCGGTGTAATCCATAGCATCATTCGGAACCGTATTCATCATCGCACGTTCGTCCTGACGACGCCGCACCACCTCGGCATTGATGGCACCATCCACATAGACGGACTGGGACATCAACTCCTGTGCAATATCGATTCGACCATTATTCACTGCTGCGAACACGTTCTGAGACGGCCCCCGGGGGTTGCTTATGGCTTGATCATGATACGCGAAAGAGACCAGACCATCGAATTGGCCCTGTGTGATGTAGACGGTTATCTTCTCTCTGATATAATTCTCATATACGACGAGATCGTCATCAAACAACGCATCAGCCTCTTCCGAGGTGAGATACGTCATGGTCATGGTGGCCCCACCATTGACCCATTCCTGATAGAGTTGGTCCGTCACCACCGTGCCATCGATGGTTTCTCCAACAACCACTCGATGTCCCCGTCCGATGATCACCGTGGTCAAATCGATAACCTCGGGGAATTGAGAGAGTTTCTCGTGCGAACGAATATAGTCTTTGGTCTCGTCCGTGCACTTGTACGAAGACGGGGGTGCAATTTCACCCGGCTTTAACCACCGCTCACACACCAACACCGGGGGTTCTTGGACGTTCTCGGTTTGATACGGCGTTGTGGTTCCACGCCAAATCGCCGCCTTCGCGGGTTCAATCCGGGACGCGGGCCAGAAATTAGCCAGAATCACACCCGCATTGAACAGGGAAGTGTTGTTGTAGGATAGATCGGTATCCGTCCACGTATCCATACCGCATCCAACCGTATCATCAGGAATGTTCGCGTACGGAAGGGCCGCACCCGAACGACGGTTATCCGAGGCGGTCGTATTCATGACCAAATTGGTCGCGCCATATTCACCGTTCCCGGTGGGACCCGCTTGGGGCGGAACTCCGGGAATCTCCAACGGACTTGCTCGTCCCGTGGTCCCCGACGTGGTAACTCCTTCACGGCCCGCCCATGGTTGATGCTGGGGAACAATCGGCGCAAGGAATTTAGCCTTCGGGGGGTTCTTACCCTGTAAAATCTCTTCCTTCACCGGGGCATCGTACTTCTTGGTCAACTCACCAAATTTGGGTTTCGTCGCTTTCTTCACCTCGATAGGCTCAGCCGTGACATCGGAATTGATCCACAATGTCGGGGATTCGAACGACATCAATCCCGATCCCTTCGCGTAGAATGATCCCGTGGCGGTGTTAATGATTGCGCCACCCGCCGAGTTGGACTGATCCTCACCCACGGAAATTACGTGGTTCACCCCGATCTTGACGTGGTGATCCTTCTCAATATTCTGATAGAAATGACCCAACCGGGTCTCATCCGAGTCCTTCTGGTAGAGCGCCTTAAAATCCCCATCGAACGCCCAGTGGGTCTCTTTTCCAACGGTCATACGGAAATTTTTGCGGGCGAGGAAATTGAAATCCCCCTTTGCTTCCATATTGATATTCTCGTCGGCGGTGAAGTTGAAATCCTTGCCCGTGTGGAACGACATACTATGCTCGGAGTAGAACTGAATTTTTCCCTCGTCGGTGAATTCCATCCATACATTTCCCTTGGACGTGCTGATATACACGTAGGGGTGATCCACCGAGTCGTTGAGAAGAATCTGCGACCCCCCACTGGATCGGAGTCGGATCATCTGATGGTCGGGATGGTCATCCATAACGAACTGATGTCCGGTGGAATTCACATACCGATAACGGGAAACGTCAGTTCCGAACTGTCCCCCATCCATATTGGTGTTGTATCGTTCGGTCTCGTAGTTCCAACCCGCCGTCTTGGTTCCCGTGACATAGCTTGGGGATTCGCGCTTCATCGAACTCGTTCCGGGGCCGCGATGGATATCGAGGGCTTGTCCGCCGATAATCGCGGTCCTAGCCTGTGCATGGGCGGGAATCTTGTTCGTCCGGTTCTCACGCTCCACCACTTTACCCGTCTTGGGATCGGTCACCACGGCTGATCCAAACGCATTATCATAGCCCGCGATGGCAACCGCCGGGGTGGTCTTGTCTTTCTCTTCTACTCCGTCGATGATATTCTTCGCCGCATAACCCGGACTTCCCGGAATCATTCTGCCTTGGTTGGGTTTCGCCAAACATCCCATATAAAAAGCGACGTTGGAATCCCCACCCAAGAACATGATCGCGACCTGATCACCGATTCTCGGCTGAGACCAATTTCCATAACTCGATACATCACCCCGGTAGGAGTTTCTCCCATCTACGGTGTAATCCGCACGTCTCTCATCCGAGCCCATGAACGAGGACACGGGCTGACACAGAATCCAATTCCGACGTAATTCTTGATCAAATTCAAGTTGTCCGGTGCGTCGGTCGGGAACCGTGCCTCGCCAAGTCGGACTCGTCGCCGGAGAATCCACCCGTCGTGAGGTATGTCCCGGAATACTCACCCATACACGACCGGCGCGTTGTTCGTCCTGATCGTCCATGACTGTTCCGATCAGCAACCCCGGGGCAAGGCCCGTTTCACTTACCAGACCACCGCCCACATTTCGAGGTCCACCCGCCGCGCGTATATTTTTGGACAGACCGTCTTCGTATGCCATTAGGGTCCACTTGGTAGGTTGTTATCTGTTCTTATCTTCTTCGCTTGCTTTCCAATTTCCTGTGTTAACTTAGCTGCATCATCTCGATCCGTTGAAAATTCCTTACTTTTAGGACGTTCAACTAATTGCATGAACGCCTGCGTTACGGCGGATTGATCCTTGCCCTTCAACGCGCCATCCCATGGACGTTGCTCGGGACCAGTTCTTTCCTGCCACGCATAATCCAACTGAGTGTACAAATCATAGGCATTTTTACCCGGATGACTAGACGCGAACGGATACAATCCGGCGTATCCATTTCCACCACGAAGACGATCTTGGTTCCATTGCATAATACCAACACTGTCTGTGCCATCTCGGGCATCACCCTTATTTCTGGCACTGGTTTTCATTTGACTCTCACCAATCATATTACCGACGACACCATTGGCTTGGGCTTCGGTAAGTCCTTTGTTCATAAAGTACGCACGAGCGACAAGAATCTTCTGTTCTCTCGTTAGGGGCTCGCTCGATAGGGTTGTGTAATCACCACTATTACGGGAATTAAAATACTCATCGGCCTTCTTCACGTCTTCCGTAGTGAGGGGACGACTAAGCTGTGCTCCTCCCACCCCAGCGGAATTCGTTGGTCCATTTGGAATGCCACTCGTCTGCTCCGGGGTGGGACGCCCCTCATCGGGCGAACCCAACATGGAGGGATCACCCGCCTTGAAATAGACCCGGTTGGGACCGAATTGAAACAGTTCCTCCGCGAAATTCAAATTGGCAATCTTGACCGCATCAACTTTCTGGAGAAACTTACCCCCCGAGAACGTGGAGGTCACCTTTAGGACTTCGTAGAATCCCCCGATAATATGCGGATGCTTGTTCAATCCATCGGCGAAGAATTTCGGACCCATATAATCATCCTGATTGGGAACATTCATTCTCAGAAATATTACACGGGAGGATTGTGGTTGAATTTTCACGTCGGCGGCACCCGATCCAGACACACCAGCACTATCTGTGAGAGGATTGATACGGGCACTTGCGTAGGGAGACATCAACCAGATTGGATCGCCCTTGATGTTCATCCCCTCCAGACGGAGCATATCATTCTCGAAATGATCGTTCTCGTAGTACAGGTATTTCATCAACCTATTACGCTCCGACGACTGACTCATCATCGGATCAACATCCGGGGCGGTGTTCATCGAGCCCATATTGAAAATCGTGTACGGGTTGGAACCATCAAATATCGCCGAGGCTTCCTGAATTCTGTTCTTCTCCCCGAACAACTGTTTCATCAGACGGTCCACCCCGGCGTCTCCAATGAGCTTGCTCGTGTTCGCATAGGGGTTCGAGGCAGGAGCATTCGTGAGTTTACCACGCGTTGCCTGTCCGTTTTCCGCACCTTTCCACAAAGGGACAAGGTAGAAATTCTTGAACTGCAACGGGAGATCGAGAATCTCCGTATTCAAACCGGTCCAAATATAGTTGTAGATGCGTGTGAGCATCCCATACTTGATCAAATTCCTGACCCGTTGTAGCTGATTTTCCGGACGGGCGACTTCCTTCACCTTGGAGGGTTCGTCACTCGTGAATGCTTTATACGTGATATAGGGTTCGATCAGATACTCTAGTGTGATCTTCTTGTAATCGTTCAAATCACGATCACCCGCCCCGACATCGGGGGGCGCAGTGACACCCGAGGCGTTGTAATACTTCGCATTGAAGCGGATGCTCATATGCGTACGCGGGACCAAGAAATTCTTATTCGCATCATCATCCACCAACCATAGGTCTCGCAGTTCGGCGGAATCCGCAAACGCAGCGTTCAACAAATCTAGTACCGATGAGCCGCGCGCGGAATTCACCACGGCTGCCGCTGAGGGGTTCGCTCCCTTGAGACTTCCAATTTTTGTAGACAGGCGGGATTCCGCCCCAGCACCCAAACTTGCATCTCGGACCCACTGGGGGGCGTAGAATTTGTAATCCCTCACGATTAGGTCTTTACTGGAGTCCAATCGCATCTTGGGAAGAACCGTTTCAAGGGAATCCAAGAAATCACCAATGGTGCCCCCAGTGTTGAGGTTTCCACTCTGTGTTTTCATCGAGGCCGCATCCAGCACGGTATCCTCGGGCCGGAACGCAACTCCACCCATGGGGACGAAATCCACATCATACATGGTTCCATTGGCGGTGAGTTCCGCTGAAAGCGACGTTATATACATGTAATAACTCAACGGGGTTACCGTGGTCGCGGCCTTGTTGTAGTCGTTGTACACGGGAATATTCTCCACCCATGTTCCAATCGCCACCGAGCTATCGTTCTTGTCGTACATCTTGTAACCGGAAAACCACAAATCCACACGGTAGATCGCCCGCGCGTGATTCACGAATCGGTATCCCTGATCAAACGCCAACCGCTTGATATCCTCGACCAGTTTGAATCCATGAGGTTCGGCGATTCTCATCTTCATGGTTAGCATCTGAGAGATACTAGAGTTGGTCAACGAGGGGGCCATCGTGTTTTCCATCACGATCTCAGAAATATTGTAATAATTACGGGGATCGGCGAGGAAAGTGGATTCCAACAAAACGTTCGCGATGTCACCCGTACCGGTCACGTCGGTTCCCCCGTCCGAGAACAACGTGGCATTCTGTCGATTTCGAAACACCTCACCGGTGCTCGCTAGGGCGACAGACTTGTCCTTACGGGTGTCAATGGTCATGTCATTGAGGTTGACTCCCCCGATCTCTCCATCTTTGATCAAGGCGGATTGCGCGATGGCGGCTTCCTTGAAGGGAACCATCGAAAGTGCGACGTGATACTGGACATTAATATAATCGGAGAGAATGTTCTCCCCGATTTCACGAATCGCATTCGCAGAGTCAATCACCCCGAGTGGCGGGGTCGCCACACTCTTATCTCCGATAAGTCTACGGAGGGTATCTGTTTTCTGGGCGATATCGGCTTCCAACAAAGAACGTTCGCCCGGATCAGTGGTCCTATTGAGTAATCCGAGATTTTGTTCCAAGAATAGGATGGCCCGGGATAAGGTTGCCTTCGATCCGGGCGGGGTTCTTGCTAATTCCCGATTGGCCCTATGGATCACATCTCTCGCAGGACGGATGACATCGCTCACTGCAACAACTCCGCAATATACGAGGGTGAGGGGATGAAAATTCTCCGCCCCTTTCGAAACTCGAATATCAGGTCTTGATATCCGTTTCGCACGGGAACCACCCAGAACAGATCGGCGTCCCCATAATAGTCGAATGCGAAATTATCCGGACGAAGATGATATTTCTGTTCAGTGATCACGGAGACCGTGTCCAAGGGGTGGGCCTCGATCCGACGATGCACATAAAGGTCCATGAACCGCCCGTTAAACTTGGTGAACCGGTACAAGGAGTGATTATCATAACTGGGGGAATAAACAGGAATGGTCATGTATTATCCCGTAAGAGGCACGGTGGGAATATCAAGAGGAATGGCTGGAACACTCACGGCGGGTGCGCGCGGTGCAGCCCCAGAATTTGCCAGCGATCCCGATCCCGTCAGTGCCTCTCCCGGGGGCATCACATCATGGAAAGAGCGATTCGACGACCTGTCCAACATCGCACCCGAGCGGTAGTCGTCGAGGGACCAATTGATCCAATACCGGGGAGAATGCTGCACGATCAATGAGATCGAACTCACGACAAATTTAATCGGCAACCATGTGGCCGATCCCAACGCCCGTGGCGAGCCCTCGGAAACCAACGAACAGGAATTCCATTCCGGACTTCCCGGGTTGGGCACCCCCACATAATCCTGATCTTCCGGAAAAGTCCAATCCGCCCGCTGATACAGCACGGGGACCTGATTATACGCATAATTCCCATACGCGGAAAACCACATCGGACTCGGGGGACGACCCCGGATGGCTCCAGCCGAGCGGGCCTTACCGAAATCCATAAACGAGTAGCTCCGGAGAAAGTGCAACACCGCGAGCGTGTAGACGGCATTCGCGAACGTGTCGCAGACCCACGTGCAATTCGACAAGGTGATCTGCACGTTATCCGTGGCCTGATACACGTTGTACGCCTCATTCGAGTGGACCATCTCCATCGAATTATATTTGACGCTCACCCCTTCGCCGATGGTCGGCGTGAACGGGAAAACCAACCCCCCGGTCTTGATGATGGGCCACATCGCACTCTTTTCGTTTGCGGTTCTCGCCAACAAGGGGAGATCGAACGGCACCAACCGCGCCGCATACTGCTCAATCACAGAACCCGCCTGTTGGGGGTTTGCGGCGAATCGCGAGGAAAGGGCGTCTGTAATTCTTGAAACTGCCATGATCGACTATTTACATATAAAAAGGATTGATTTAGAACATAGATATCTCTACATATGGTACGGATTTCCAAACCCTCGGACAACCCCTTGGGTGGAACGGAATCACATGGAACCCAAGAATCATTACGCGAAGAAATCAGACCTCATCGAGCAGATCACCAAGTCGAAGGCGATTCGGAAGAAGTACCCCAAACGGAGTCCTTCTGAGTGCCTGACTCCGAAATTGATCGATATGATCGAGCAAATCGTGTACAAATTTGGCGAGCTTCCAAACTGGAGAAATTACTGCGTTGATGAAACGACCGAGTGTTTGACCCGGCGCGGGTGGACCACAATGGATGATCTTTCCACCGACGATATGATTCTATCGTCCAAGGACGGTATTCTTACATGGTCCAAGGTAAAATCCGTATATCGGGGAAATTTCGACGGCAACATGTTCCATATGACCTCCCGTGGGTTCGACGCCTTGGTGACCCCCGGTCATAAATTTTTGACCACCGAGGGAATCAAGCCGGTTGAATTACTTCGTGAACGAGACAAACTCGTTATGATGAGTCAACCAGTGGAAAATTCGCAATTACCCGAATACGATGACGCGTTCGTTGAATTGGTCGGTTGGACTATAACCGAGGGAAATTATCATCGTCCTACAGATCGTAACTATACCAGAGTGATCGTCCATCAAAACGAAGGTAAAAAAGCGAATCGGATTCGTGCATGTCTTGAAATTCTCAAATCTAAGCACGGTGAGACGTATCGTTCTCAATTGGGACATACCCTAATCGGGTTCACTCTATCAAAAGAAATGGGAAATCGTTTGATCAACGTTGCTCCAAATCGCGTCCCCACATTGGATTTTATTCTGAGTTTGTCCCAAACTCAGAGGGAAATTCTCATCAACACCATGGTTGATGCCGATGGTTGGCGCGCATACGGAAAATACATGAACTACGGTCAAGTATGTAAGGATCACGTGGATGCATTTATCGTGCTGTGTACTCTCGCGGGATATCGTACCTCCACTCGTCTCAAAGAACCAAACGGATACGGTAAAAAACCATTTCATGTTGTCCGGATTTTTACATCAAGGACTCATCACAACGTGGTTGAAAAAATTGATTTTCATGGTGGGAAAAATTCCAACCGTGTGATTGGAGAAGATAAGTCTCATTACCCAAATTATCCCACAGTTCCTTATCGGGGCCGGGTGTGGTGTCCGGAAACAGAATTTGGAGTGTTCGTAGCCCGTCGTAATGGTTTCGTGTACCTGACGGGAAACTCATATATTGAAGATATGAAAGCCTCCGCGTTTATGGCGGTCTGCCACAATGCGTTGAAATTCGATCCCGAAAAGTCGAACGAGCCCTTCAACTACTACACGATGATTGCGAATCGCACTTTCCTGACCTTCATAGAGGCGGAGAAGAAGCAGCGTGACATTCGGGACGATTTGATAGAGGCTCACTCGTTTACCGGTCATATGAAGACCGCCGGGGACGCCAACGGGATCAAAACCTCATTTGCGCGGCAATCCCTCCATGAGACGACCCAGTTGGGTCCCTCCTTGGATGGCACCCGTCGTATTCCAGTGAAGCGTGGCCGTTTTCGTCGTCGCAAGTCCACCGTGTTGGATGGAATTCCCCTACACACGATTGATTCCGAGCCGCCTCCGGTGATCGAGGATTAAACAGGAATGATGAAATGACCCTCATAGAGAAATTACTGGAACGCACGACTCTTCGCTACATGGGCGATTGTAAATGTGGTAATTGTCAACTTGTGCCGCGAGAATTGATCGCCGAGGCCGCCAACACCCTTGCGTCTCAGGCGGTGCTGTTGGATAGGAAACCAGAGACAAAGAAATTTCTAGATTCTGTCTCTTAAAGTCTGTCTCATATCCTGAATATCATCGGGATCAATAGGTCCCATAAATGGCGAAACCCCAACGATATCATCCGCGATAACATTCGGAATGACCCTTCGTAGTACTTGATGGAGACTATGGAGAAATTCTTCCGATCGGATACAGAAATATCTGCTTGCGTGAAGAACCTGAATATCTGAGTGAGTAGATTTCGCTCCTCATTCGTTAATGTGCTATTCCAATCTCTTACGTCGTCACCTAGTGCTACCTCTCCCGGTAGCCAGTGTATTTTATGCTGCATTTCGAATGCATCATAAGCCCAAGGGTACATAAAAGGTTTAAAGGATATCCGTGATTCTAGCAAACTCATGCTTTACTCCAAACTCTACGCTTTAAATCCGAACGCATCCTCTAATAATACGCTGTCCTTAGTATGATGAAATACTAGGCTAACTAAATAGTTTAGGATATCAAAGTTGACATACATTGAATAGTTCATTAAATCCGCACAAGTGACAGCCTCTTTTCGTAGTTCCAACTTTCGTTCGTTGGAACATTTAGTAGTCGTCAATTCGTTAACATAGCGTAGAAAATCCATTATAGTCGCTTTGTGATTTTCATTCATATCGGTTTGTCCTTATGAGTGATACACAAAGTGCCTTCTGGAGTATCACCGTGTACATCGAGAACTTCTTGCCGCATATCATTGATCGTATCGGGATCGGGTTCGGTGTCGATATACGTCCATCGAGCGGAAAGTTTTCTACTCTTCGCGGTAACGACTTGCCTCTCTATTTGTAATTTCATGAGAAATTCTTTTGGAACTCCACGATTTCCCGTTCGCTCACGTTGGAACCACGAAGATTTTGAAGAATGGTACTCATCCCGCCGTTCATGTCAATATAGTCGCGAATCGCAGACTTCTCGGTTTTCGACAACTGAACCGCACCCATCTGATACTCTTCGAAGGCTTCCATCGAGATTGGAAACATCTCGGTGAGAATTTTCCGCATGATGTTCGAGTAGACGCGGATTTCCCACTGCGCGTGAGAATCGGAACGGAGTTTCATGAAGTGCATCAAGTTGTGCAGACTCACGCTCCAGTACCACTGTGTATACACGGCGACCGGAATCACACATCGGGCGAGTTCCCGAGCCAATCCCGGATAATCGTCCCCGGTCATGTACAGGTGATTCGCCGCGTAGTATTCCTTGATCTTCGCATCAATCGCCTCGTCGTTGATCTCGATCTCTTCCCCGCGTTCCTTCGCGCGTCGCTGCATCTCATAGCAGGCGTTCACAGCGGCCTCTTTCCACACCACCGCACGATTCTCAATCGAATCCGGCGCTCGGGGACGGGTCTGGTACTCCACGCCATCCGCATCTTTCGTGGTCTCGGGACCCAACAGGTACATGTAAGTCTTGAACGCATCCTCGAAGGATAGCTGCATCGCCTCCACAACGGCTTCATAGTCGTTCTCGGTGAGTTCATTCTCCATCCGGCCTTGCTTGTTCGTGACCGCCTGTGGCATCGCGTTCTCCCGCCGAGGCAGGTAGAACTCGGAGTCCAACTTGGAATATCGGGCCGAATATTCGTTAAACGAATTATGAACAACGAAACCGTTCGCAATGAAATTATGAAACGGGGTTTCGACTTCTAAATCATAGACTTCTTCTTCCCCATCGTATTCAATTTTTACAATCTCATCAAACACTACTCGATTCTTAGTGGACATACCGTGGAGAACTCGGTCTTCACCATTTTCTTTCGGGGTTCCCCATTTCAAATTGTCCGTGCGGTTATCAGACGGATTACCATTTAGATGACGACACTCTTCTAGCCCTACCCGAGGCCGCTGAAATGTCTCCAACACCAACTGATGAATCAAACGGGTCCGCTGACCATCCATTGGATATTGAATATTAACACATCGATATCCAACCTGCATGGTTGATTCTTGCATTTCTTTCCATTCACCAGACTTATTTGATCTTACTCGTCCGTGATCTGATACTTGATATACTCCATCAGTATCCAGAATATCTTTCCATGTTTCTTTCGACGAAGATATTGATACGCATTCGTTACTCACTGCCGCTGGACGATTTCTTGCAATTTTAGCGGAAGCGCATCCGGTATCTGGATCAACGAATTCGCCCAAAGGGAGCCACCCACGATCCGTCAAACACAAATGATCCAGTGTCAAACGTATCGTCGCTTGTTCAGTACTGATTCGATAAACGGGCTTGACTCCGTTAGACCATACATCTCGGACGTTCGTGATCTCGATTTGGTCTGTTTTTTCATTATAGAAACGCAATTTCATATTTTTCAATCGTTCGCGGTTTATAATAACCGGAACACCCCGAATTTCGAATGTTTTGTCGGCCCACTCCGACCATTCCTTTTTCTTCTCTTGGGAGACTTCTGTATCCCCTCGATTGATCAACTGTCGAATGTCTTCGGGCCTGCGTTCGACCAATTCTGCCATTTCTGGAACGGTGTATGATTTTCCTTCTTCAAGGCGTTCCGTATATGAGGGCTTTAATTTACCACGTGCCCGTCGCGTACTCAAACGATGCCAATTATCATGAAATTTCTTAATCGTTACGGGATATCTAGTCGATTCGCTATTGACAAAATCCAGTTGCACGTCTCCTGCGAGACAACCCGTGCGGTGGCGTATCCATTGCCTCGCCACGAAGATCGGCAGCTTCACGTGCCACTTCAACTGAACCATTTCGAATGGACTGGTATGTGAGTGACGCTTCAAGTAACGAATCAACGTTCGGGTGGTACTGGTCTTCTTCGTGCCCCGACCATAGCTGACCCGGGCGGCGTCTACGATGTCCTGATCCGATCCCATGAAATCCACGAGCGCGATATGGCCGTGATCCAAAACCGGAGTATACTCGGGAGCGAATACCCGATGCTCTCCAATCATCGTTGCATCGAAATCTTCTGGAACCTCGACCTTAACCCACATCGGAAACCTCTAGTGTTGCAATCGTGTATTCAAAAATAGAATTCAAATTCGTACTGAACGAATCGTCGCCGGGATTCCTGATGGTATAATCCCAGCCCCCGCCCCATGTGAGCCACTGGAGTTCGGATTCATGTTGAATATTCCCGGTCAGTGTTCCCACATTGGGGCGTTCAATCTGCACAAGCAGACCGTCCATGTCACGGATAAACTTCATCTCATTCAAAAAACGACAATCCGTGACGAAACCCACGTCCGTGTTCAACTCTCCACGTTGAATGGCAAGTCGGGTGCATATGATCCAAATATCCGAGTGCAAACCCGTTCGCATGGCCTCGGTGCCAATCTCCTGCATGACCGTTCGCCGGGTCTTCCCCATCATCACACAGGCAATATCGGTATCGAGTTCGATCCAATCTTCCGTCGTAGTAATTTCACGAGCAGAAACCGGCTTAGCCCCGGGTTTACCCTTGGGGACCCAACCTCCTAGTCCACCCTCTTTGTAGTAGGGATCGGAATCCAACTTCGCGCGGTCCCATCCAAACAACATCGCGCAAATGTCTTTGATCGGCTTTGCGAAACTGATCCGGCTCGTGGTGATACCACTCTGGTTAAACCGGGATTCGAGAATGTTCGCAGCAGTATCCTTGCCTGCACCGGCCTTGCCGGATAATCCGATAATCAACATACATCACCTCTATGGGCTATATGTCTCAAGACGGGATTAGATCAACACTTCTGTTGTGACCATGGCTTTTAACTGATCCAGTGTGATTCCGTGATTCACAATTGCACCCCATGCCGCGATCAACACCGCCTCGGTCACTCCCTCGTCAAGAATTCGGGCTCGTTTGGTCTTCCACTGCGGGGCCGCGAGGGGGAACATCTCTTGGGCGCGTTCCCGGGAGAGGTTTTTGTCATCGGAGAGATCAAATACCTTTTTCCACACCTGTGGCGAGACCAGCGTGGCTTCTCGTCCGGTTCTCCCATACACGGCTGATTTTATCAGCCCATATCCTTCTCCGAAGCGCCATACGCTTGTCACACCTTGGGAACTCATGGGACCGACCCGTTCCAGATATACCTCATCACAGGGAATGATAGCTTCGAACAATCGGGGAATATCATAGATATTCACAATCTTGTTTTTACCCTTGATCCGTTTCGAGGTTTCCACCACGGGCATCCGATACACGATGATTTTTTGAGAATCAATATCCAAATGGACTATTCCACCCTTCAAACCCGGATCAATACCCATAATTATCATGTTGTTTCTCCCGGGGTATTTACGCGGGAGAGTGAAAAATTTACCAGTACCCGAAGGGCCTCACAGAGCCTATTAGGAGCCCGCTAAGTAGGGGTGGGTTCTTGGAGTACTCGGATGGGTAAAACTTTGTACATTCACCGGGAGGGCACTGTAAGCGTCGCTCAGATGCCCCATGAGGATGGAGGGTACACCCATCTCCTCGCCAGTCCCTCCCCGAGATCGATCCTCTACTACGTGGGACACCGACCGAACCGCCGAACCAAGAAAATGACCATACTCCACGGGGGGTTTCGTTCCGTAACCAAGGCGTTCGAGGTATTCTACCGGTCCCTGAAAATTGCCAAACTGGGGCCTCGCGCGTGGGACCCCATGGGTGGGAAGGTTCAGAAGTGGGAGGCGGAGTTCGTCGATCCCCACTTCAAGAACGAACGTCTTAGTCGGGATCAGATGCTCAGCCTACTATATCGGGTATGTGGATCACGGAAAGCCAACGCGCCCACCGTGATATGGGTGAAAAAAGCTAATTTTTGTTATTTCAAGCGGTGTGAGGAATCCACCCCTTATGTGGTTATGTCCGATGGGGCAGAACTCTCCAACACTGGATTCGTCTTGCACGAGATGGCTCATTTCTTGGCCGATCTGATCAGTCCCGATATAGACAACCACGGCCCCCTGTTTATGCGTGAATACTTGGGCCTGCTCCGGGACTTCACCCCACTGGACGTGGAACTCCTCCAAGAGGGTGCGCGGAAACATAAAATTCGCTATTGGAAACCCACTTGACAATATAGTTACCACCGTGTAAACATATCGTACACACGGAGGACAACATGTCGGATTCAAACACGGAGGACAACATGTCGGATTACAATTCAATGTTCGGGGTTCAGGACGAAGCCGCTCTGGAAGCGATGTTTCAGATGAACCGGGGTCCTCGTAATCCCCAAATGCTCGCCATGTCGATCCTCTCCGACGCACAGGAAATGATGGCCGCCGGGGATGCCGAATCCGCCCGCCAGTACATCAATCGGGCCAAGTGGGTCATTTCGGAGAAGCTGTGGGGCTGGCGCTGGTCTAGTTCGGCAACCAGGGCCGAGCAAAACCCGGCCGCTCGACAGGTAATGGCGAAGCCGTGGAGAAGGATCGATCGAAAGCGTCCCCTGAGTTGATGCGCGCCCTGCAACTCTTACTCAAATCATGACGGCGTTTGAGGATGAACTCCAAAAGCAACTGGGAAGAATTTCACTCGAAATGGACTTCACAGATTGTGCAGCGGAGCCTATCGTATTGGCTTTTCTGATCTCGCAACGTACATGGGTAAGCATCCATCGTTTGATGGGATAGACAAGGCACTTACAGGCCTTGAGATTTTAAACGCGGGTCGTCGGCGCGCAGCGCCCGTTAAGACGCCCGTCTAACCGTATCCATGATCTGATCCACGGTCTCGCCGATTCTCCGGGCGAGATCGCTCACGTCTTGATAGAGTTCGGCGAAATCCTCGGCGTCTCCCGCCTCCATCGCGCTTTGCATCATACGGGAATATTCCTCAAATACTAGTTTCGACCGTATGAGTTTTTCCTTCGTCTCCCAGAACGCACTGTTATGGGGCTGCACACGGTCTTCGGCTAGTGTCATGATCTCCGTCAGGGTCGGAAAAATCTCATTCAACATGGCATGACGGGACAATATCAGCCCCTCTTCCATCTTGGCTTGGCTCAGGTCCAACGCGGTCATGTCCATACGATCTCCGATACGTCGTTCTGTTTACGAACCAGCATCACATCACCAATCTGGTCCAACAAGTCCATCCGATGGGTGATCAGGAATACGTGTTTGTATTTACGAGTGCGTTTCTTGATCACTTCCATCAACTGCGACGCGCCCTTGGGATCAAGACCATTATCCAATAGTTCGTCCAAGAACAACACATTAATCCGGAAATACATCGATTCGAAGCAGTCTTGGAACGCGAAATTGATCGCGAAGGCCAATCGGGTCTGTTCCCCCCGGGAAAGATTCCCCAACGCGTATTCCTTGTCCCTCTTGGAGATGAACATTTCCATCTCGGCATCGAACCTCACGTCCTGCGAGAGTCCGAATTCCTTCGCATACATGTGGAGTTTATGGTTCACCTTGAGCAACCACTTCTCAACGATCTTCTTCCTCAAGAATGAGTCGGGTTTGGTCAGGGCTTCGATGAGGAAGTTGTAATGCTCCACGTCGAGGTCCATCTCACCCACCTCTCGGCGAAGGTCTCCGAGATCGACCAGAGCGGAGGTCTTCAACGATTCGATCTGCTCCGGATAGGGGTCGGTCAGGGTTTTCCGCTGTTCCAACTCCGAACGCACCACGGCAGCTTCCCGATCCAATTTATCAATAGTCGATTGAGCTTCGTTGATCTGGACCGTCAGTTGGGTGATCACATCGAGAACTTCGATCACCGGCTCGGCGGCGATCTTCGCGGCCTCTTCGAAATCGATTTTCTTCGTCAACGCAAGAATCTGGGACTGGGCCAAACTCGTATCCGTGGTGACTTCCCCCGGAAGGGGTTCGGTCATCTCCGACAGGTCTTTCTCGTATTGGGCCAGTCTGACCCGGGAATCCGCAATAGCAGACTCTAACCCATCAAGGGTACGTTGAGTCGTGGCGATTTCTGCGTCTCTCTTCGCGGTATCGGTCCAGTCCTGATTACACGTGGGGCACTTCCCGACTTCGGTGTGATCCGCGTAGTGGGCCAATCTGTTCTGGAGTTCCGGAACCCGTTTTTCTCGTTCGGCGGAATCCCGTTTCAAATCCGCAATGTTCGTTTCCAACCGGGTTTTGGCTTTTCGATACCCCTCTAGGGCTTGGACATGACTATCCTTGGCGGCCTGTTCTGCCCGCGTGGCGTTCTGGATAACCCGCTCGTGCTTCCCGCGCTCGAAACGGTATTCCGTCACTCGTCCCTCGATGCCCTCGAACAGGGTCATCGCCCGGGTTTGAGAATCCGGCTGATCCAGTTGAAACTGCCCATCTTGATTGCATAATTGAAAAAACGAGTTATCCTCGAATAATTCAATGGAACCATCAACGAGTTCACGATATTCCGCGTGCATCGTGGTCAGGTCCGGACGCTGCTCCAGAATTCTCTGTAACCGTTGCTCGTTCTGCTTCTTCAACGAAGCTTCGTACTGAATCCACTCGGAGGATTTTTTTTCCAATCCTTCGATCTGATCGTGAATGCGTCGATTCGCGGATTCGTTCGCGGCAAGCTCGGCTTGTTTTTCGACAAGAACCCGGTTCAACTCCTTCCTCTGTGTCTTGAGCGTCTCCGACCGCTCCTTGAGCACGGTGAATCCGAATAATTTCTCGATGATGTCGCGTTTTTCGGCGGCTTCGAGTTCGAGGAACGCCTTGGAAGCGGTACTGTTTCCCCAGAGGTACTTCGACATGAGGAAATCCAACCCCAACGTCTCTACGATCTGTTTGGTCGTGTCCTGCTTGGATTTGGTCAAATCGAACTTGAATGCTTTACCATCGCGGGTCCGGATATCGTCCGGATCATTCACGGACTTCCCGAGGAAGAACAAACGGGAGGGATTCTCTCCGCGTTCGATGAGGTATTCCATATCCCCCTTACGGAATACGAACTCCACCATCGTGGATTGGTTCGCCCGGGCGAACTTATGGATGATCTTCTTTCCGGTCACCCCTCGGAGGGTCTTCCCGTAAATCGCATAAAATATTGCATCGATGATTGAGGACTTACCGCAGCCGTTGCGGGCTCCCTCCTCACCACCACCATCATCGAGATTCTCACCCAAAATAGCGGTGAATCGTCCGACATTGAATTTAATCTTCGTCCCGGTATTACCGAATCCGAGGAAATTCCAAATCGCGACCGAGATAAATTCAGTATTCATCTCCCGTATATGGGAAATGAATCACATCGGGGGAACAGAAATCAACACCGGACAAGGAACGTAAGTCGGATAAGCCAAATCATAGAGCCAACGTCGAATCATGAATTCGTCCAGTCTATTCGTATTCGTCTTCCGACTCTTCGTCACTGGCTTCGATCTCTAGCACCGCGTGGGTGGGAGTCAAGGTATAGGTTCGCATATGAGCATCGGTCGCGACAAACGCTTTGGCGTCCTCGTCCCACTTCCATTCCAAACGGTCACCCGAGGATTCGTCGTCGTAGATGTCTACGAACTGTGAAGGCTTCATGATCTCCTACCGTGCTCCCATGTAGAGAGTCTCTAGTTTGACCGGATCGATCCTCGTCCCAGTCACATCAAGGGCACGGATGGAATTGACCACGAATTCATCGAGGTTCTGGCCCAACTCCTGATCGGAAGTATTCTCGGCGACCTCTTTTTGAACAGGCTTGACCGTGAACTCCCTGACCATGCCCTGAATGTACTCATTAAGAACGAACAGGTCTTCATCGGGGATATTTACATCGTCAGTACATTCAATGACACTTTTCGAGTTGAACTTTTTTTCAAACCCTTCGATGTCCATTTCCAACACTTCCGACATTTTTATCCGATTGTAGTTGGGACCCGCCGTCCAGTCTAAAAATTCCGGAACCCCACCGTGTTCAAAAAACATCGCCCCACGTTTGCGGTCGTTGGTGTCGTTGTAGTCCATCCCAAACGTGTTACCGATGTAACAGATGTTCACTCCATGGGAATTTTTCTTGATCTGTCTCTTGTGGAAATGCCCCGAGAACACCCACTCCGGATGGGTGAACATGTCGGCGGTGATTCCGTGACCCTTGTCCTCGAACTCGTACCACTCATTCGTGAGGAACATCGGAAATTCGAAGTGCCCGAACACGTACTTGCACTCGTAACTGGGAACGACGGCGAATTCCTCACCCACCAGATACGGACACAGAAGGATATCCCCGATGAGTGTGGGTTCGTTGATCACGCGAACTCCCGGGAACAAATCCAGATACGGATGGGAATGGACCGACCGGTTGTTTCTGAAATACATATCGTGGTTTCCGATGAGAAACCAAATGGGCAAGTTCAGACCATTGAGCATGTCGAAGGCTTCACGAGACCTCCACTGCGTATCCAACCGGAGCCGGGACCGATTATCGAACCAGTCCCCCATGACGATGATCTGGTCGGGTTTCCGCTCACGTACGTTCGAGCAGAACCAACTCACGTAATCGAGGCAATCCTGATTATGTTGTTCGGAATCGCTCTTGCGTCCAAAATGGATGTCCGTCATTGCCGCGATCTTCTTGAACGTCATAGATTCAAACTTTCAATAATCGTGGGTTCAACTTCATTCCAAATCGACAACACATTCGCCGCGACCACGTCTTCACCTCGCTTGCACTGGTCCTTCGTCATTTCGAACGCGGCGTCATCACTCACCCCAGCGATGATGTTTTTCGCGTATGCCTCCCAGAAACGAGTCTCATACCGCGTGGCACGATCCAGTTCTCGTTGGAGGTACACCTCTAGGTCTTTCTCGAAAAGAACGTCATTTCCCGGAAATTCTCCGAGATTATCCCGGGTCCATTTTTCCCACACGTCTTTCCAAATCCATATTCTCTGGATCGCAATCTTCTCGTCGAGTTCCGATCCCTCCTCGCACTCGTCGTTCCACTCGATGTCGGGCAACCCCGCACTAGTCTCCGACAGAACCTCTAGGAAGGCCACGAGGGTATCCGCAACTAGCACCGAACCCGTCACTCGCGTTTCGAGTACCGAGTTGGCGAATCCGACATTGACACGAAGAGAATTCCGCACAGATTCGTCGTCAGCGATATCGAACCCGCCTACCGAACTCAAATAACGAAGAGTCGCTTCTGCTAGTACGTTTTCCTCGACGTACGTCAAACCGATCCACGATTGGGCACCCACAGGCTCGAATATCTTCATACCCTCGTATCTAGCCTTTTCCGATTCAACGTCAATATCGAATCCACGGCTCTGTCGGTCGGAGCGGGACCGAAGGTCCGGGGAATACAGACTAGGCGAGGCAGAGCCTCGCCATTGACCTTCGAGGTCAGGAGGTCCAAGGAGGTAATTCCTCCCAGTCTGTATTCCCCAGATAAGATTTAAGAATAAGAGGAGAAGTAACTAGTTATATTATTCTAGACTACAGACTGGGAGAAACCGTCTCCTTTTGGTCTACTATTACCCAAATGGGGATCGATATTGATATATAATTTCAAGAAAAGGAGACTTGATCTACTTATTACTAAACGCCAAAAACGTCAAAAGGAGACGATTTTCTACTTTTTTTTAGAATCCAAATCGGTATCGATATTGAAACATTATTTCTCAAAAAGGAGAATCTAGGAGATCGAACCTCCTCGGTGTAGAGGGCAAAATAGAGGTCATTTCTCCTTTTTTCTAAAAAATGAAAATCTCTCTGTCCGGAAGGATTTCAAAATCTATATCATGACGGGTGGAGGATTTATGGCGCGACTGATTGGAAAAAAACTGGCGATATCGGCGAAGGAGGAAATCGAACTCGTTGAGGTTCTGGTCGGGTTGCACTTGAAAAACTCGTGGGATGAGAATTGTCGCCATGTTCAGAGGTCATTTTTGGAATGGGTGTTGATCTATCGGGATTCGGTGGATCAATTATTTGATTACGCAACACGGCACAAAATCAAGTTCGTTCGGTTCGCCACGGATAATCCGAGTGGGTATCCCGGGGACACGGTGAAGCTCAAGGGACTATCCCCGGAATGGGTAGAACAGGCGAAGATCAAGCATAACCGGTCGATCATCTACCGTCGATCCCGATTGATCATGGAAAAGGCCACACAGGCTAGGATGACCACCGCCGAGATTAATTCGTGTTTCCCGACGATCCAACACGGAGCGATGATCGACTCGGAGAGAATCGATCAACAGATAACGTTCCTCGGAGAAACCATACTGGAGATGCACAAGGATATCGTGGTTATGAGGAATACTATCACGGAATTCCGCGAGGAGTTGGAACGACTACGGGGACGAAATGCGACTGGCCCTGAATAACAAGTACCCGTTTGTTTCATTCACCGACGAGGAAGAAGCGGAACTCGCCCGGGCTACGTTTGACATGCTCGAACATCCACGATTCATCAGACACGACCAGTACGAATTTTTGAAGAACAAACTATGGATCGGTCGGGGGTGCTTTGCGAGACCGCTCAACGAACTTCGGTTTGCCCATTGGTTGGATTGTATAGTCAGATTTGACCAATATGGGCCATGGGAAATTCAAATCGACGAAATCCGAAAGGGTTTGCAGGAGACCACGGAGGGAATATTCAAGGACTCCTACTACTCGACCCCGAGCAACATGAGGGCTGAGCATATCATTAAAATATGGCACCGGGTGTGGGAATCTCATCCCGTACGAACGAGTGCTGTGTTGTTTAAGGAATGGCCCTACCCTGAGGTGTTCGACGGACCCGTGCTGTTGAAATCCCAACCCTCGCGGATCGCCAAGGCCATCGATATGGAATTGGGTTTCTGGGAAGAAGTCCAAAAACAACAGGGTGGTTTCTCTTCGGAGGAGAATTGCATCGAGTACGTTTCCGAGTATCACAAAACCGCCACCCATGTGTTGGAGGAGATTGATCGGGATGAGTGGTTGAGACGGATACCTGAGATTGTTGAGCGAATTCCGATTGACCCCGAGGTACTCGCGAGTCGGGTAGAGCATTACGATCCCACCCCGCACCATCTCTATCTGATTAACATCGATCAGTACAAACGGGCACTCCGTGAGTATTCCAGAACCCATCCCAAAGACGTGAAAAATTGAACAACTGGTCGTCTAAATAGGCCATGGAGAATCGTATGGAAAACCGCCTACTCACCGATCTACAGGGAATCAGCGTATTCCCGGGAATTGAACTCGCCCTCCCTACGATGGGTAATTTCTACTACCCCGAGGATGAAATCTTCGCCGAGGGCTTCGATCCGGGCAAGGTCAAGGTCAACGCCTTGGGTATTGCCAGCGAGCTATCCGTGAAGGACCCGTTGATGGTTCTATCCCGCCAGTCTACGCCAATGCTGGTTCAGTCAGTCTGTCCGATGGTGAAACGTCCAGAGATGCTATCCGAGATCGACATCGTGGCGATTATTCTCGCCGGAAGAATCGCCAGCTATGGCCCGAAATATCGCGTGGAACATGTTTGTCAGAATCCCGCATCCAGTACGGTCAAGGGTAAGGGTAAGGATGAGTTGACGTGTAAGAATGCCCGCGAGAGTAAGGCATCTGTGATCGAGGTCGATCTCTACGAGCACATTCTCCGATATGCCCCTTATACGGATTGGGATCAGTTCAGTGTGGATTTGCCCGAGGTGGGTCAACGTGTCGTGGTGCGTCCCTCCTCGTACCAGTCCTTCCTGCATCGTCTCAAGGTCGATCTCGAACAGAACAAAATTATGAACCAATACCGGGATACGGATGTCTCGGAATTCCTCACCGACGATGTCATGGTGGACGCGTACAAGGGGGTGTTGAAGAACTCGACCCAGATGGGCATCGATCAGATCGTGGATTCAATCTTCTTTGTCGAATCCATCAAGGGGAACTACAAGGAGGGAGACCGCACCCTGATTACGCAGTGGATCAAGGCGTTGCCGGTCCCCATAGTGGAACGCGTGATCAAACAGGTGAATAAGATTCGGGAGGATATCATTGAGAAATCTTTGATCGACTACCGATGTGAAGAGTGCGGACACGTCAACAAGGTGATGATCGAACTCGATGCAGAAAGACTTTTTTCATCCGGCTCGCAAGGGACTCCCGAGCCGCTAACGATCAAGATGGAGTCGCCAGTGGAAATTCCGGTGGAGACGAGCGAGCCGTCACCCCCGCCGCCTACTACAGAGCCCTCCGGGCGCTCATCAAGGCGGACGAGAAGGACCGAGACTCCCAACTCGCGAATCTTTTCTCGTTGAGCTACCGCAGCAAGGGTGCGGTCAGTTATCAGGAATTGCTCAAGATGACTCCTCGGGAGATCAACGTCATGACCGAGCGCATGACGGATATCCACATAGAAGAGGAACGCGCCATGAATCCGGATAAGAACATCGAAACGAATCGTTGACTGGACGATCCAGAGGGTATATAAGAACCATACCTAATGTACCTAATGGGAGGAACCGATGGAAACTAAAACTCTCGTCGAATTGCGCGATCTGTTGGCGAAGGCCACCCGGGGCATCTGGGGTGAGCCGCCCTCACGGGGGACACCCCCGGGTGAGTCTGGTCCGTATCTAGCCAGCAAGGATG